>OOCZ01001487.1_pt1 | contig 14665 bp, 8 predicted proteins | sample 1671631 | NCBI WGS metagenome assembly OOCZ01 (sample SAMN06348176, study PRJEB24527) | human gut metagenome | reverse complement strand
TCAGGCAGCGCAGAAGGGTCGTCTTGCCGGAGCCGCTGGGGCCGAGGATGGCGACGACGTCGCCTTTTTCCACGGTCAGGTCCACGCCCCGGAGCACGTCCAGTGTGCGGATCACCCGGCGGGCATGGCCGCGCGGGAACGGCCCGATGTGAAAATGCGGTTTCTCGTCGTAGGTGCGAAAGGATTTGTGGATGTTCTTGATCTCTAACATGGCCATGATGCGTCCCCCTTTCTCACTGGAAGCCGTGGGCGTTCAGCTGACGCTCCAACAGGCTCTGCAGCTTGGTGACGACCGTGCAGAACAGCAGATAGACCACGGCGACCTCGCAGTAGATGGGCAGAAAAATGTAGGTGCGGGCGGCAACGCGCTGGCCGGCCATGAACAGTTCGGCGACCGTGATGTTCGATGCCAGCGAGGTGTCCTTGATCATGCCGATGAGCGAGTTGGACAGGGCGGGCACCGCCGTGCGCAGCGCCTGCGGCAGCACGATGCGGCGCATGATCTGCCACCAGGTCATGCCCACGCAGTAACCGGCTTCCAGCTGGCCCTGGGGTACGCTTTCGAGCGCGCCGCGCATGGTCTCGGCGCAGTAGGCCCCCTCGTTGATGGCAAAGGCGATGACGGCCGCCGGGAATGCGTCCAGCATGATGCCGACGCTGGGCAGGCCGTAGAAGATGATGAACAGCTGCACCAGCAGCGGTGTGCCGCGGATGACCCAGATGTAGAACCGGGCGATCTGCCGCAGCACCGGCACGTTGGCGTACTGCACCAGTGCCACCACCACCGCGATGATCATGGCAAAAAAGAAGGACACCAGCGTCAGCGGGATGGTCATGGTAAGGCCGGCCGTCAGGATGCGGGGTAGGGCCTCCACCAGCACGCTGACCGTGCGGTTGGATAAAAGTGCTTCAAACATGAACGATCACAGTACCTCAAATACTCTCAGAAAACAACGGTGAATGTATGATACAACTTCGAGTATACTCAAAGTCAAGGGGTTTGCGGAAATTCCTACAAAACCTACCAGAGTACTATAACATGAAACGTCCGGCGGTGCAAATGGTTTGCAAAAATCGCGTATTGTGAACAAAAACGGCCCAGCCGCTGCGGGAACTTTGTGCAATGCGGCAAGCCGGTTGACGCGGCAGGCGCTTTCGTGTACAATGGGCATAACAACGTGCACACCGGGTTTGCCGGTGCCGCGCAAATTCACCGGCGGCCCGGCTGCCGGTGCAAACGGAGGACACAAACGTGACGAAACGGAAGATTGGCGTTCTGGGTGCAGGTACCTGGGGCATGGCGCTGGCGCGGATGCTGACCGTCAGCGGCAACGAAGTGCAGGTGTGGTCGGCCATTGAGGCGGAGGTGGACAACCTCTCCACTACACGGGTGCACCCCAACCTGCCGGGCATGAAGATCCCGGCCGAGCTGCAGTTCACCAAGAGCATCGAGGAAGTGTGCACCGGCAAGGATGTGCTGCTGTTTGCAGTGCCGTCGGTGTTCGTGCGGGGCACCACCGCCAAGGCACGGCCCTATATCCCGGACGGTCAGATCCTTGTGGATGTGGCCAAGGGCATGGAGCCGGATACCTTATATACCATGACCGAGGTGATCGCCGACGAGCTGAACAGGGACGGCGGCCCCAAAAACTGCAGGCTGGTGGCCCTGAGCGGCCCCACCCACGCCGAGGAAGTGGCGCTGGACCTGCCCACCACCATTGTGTCGGCCTGCCCGGATGACGAGGCGGCCCGCTTTGTGCAGGAGGTGTTCAGCAACACCTGCATGCGCGTGTACACCAACCCCGATATCAAGGGCGTGGAGCTGAGCGGTGCCCTGAAGAACGTGATCGCCCTGGGCGTGGGCATCTCCACCGGCCTTGGCTACGGCGACAACGCCCGTGCGGCCCTGATCACCCGCGGCATTGCCGAGATCGCCCGCCTGGGCGTGGCCATGGGCTGCAACATCCACACCTTTGCGGGCCTGGCCGGCATCGGGGACCTGATTGTGACGGCCACCAGCATGCACAGCCGCAACAACCGCGCCGGCATCCTCATCGGCAAGGGCGAAAGCCCGGAACAGGCCGTAAAGGAAGTGGGCATGGTGGTGGAGGGCATCAACGCCCTGCCCGCCGCCATGGAGCTCGCCGCCAAGTACAACGTGGAAATGCCCATCGTGCAGACGGTGAACGCCATCGTCAAGGAGGGCATGAGTGCCAGCGACGCGCTGCGCACCCTCATGGACCGCAACCGCAAGAACGAGATGCCCCAGGGCTACGAGACCGCGCACTGAAACAAACGGACAGAAGCCTGCCTTTTCCGGCACAGAACGGATAAGCGCAGGCTTTTTTGGATGGAGGAAACAACTCCGGGACCTGCACTGCTTTTGCTCCCAGCAGGTGGGATTCGACAGGAAGAGCGGCTGCAGGACTGACTTCGACGGACACTTTTCCGGTCTGAACCTTTACACAAAGCAGGCGCAGCCTCCGCATGGCGGGGGCTGCGCTTGCTTTTTACAGGGCACTATGATAGGCTAAAAAAGCAGGGCGGTCAGTGGGCTGCCCCGGTGAAGGAGAAGCCTGTCCGGCGGATGTGCGGGCAGAAACAGATAAGGAACGTGGAACTTGGGAACGGGAGGAATTTTTTATGCTCAAACTGCCCCGGCCGGAGCGCAACGGCAAGCACTTTGTGAGTTACTGCAACAAGCGGAACAAGAGCGACAACGATTATTCCATTGCGCAGGCGGTGTTCCGGCACATGGGCGATATCCTGCCGCTTTCGCAGGAGCAGCTGGCAGCCGAGAGCCACCAGTCCGAGGCATCGGCCAGCCGGTTCTTCCGGCGGTGCGGCTTTGCGTCGTTCTGGGAGTTCAAGACCCAGATGGTGAATTTTCTGACCCAGCGGCGGCTGCGCAAGACCCAGGAGACGCTGAACCGTTACCACGGCATGACCGACCGCGAGGTGAGCCGGGAGCTGTGCCGGCATGCGGTGCAGAATCTGGAACAGACCGCGGAACGGATGGACCTTGCGCAGCTGGCCCGGATCGTAGAGCTGTTCCGGCAGAGCGAGCAGGTCTATTTTGTGGGAGACATGCGGGAGCTGGAATGCTTTTACTCGCTGCAGCTGGACCTGATGTGCAAGGGGCAGGCCGTGTATCACTGCAACTTTGATGAGGTGAAAAAGGATGAACTGCCCGCCATGAACGAAAAGACTGTGGTGTGCATCTTCTCGGTGAGTGAACGGTATTACCCGGAGGAACGCCAGCTGCTGCTGGAAGAAGCCCGCGCCTGCAGGGCCCATACGGTGTGGTTTACCCAGGAGGGCGATGCCGGGGAGGCAGAAGAGACCTGTTATTATGGTACGGCACAGTCCAAAAATATGGGGTATTATTCGCTGTTGCTGCTGGAACAGGTCATAAGTGCCATGCTGTATCGCTCGGATGACGCATGAAATCTGATTTCAGAAACTGAAACCGGATTTCTGAAGATATGGTTGAAACTTTTTTCTGATGTTGTAAAATAATTGTAGAAAAGCACCAAATCGGGTGCGGATGAGATAAGAAGGTAAATTCAACAGAAGGGAAGTTCAATCATGAAAAAGATGACGCGCCGCAATTTCCTCCAGACCTCGGCACTGGCCGGTGCAGCTGCACTGGTCTCCGGCATGAGCGTGGCCGCAGGGGCCGCTGCTCCGGAAGCCGCTTCCACCGCAGCAGCGGTGGATGAGGAGAACTGCATCAATCTGGCGGGCACTTCGCCCATTGAGATGGCCTCTGTGCAGGTCAAGCCCGGCAAGCTGATCGGCTATCTGGACGATGGCATGTACCGCTTCCTCGGCGTTCCCTATGCAACGGCAGAGCGTTTCCAGAGCCCGAAGCCCATCGCCTCCTATCCCAACGGCTGGAAGCTGGCTTTGACTTACGGCCAGGTGGCTCCGCAGGACCGCTGCCTGAACGGCACCGGTGAGATCAACGGGCAGGAGTTCCGCACCCCGGGCGCTCTGGCCGACATGGTGGCCAACGAGACCTGCCAGTACCTGAACATCTGGACCAAGAGCCTGACCGGCAAAAAGCCGGTGTTCGTGTTCTTCCACGGCGGCGGCCTGGAAAATGGCGCTTCCACCGAACTGACCATCTACAACGGCGAGTATTTTGCAAGACGCGAGGATGCAATCTTTGTGTCGGTGAACCACCGCCTGAACATCCTGGGCTATCTGGACCTGTCCCAGTACGGTGAGCAGTACGCCACCAGCGCCATTGCCGGTGAAGAGGACTGCCGTGAGGCGCTGCGCTGGGTGCACGACAACATTGCTCAGTTCGGCGGTGATCCGTCCAATGTGACCATTCTGGGCCAGTCCGGCGGCGGCGCCAAGGTCACCGCGCTGGCCTGCATGTCCGACACGGTGGACCTGTTCAATAAGGTGGTCGTGGCCAGCGGCATGTTCGTGAGCAATGTCAAGGAAGACGGTCTGGCCAACACCAAGAAGCTGGTGGATTACCTTGGACTGAAGGACAGCGAGGTGGTGTCCAAGCTGACCAGCATGACCTATGAGGAACTGTACAAGGCCTACAAGGGTGCAGGCTGCGCCTGGAATGCTTGCGCAGGCAACGGCACCTTCGGCACGCCGATTATTGACAAAGATGGCAATGTGAACCCTTATGCCGCCCAGCGCAAGTGGATGGTGGGCACCACCTTCTCCGAGTTCAGCTCCAACACCAAGGCACAGATCTTTAATCAGGATCCCACGGCAGCTCTGAACAACATCGACGATGCAGAGGCTGCCCGCCGCCTGCAGGAAAAGTATGGCGACCGCACCGATGCCGTGATCGACGGCTTCCGCGCTGCATACCCCACCCACAAGCTGTGCGAAGCACTGTATCTGAACACCATGCCCGCCGGCGGTCTGGCCCGCTGGGGCCTGATCTCACCCACCGGCATCATCACCACGATGAACAAGGCCGGCATCCCCGTGTACAACTACATGGTGGCTTACAAGATGCCTTTCTTTGGCGGGCAGGTCATGTGCCACACCTCGGATCTGGCCCTGTGGTTCGGCAGCATGGAAGGTGCCGCTTACCAGTACCGCGGCGACGAGACCAATGCACAGCGGGTGTCCAACCACATGATGGATGCACTGGCCGCGTTTGCTGCCAGCGGTGATCCCTCCTGCAAGCTGCTGAAGTGGGCTCCCTACACCACCGACGCCCACAACACCATGGTGTTCGACGTGAAGAGCGGCTGTAAGGTGGACTTCGACCGTGCCGTCTATGAGGCGATGATGAACCAGTAACGTTCCTTCCGGAGGCAATGACCCCTATCTTTTTCTGAAGCAGGCGCAGCCCTTGTACACAGGGGCTGCGCCTGCTTTTTGTGGGCAGAGCCGGCCCACTGACATCTGGCAAGATGCCCCCAAAATCATTCAAAATTTTTACAGAAATCAGACACGAAAGGGTAGAAGGTCGGGAAACTTTCTGCTATACTGAAACTATGAGCGCACTGCGCCCGACAGAAACAGGAGGGGATCTTATGCCGTCAACTTATGCGCACCGCCGCTTCGGCGCGGATGTTCTGCAGCAGCTGCCCGCAGCCCTGCAGGATCAGATCGGGAAAAACCGGGCCCTGTTCGACGTGGGCCTGCACGGGCCGGATCTGCTGTTCTACTATCATGCAGCCAAGTCCAGCCCCGTGAGTGCCCTGGGCAACGCCATGCACGAGCAGCCGGGCCGGGTGTTCTTTGAGCGCGCCCGGGGCGTGGTGCGACAGGCAAAGGACCGGGACGCCGCGCTGGCCTATGCGCTGGGGTTCGTGTGTCATTTTGCGCTGGATAGCACCTGTCACCCCTATGTGGAGGCCTACACCCGCCAGAGCAGGGTGAGCCACTGCGAAATCGAGACCGAGTTCGATGACATGCTGCTGCGCCGGGACGGCCATGACCCGAAGAGCTTCTTCACGGCCAGCCATATCCGGCCCACGGCGGAAAATGCCCGGGTCATCGCGCCCTTCTACGAGGGCCTGACCGGCCTGCAGGTGCTGGACGCCCTCAAGGGGATGATCGCGATGCACCGGCTGCTGCAGCCCTCCGGCGCGGTCAAGCGCTGGGTGGTGCTCACCGGCATGAAGGCAGTGGGCAAGTACGACGTGCTCCACGGCCTTGTGGCCAACCCGCAGCCCAACCCGCAGTGCACCGAGAGCAATGAGAAACTGGATGCCCTGTACCAGCAGGCCATTCCGCTGGCGGTGCGGCTGATCGAAGCCTATGCGGAAACGCTGGACACGGACACCCCGCTGGACAAGGCCTATGAGCACACCTTCGGGGAATTCTGAGGGGCGGCCAGCAGGAGGTCAGAGAAACTCCCTGCCGTTCAGACAACTGGGAAAAGAGAGTGCACCGCACGGCGGTGCGAGAGGAACAAGAATGCAAAAGAAAAAATTTAAGGTCACGCCGCTGGAGCGTGCGTGGATCCTGTACGATGTGGGCAACTCGGCTTTTGTGCTGATGATCGCTACGCTGGTGCCCATCTTTTTCAATGCGCTGGCGGAGGCCGGCGGCGTGAGCAAGGTGAACTATCTGGCCTACTGGGGCTATGCAAGCTCGGTGGTCACGGTGATCACCGCCGTGCTGGGGCCCATTCTGGGCACCCTGGCCGATACCAAGAATTTCAAAAAGCCCATCTTCATGCTCTGCCTGTTCGTGGGTGTGCTGGGCTGCTGTGCCATGGGCGCGGCCCGCACCTGGCTGCCGTTCCTGGTCGTCTTCATCGTGGCCAAGATCGGCTTTTCGGGCAGTTTGGTGTTTTATGACTCCATGCTGGGCGATGTGACCACCCCGGAGCGGATGGACATGGTGTCCTCCCGCGGCTATGCCTGGGGCTACATCGGCAGCTGTGTGCCCTTTGTGGTGTGTCTGGCGCTGGTGCTGGGCAGCAGTGCCATCGGCATGAGCCAGATGACCGCCCTGACCATTGCACTGTTCATCACGGCGGCGTGGTGGCTGGTCACCACCCTGCCGCTGCTCCGGCGCTACCGGCAGGTCAATTATGTGGAGGTGGAGCAGCACGCCATCCGGCAGAGTTTTGTGCGCATCGGCCACACCCTGAAGCACCTCCGTGAGGACAAGCAGGTGTTCTGGTTCCTGCTGGCGTTCTTCTGCTACATCGACGGTGTGTACACCATCATTGATATGGCCACGGCCTACGGCACGGCCCTGGGTCTGGACACCACCGGCCTGCTGCTGGCGCTGCTGGTCACCCAGATCGTGGCCTTTCCCTCGGCGCTGATCTTCGGCCGGCTGAGCGCAAAATACCCCTCCAGCCAGTTGATCCCGGTGTGCATCGCGGCCTATACCGGCATTGCGGTGTTTGCTTTCTTCCTCACCCAGCAGTGGCAGTTCTGGGTGCTGGCCGTGCTGGTGGGGATGTTCCAGGGCGGTGTGCAGGCACTGAGCCGCAGCCACTTTGCCAAGATCATCCCGGCGGAAAAATCCGGCGAATACTTCGGCCTGTTCGACATCTGCGGCAAGGGGGCATCCTTCCTGGGTACCATGATCGTCAGTGTGGGCAGCCAGCTCACCGGCAGTGCCAACGTGGGCGTGGGCAGCATCGCGGTGCTGTTCGTCATCGGCTTTGTGCTGTTCCGGGTGTCGTGCCGGACGGAACACGCCAAGCAGGTGTAACACACGTTTTTTCAAAAGGCTCCTCTGTGCATGCACAGGGGAGCCTTTTTGGGTTATTGTTTACAACCCGGCAATTGTGTTTTGGAACGGTGAATGATACAATAGGGCCAGACCAAAAACACAAAGGAGAATAAAGCGATGAAGCAGGTTCCCGGTTATACCCTCGTCCGCACAGAGGACTGCCCCGAGCAGCACGGTACCCTGACCGTGCTCACCCACGACGTGAGCGGGGCCACCATCCTGCTGGTGGAAAATGAGGACAACAACAAGGCCTTTGGCATCGGGTTCGGCACCTTCCCCTCCGATGACACCGGCGTTTTTCATATTCTGGAGCATTCGGTGCTGGCCGGAAGCGAAAAATACCCGGTCACCTCGCCGTTTCTGCAGCTGCTCAAGAGCAGCATGGCATCCTTCCTCAATGCCATGACCTTCCCGGATAAGACCGTGTACCCCTTTGCCACTCCCAACGAGACGGATTTCAGAAACCTGATGGACGTCTACCTGAACGCGGTGTTCTGCCCGCTGGCCATGGTGGACAGGGCGGTGTTCGAGCAGGAGGGCTGGCACCGGGATGCCGACGGCACTGTGAGCGGCGTGGTGTACAACGAGATGCAGGGGGGCCTTGCCACCCCGGACGCTCAGCTGCAGAATGCGCTGGAGCGTGCCATGTTCCCGGACACGGCCTATGGCTTTGTGTCCGGCGGCGACCCGGAGAGCATCCCGGCGCTGACCTATGAGAAATATCAGCGGGTGTACCGCCGCCACTACAGCGCGGACAACTGCTGCATCACCCTGTACGGCAAGATGGACATGGCCGAAAAACTGGAAATGCTGGACCGCGATTACCTGTCCCGGATGCCCAGGACCACCACCCGTCCCCGCCTGACGGTGCAGGACGAGCAGCCGGGCACCTGCGTGGAGCTGCCCTATTACACCGAGAATCCGGAGCCAGACGAGGTGCAGTGCGCACTGGCCTGGTACACCGGTGCCTTTGCGGACCGGGAACGGCAGCTGGGTGTGGAGATCCTGCTGGACGCGCTGCTGGGCACCAACAATTCGCCCCTGAAAGCGGCCCTGCTGGCCGAAAAGCTGGGCGCGGACATCGACATGGGCTTTGATGACAGCACCCTGCAGCCCACGCTGGAGCTGGTGCTGCGGGGTGCCACCGAAGAGAGCGCCCGCAAGTTTGCCCCGGTGGTGCGCAAGGCAGTGGATGACGTACTGGCCCGGGGCATCCCGCAGGAGCTGCTGCTGGCCTCGCTGAATTCGGCAGAGTTTGCCTCGCTGGAGCGGCCGGGCAGCCTGCCGGACGGCGTGCTGGACGCCATCAACGCCTCCACGGGCTGGCTGCACACCGGGGACCCCGCCCTGCTGCTGCACACGGATAAGCTGTTTGCTTCCCTGCGCAGCAAGATGGCGGACGGCTGGTTCGACGAGCTGCTGCGCAGCCTGTTTGCCCCGGCTCCGGCGCAGGTGCTGCAGGTGCCCACCCTGCCCAAGAAGCAGGAAGAGACACAGGCCCCGGCCCGCACCGACGCCAAACTGGTGCTGGATCACCCGCTGACCGTGGCCGACCTGGGCGAAGGTGCCCCCAGCGCGGCCGGGCAGACCGAGCAGGTGGCCGGTGCCACGGTGCTGCGCCACCCCTCGGCGGGCAGCCTGTACCTGAATTTCTACTATGACCTGGGCCATGTGGCCCCGGAGGACCTGCCGTATCTGGACCTGCTCACCGATGTGCTGGACGAGCTGGACACGCCGACCCACACGGCCCAGCAGCTGAACACCCTGCGCAGCACCTGGCTGGGCGACAGCCGCGTACTGCTGGACTTCTGGACCGGCCGACAGGAGGGCGCACCCTGCCATGCCAAACTGACCATGAGCCTGAGCCTGCTGGAACGCAGCCTGCAAAAGGCCGTGGAGCTGGGCGGCGAGTGGCTGTATGACACGCAGCTCACCGGCCCGGCGGCGGAAGCCGCCTTTGCCCGGGTGCTGAGCCAGCAGAAACTGAACATGGAACAGCAGTTCATCCAGCAGGGCAACGCCTATGCGGCGGTCCGTGCCAGTGCCCACTACAATGTGGAGAACGCGGCCAGCGAGCGATGCAGCGGCGTAAGCTATTATCACTTCCTGTGCGATCTGCTGGAAAAGGCCGACTGGGCAGGCCTTGGCGCAAAGCTGGAAACCCTGCGGGCCCAGGTGCTGCAGCACGCCCAGCTCACCGTGAGCCTGCACGGCTCGGAGCAGGCGCTGGACACCTTGCGCACCCTGCTGCCGGGCAGCCGGTTTGCGGCGCAGGAGCGCGACGCGGCGCAGCCCTATGTGGAGCCGCTGACCCCGCCGGTGAACGAGGCCTTTATTATTGACGGCGGCGTGAACTACGCGGTGCAGGTGTGGCCCATGGAGCGCCGCAGCGACCGCAAGGTGCTGGCCCGCGTGATGAGCTACGAATACCTGTGGCACAACATCCGCGAGGTGGGCGGCGCCTACGGCACCGGCATGCTGTCGTCGGACGGTGTGGAGTACCTGTACACCTACCGGGACCCCCACCTGACCGAGAGCTACGACACCTTTGCTAAGGGCCCGGCGGAGCTGGCCGCCCGCGATTACACCGAAAAGGACCTGAACGACCTGATCGTGGGTGCCGTGGCCAAGCTGGACACGCCCCGCAAGCCCCGCGCCGAGGCACGGGAGCTGGACCGGCAGTATTTCTGTGGCATCACCGAAGCGATGAAGGCTGCCGACCGCAAGGCCCTGTGTGCCGTGGACGCAGCTCTGCTCAAAGAGCAGGCCGCCGGTCTGGCCGATGTCATGGCTGCCGGTGTGAAGGTGACCTTTGGCAGCAGGGACGCGGTGGAGGCCGCAGGCTCCCTGTTTGACCGCGTAGAGACCCTGTAACGAAAACAAACCAATGAAGCCCCGGCACAGTGTGGAATGCAGACTGTGCCGGGGCTTGTTTTGTGCGAAAAATCAGAAGGCACCCTGATAGTATTCCAGCAGGATGCAGCCGGTGCGCAGGACATTGCGCACGGCGGCATCGTCCAGGTCCAGCTGCAGCAGGGTGCGGATGCGCTGCAGCCGGTACACCAGCGTATTGCGGTGGATGAAAAGCTGCCGGGCCGTGGCATGGAGGTTCTGCTCCTGCAGCAGGTAGACGCACAGGGTGTGCAGCAGGGCGGTGCTGTGGGCCTGGTCGTACTCCTGCAGGCGGCGCAGCATGGGGTGGATGAAGGCCCGGAGGTTGGCGCTCTGGGCGATGGTGCGGACAAACACGTCCTGATACAGGGCCGAGGCGCTGCGGCAGCCCGCACCGCAGTGCAGGTCCCGGGCGGTGGCGGCGGCTTCCTGATTGAAGCGCCACACGGTGCCCAGCTGCAGCAGAGAGGGAAACGGCATGCTCAGGATCACGGTCTGGTCCATGCGCAGGCCCACCTCCTGCAATTTTTGCAGCAGCTGTTCCGGCTGGGCAGCGTCCCCGGTGCCGGGAAGCAGAAGCAGGAAGGCGGTTTCGGTCTGCATGAACCACCCTTCCGGCCACTCGTGGGCCAGCAGAGCCTGTTGATTCGTGCGGGTGAGCCGGTGCGCCTGCGACAGCGGGATGCTGGCCAGATAGAAGTGCGGGGGCGCTTCCAGCGCCGGAAAGCGGTGCAGCTTTTTCTGCATGGCGCTCTGCTGGGCAGGCTCACAGAACAGAAGCTCCTGCAAAAAGCGCTCTTCCGGTGCAGCCCGCCAGGCGGTGGGGGCTGCATGCACCAGATAATGCTGCAGCAGCTCCAGCAGACGCTGGGCCAGGACCTCGTCCTCCGGAGCAAAGGGGTGTTCCAGCTCAATGATCTCCAGCCCGCCGCAGTTGCGGCCATCGTCGGGGGCGACCACAGGCCCCACCATCCGACGGACGGGGCGGCCGTCCGGCTCGGTGTAAGGTACGGTCTGCAGGCCGGTAAGGTTGCGGGCAGAAAAATTTTCGATCATGGCTTCGGCCTGCTTCAGGTCGTGATGCTGAGGCGCTTCGCCCTGCAGGATGCGGTCCCAACTGTCGATGCCGATGGGTTGTTCCGGCTCCATGGCCAGGGTGCGGAAGCTGCTGTCCACCACCAGCACCGGGTTGCCCAGCTCCTGCCGGGCGGCGGCCAGCAGGTCCTTCAGGCCGCCGGAGAGGCAGGCCTGCTCCAGACGGTGCAGGCGGCGCTGGAGCCGCCGCTCCGGCTCCAGCAGGCGGTGAACGGCCCGGACCAGCGGCAGGGTCAGGGCCGGGTCGGCGTAGTGGGCGGCGTTGGGGTGCTGCGGTGCGCCCGGTGCGCACAGAAGGTAAAACCGGTCCGGGCGGTCCACAGTGCCCTCGCCGATGAAAACGGTGCCGCCTTCTGCATCGTCCCAGGGGTCCAGCACCACCCGGGTGCAGGCAAAGCAGGCAGGGGCGTCGGGCAATTGCAGCGGAAAGTTGGCGCAGAGCCGGGCACAGAGTTCGGTGGTGAGCATGAGGGTCTCCTTTGGTCAAATACAAACAAAATACGGGCGATATTTGTATCAAGAATACAATGTACAGCCAACGGTGTCAATGTTAAAATAGAAACGAAGTGAATGTTTCTTTTTTAACAAAGAGGCGTTCCGTCGCAATGCACGAAGAGAGAAAAAAGAAAAAGATGTAAGGAGAAACTACCATGTCGAAACTGTCCCGTAGATCCTTCCTCAAGGGCACCGCAGTCAGCGCACTGGGTGCCGCTGCTCTGGGCATGACCGCCTGCAGCAACAACACTGCCGCAAGCAGCACCGCATCCTCTGCCGCAGCTTCTGCACCCGCTTCCAGCACCCCGGCTCAGCAGCCCGCTTCTGCCGAGACCGGCAAGCCCAGCTTCTTCACCGACCCGTATCAGTACAAAGATACCGATGCCGTGCAGGTCGTGACCACTGAGGTGGTCGTCGTGGGTGCCGGCAACGCCGGCTGTACCGCTGCCTGCTCCTGCGTGGAGAACGGCAGCGAGGTCGTGGTCATTGAGGCCCAGAACGCCATCCATGGCCAGGGCGGCGGTGTTGGTCTGTGCAACACCAAGTACGTCCAGTCTCTGGTGGATGAGGGCAAGCTGCCCCACATGACCGACGTGGTGGAGCACCAGAACATCTGGGTCCAGCGCTGCGGCAGCCGCGTGAACGAGGCTCTGGTCTCCATGTGGTTCAACAACTCCCCCGAGGCCGGCAACTGGCTGATCGACAAGTGCGCGGAGTTCGGTGTGGTGCCGGTGTCCTTCCGTGCACATGCCCCCAACGCCATCATCCCCGAGTCCTACGACTACCACATGTTCGTCAACGTCGGCGACCATCAGTTCGACTCCAAGTGCGGCTACTTTGCAGCCACCAACGTCCTGTACGAGGACAGCCAGAACGCAGAAAAGTACGAGCACCCTGCCACCTACTTCTTCAACACCAAGGCTCAGGAGCTGCTGGTGGAGGACGGCCGCGTGACCGGCGTGTTCGCACAGCGTGACGGCGAGCTGTGGCTGTTCCGTGCCACCAAGGGCGTCATCCTGGCCACCGGCGGCATCCACGAGGATACCGAGATGACCGACTACTACTGCGACGAGAACATCAAGCGTGTGCAGCGCTGCGAGCACGGCCCCGCAGGCTTCTCCACCGGCGACGGCCACAAGATGGGCCTGTGGGTCGGTGCGCACATGCAGGATGGTCCGTTCCCGCTGATGCTGCATCCGCAGGCATGCTCCATGTTCCACGGCTGCTTCCCCTTCGTCAACCAGGAAGGCCACCGTTTCATGAACGAGGGTACCTGGGTGCAGGGCAAGAGCATGAATGTCATGCACCAGACCGGCAACGTTGCATGGTCCATCTTTGATGCAGACTATGGCAAGTACAACCGCATGTCTCTGGAGAACGGCACCGGCGGCGGCATGTTCTGGGACACCATGAGCGCAGCCATCGGCCAGGAGTTCACCGATGACGATGTGACCTCCATCGTGGAGAGCGACATCGCCGTGGGCAACACCGTCAAGGCAGACAGCATCGAGGAGCTGGCCGCTCTGATCGGCGCACCTGCCGATGTTCTGCAGGAGACCATCGACCGCTACAACGAGCTGGTCACCAAGGGCGCCGACGATGACTTCCACAAGCCGGCCGACTTCCTGTACCCGGTGGTCAAGGCTCCGTTCTACGCTGCCAAGGTGGGCGTTGCCCTGCTGGCGGTCGTGGGCGGCCTGTCGGTCAACACCGACCTGCAGGTCCTGGACGACGAGAAAAAGCCCATCGAGGGTCTGTACGCCACCGGCAACACCTCCGGTGACCTGTACGCCATCGACTACCCCATCAACATGGCCGGCAACTCCAACGGCCGCTGTGTGATCTGGGGCTACCTGCTGGGCAAGACCATGGCCAAGGCCACCGCTTCCGGCGAGGCTCTGACCAGCCGTGATGAGCTGGCCGACCTGGCAAAGGACGAGAACGGCATCGTGGCATCCGACACCGTCTATAAGGACGGCAGCTACACCGGTACCGGCAAGGGCCGCGGCGGCAACATGGAAGTGACCGTGACCATCACCGACGGCAAGATCTCGGACATCGTGGTCAACTCCCATGCCGAGTCCTCTGACATCGGCGCACCGGCTCTGGACAAGCTGATCCAGAACGCCATTGCTGCCAACAGCGCAGAGATCGACGGCGCTTCCGGAGCTACCATGACCTCCGACGGCTTCCGTGAGGCTGTGGCACAGGCTCTGGCAAAGGCACAGTAAGGCTTTATAAAAAAACCGGGGACGGGCAGCGCAGGACGCTGCCCGTCCCCTTTTTGCGCAAAAAAGCGGCGTCCGCAAAAAGCAGACGCCGCAGGAAAAACAGGGAATACCGCGCAGAAGGATCAGTTCTTGCGGGCAATCATTTCGGTGTAGGCCAGCACCAGCGGGCCGACGCCCTTGGCGTCGTTGCACACCACCGGCTCGCTGAAGTAGTAGGCCAGAGATATCTGACAGAGGACCCCGCCGCCCAGGCCTGGCACCAG
>OOCZ01001482.1_pt1 | contig 14691 bp, 19 predicted proteins | sample 1671631 | NCBI WGS metagenome assembly OOCZ01 (sample SAMN06348176, study PRJEB24527) | human gut metagenome | reverse complement strand
AGCGCATTGGCCCCGCCGATGTGCCCGGAGAGCAGCGGAATGACGAAATTCGCCCGCTCGTCGAGGCCGAGCACCGCCGGATCCGTCCGTTTGTCGCGGACATACGGCGCGATCTCCCGCACCGCGATCCCAGCCGCACCGACAAAGATCAGCGCGTCCATTTCCGAAAACGCCGCGCCATAGACCGCTTTTTCAAGCGGCAGAAATCCCGGCTCCGCCAGCCGCGGCACCGCATAACAAAGCGTTTCCGCCTCCGGCAGCGCCATACAGATACGCCGCGCCGTTTTGCATCCAGTACGGCTGTAAGCGAAAATCGCAATGTTCATTTTGTGGCCTCGCGGAATTCGGTCGTGAACGAGGGGTCGTAGAGCAGCGAACGGAGATAGTCGTCCCCGAGGCAGCCGCCGACCACGATCAGCGACGTCTTCGTCAGGCCGTTGGCCGTGACAGTATCGTGCAGCGTGCCGACGGTGCAGCGGAAGATTTTCTCCTCTGGCCACGTCGCCTTGTAGACGACGGCGGCCGGCGTTTCCGCCTCGTAGCCGCCCGCGAGCAGGTCGGCCTGAAGCTGCTTTGTCAGCGACGTACTGAGGAAGAGGACCATGGTGGCGTGGTGGGCCGCGAGGGCGCGGATGGACTCGCGGGTGGGAACGGGTGTGCGGCCGGGTGCGCGCGTGATGATGACCGTTTGGCTGACGTTCGGGAGCGTATATTCCGCGCGGAGCGCCGCGGCGGCCCCGCAGAAGGCGCTGACGCCGGGGCAGACATCATAGTCGATGCCCAGCTTTTCCAGCGCGTCAAACTGCTCCCGCACAGCGCCATAGATGCTCGAGTCGCCGGTATGGAGACGGACAGTGGTCTTGCCCTCGGCCTCGGCCTGACGGATGACGGCAATGTTTTCGATGTAAAGCTGAGAAAGCATGGGGAGCTCCTTTCTCTAGTGGCATTGTGACAGTTTTTTAGCGGGTAAGATTCTTTTTCATAAGTTCCCGCAGATGGGTGCAGAATTCATCGGCAAAATGCTCGGTCTTAAGCAGAACAAAGATAGTGTTCTCCCCTGCGATGGTGCCAAGGATCTCCGGACGATTGCTGTTATCCACTGCCTCGCACACAGCGGAAGCCATCGCGGAATGTGTCTTGATGACAACGATATTACCGGCACAATCCACTGAACGGATGCTGCGCATAAAGACCGAATCACCGGAAAGCTGCAGGGTATCAGCCGGTGCGGTATTGCTTTGCGTATAGTAGTAAATGCCGCTGGGCGAAAGCACCTTGACCAGGCGAAGGTCGCGGATATCGCGGGAAATGGTAGCCTGGGTAGCATAAAAGCCGTTCGCTTCCAGCAGCGACTGCAGCTCCTCCTGTGTGGTAACGGTATGATTCTGAATCAGTTCCAGAATTTTGGCGTGTCGTGTTGCTTTCATGGTCATTAACCCCTTTGCAGCAATTTGTGGGACAGGATCTCGAAGAATTCCCCAAAGGAAACAAAACGCGCAGCTTTATCACTTTTACGCACCGTTACAGCCGTTTGCGGCAGCAATTCAATGCGTTCTCGGCCATCCACCACAGCGCACATAGACTGATGGCTGCGAATGGTGACGCTACGCCCTGCCGAAACCACAATGGGACGAACAGAAACACTGTGCGGGCAAATGGGAACAATAGAGATTGTGGAAAGACCGGGATCAATGACCGGGCCGCCAGCCGAAAGCGAATAAGCGGTAGAACCGGTTGGAGTGGATAGAATCAATCCATCTGCCAAATAAGAATTCATGCGGCGGCCATCGCAGTCGATGGTAAGATCAATAATATTCGTCATGACCGGCTTGGTGAACACGATGTCATTGAGGGCAAAGGGCACCATGAGCTCTTCGCCGGACTCTCCCTGACGCGTAAGTGAGATACCAAAGCGTTCTTCAGTTGTGTACTCCCCGGCTAAGATACGATCAAACGCCTTGGCAGCATCTTCCGGTTCCACCTGGGCCAAAAAGCCCAACCTGCCAGCATTGATGCCCAGCACCGGCAGCCCATGCGCTGCCGAGTAATGCGCCCCGTCGATAATGGTGCCATCCCCACCGATGCAGAGAATCATATCAGTGTGAGCGCAAGTTGATTCCATATTGATCACCTGCACATTGGGCGGATAGAACGCCCCCGGCACAGGAACCGCAAAAACACCGCAGCCGCGCGCAGCCAATTCCCGGCAAATATCCCAGGTGACAGTCGGGACATTTTCCCTGGAAAAATTAGCAATTAGAAAGAAATCCAACCGGCAGTCCTCCTTTCCGGTATATTATTCGCTGAGTGTTTGGTGAGAAAGGCGGACGATTTCCGCCGGTATGGGCAAGTCGCTCTCATACTCACCTTTTTTGAGATGCATAAGGTATTCGATATTACCCTCCGGGCCCTTGACCGGCGAAAAGGTGAGATGGATAGGTGTAAAGCCATTATCCTTTGCAAAGGAAAGAGCGTTTTCCACCACCATCACATGAGTGCTCTCTTCCCGTACTACGCCCTTTTTCCCAACCAGTTCCCGGCCGGCTTCAAATTGGGGCTTGATGAGACAAACAGCTTCGCCGCCCTCTTTCAGCAACCGATACAGGACCGGCAGCACCAGCTTGAGCGAAATAAAGGAAACATCAACCGAAGCAAAATCCAGCAGCTCCGGTACCTCTTTTTCGGTAACATGGCGGATATTGGTGCGTTCCAAATTGATAACTCGTTCATCACAGCGGAGTTTCCATGCGAGCTGTCCGTAGCCGACATCGATAGCATAGACCTTGACGGCGCCGTTTTGCAGCATGCAATCGGTAAAGCCGCCGGTGGAAGCGCCAATGTCGGCACAAATACAGCCATCCAACCGCAAGCCAAATTCCTTCATGGCCTTTTCCAGCTTTAAGCCGCCTCGGCTGGCATAGGCCAGCTGGTCGCCCCGGACTTCAATTTGATCCTCCGGGGAAATGGTTATGCCGGGCTTATCCGCCTTTTGGTTATTGACATATACCTGGCCCGCCATAATGATACCTTTTGCACGGTCGCGGCCAGTGCAAAGGCCGCGTTCCACCAAGGCAGCATCCAGTCTTGTCTTTTCTGTCATAGTTCTGGTTCTCCCCTATTCTTTAGTGATTGCGCTTAGCCAGGGTATCAGCCAGCTCATACAGCATTTCATCATCCAGCATGGTGCCCTTTACAGCTAGGTCAGCCTCCAACACCAATCGACGCACCATTTCACGGGCCTTTTCCACGCCATACAGGGTGATATATGTGGTCTTGTGATTTTCAGCATCGCTGGCGGATTTGCCCAATTCCTCACTGGTTTCGGTCACATCCAATATATCATCGACAATCTGGAACGCGAGGCCAATTTTGGCTGCATATAGATCCGCCTGAAGGATGACATCCCGCGGGGCACAGGCGGCAAGACACCCCAGCACTGCCGAAGCTCGAATAAGCGCTCCGGTTTTCATGCCGTGCATGGCTTCCAGCTCCTCTGGAGTCATGGGCACTTCCTCCGGCATGGTATCTATCACCTGGCCGCCGATCATACCCTCTACCCCAGCCGCACATGCCAACTGGTTAACACAGCGCAGAACAGTTTCCGCCGGAAGGCTGCCGCTGAAATAGGCGGAGGACACTGCCGAAAAAGCGTGGGTCAACAGGGCATCCCCGGCCAAAAGAGCGATGCCTTCCCCAAACTGAACATGGCAGGAGGACTTGCCGCGGCGCAAATCATCATTATCCATGCAGGGCAAGTCATCGTGGATGAGCGAATAGGCATGAATCATCTCTACGGCACAGGCCAGTGGCAGAGCCGCTTCCACATCGCCACTGCACAGCTCACACATCGCCAGGGTAAGACAACCGCGAACGCGCTTGCCACCACCCAAAAGGCTGTATGCCATTGCTTCGCTCACCTTACCCTGCGGCAACTCCACCGAGGGTAAATATTGCGGCAGGGTGGTTTCTATCATGCTGCAATAGGTAGGATAACGCTCATTCCAGGTCATTGATTTCGTCCTCCAGCTGCATTTTTCCCATTTCTACTGTCTGGCGGGCAGCGGCCAGCAACGCATCGCAGCTGCGGCTCAACTCCAAGCCCTTGGTGTAAAGGGCAATCGCTTCCTCCAACGGAAGTTCTTCCGATGAAAGGCGGGCAACAATATTTTCAAGCTCCTTGAGCTCATTTTCCAGTGTTTTTTGTGCCATAGCTACTCCTTTCGGATATTAATGGCTGTTACTGTGGAGAAAACTTCTCCATCCTTCAAGCGGGTCAATAGGGGATCCCCAGGGCGGAGTTTCCCACAGGTATAAATCGGTATCTTGTCCGTTTCCCGCACCATATAAGTAATGGTATAGCCCCGTTCCACCGGCAGGGCGGGATCTAAAAGTTCCAATTGGCCTCGTTGGTGAGCAACCCGCTGGGTCATCCGCCACAGGGCGTGCTGCATATTGCCCTGAAGCAACTGAGTAAGATAGGCCAGGCGCTGGCGATTTTTGCTCCACAACACCATAGGGGAACGAGCCCGTAATACTCGCTGGAGCGAAGCCGTGTGCTGCAGTGCCATAGTCACGCGACGGCTAATCGCCTGCTGCAATTCGCTCCTAGCAGTATTCAGCTCCGCCAAAAGTTCCTCTTTGGATACACAGCAATACTGGCAAGCAGCCGTTGGGGTCGCAGCCCGGATATCAGCAACTTCATCAAGCAGAGTAATATCCACATCATGTCCGACCGCCGAAATAACTGGCACTGGGCAGACCGCTACTGCCCGCAGTAGGCGTTCATCATTAAAGACTGCAAGCGTTTCGGAAGCGCCACCGCCCCTAGCAATGATAAGGATATCGCAGCGATTTTCGGCTATGACACAGTGCAGGGCATAGAGAATCTGCTCTACTGCTGCACTGCCTTGCACCGTGGCAGGATAAAGTATAAGCGGAATCAGATCATTATGTCGCTGCATCCCGGTGATGATATCCTGCACAGCGGCGCCTTCTGCAGAGGTAATAACGCCAATGGCCCGCGGAAAGAGAGGTGCTTTGCGTTTGCGCTCTGGAGAAAGGAGTCCCTCTGCCAGCAGCTTTTGCCGAAGAGCGGTATAGTCAGCGCTGCCGCTTCCCTGTCCCATGTTTTGGATATCATAGGCAGAAAGTTGATATTGCCCGTCCCGTTCATACAGGGTAACTGCCCCCCGTACAATAACGGTACTGCCCTCCTCCGGAAAGGAAGGAAGTCTTTCGGCATAGCGTGCAAACATCACACAATGCAGGGAGGCGCCGCCTTCACTGACGGTAAAATAGAAGTGCCCTGAGCTGCTGCGCCAGCTGACGCTGGTAAGTTCTCCCTTGACAAGGAGATCACCCAAAAGTGTATTCTCCTCCAACTGAGCCCTCACATAGCGATTAAGCTGCGAAACCTTGATGATTTGCGTCGGCATGATGGCACCTCCTTCCATGCATTATTGGGGTTTATTGCAAAAAGGGAGCCTGCCACCCACCGGCCGCAGCACTCCCCACTATCATTCTTCGGCTTCCTTAGGGAGGGCTGCTTCGCCCATCGTTCCACGAACATAACCGCCCAACACGCCATTGATGTAGGAAGCATCCTCCGGGCCAGCATACTTTTTGGCCAGTTCCACCGCCTCATTGATAACAGCGCCGACCGGGGCATCCTTGACATAAGCAATCTCAGTGATGGCCAGCATAAGAATGGCCAGCGAAACCTTGGGCAGACGGTTTGCTTTCCACTTTTTGCTGTACTGCTCCACAGCGGAAAGGTTGTCCTCCCAGTGCAAGCGCACCTGCTGGGCAATTTGGACCGCGTATTCATCCACCGATTCATCCCGGAAGATAAGGGCGTTATCCACCATTTCATCCACCGAGTTATCGTTGAAGTTCATTTCGAAGATCATGGAAAGCGCCTGCTCACGGGCTTCGCGTCTGGTCATATTTTGTCGTCCTCCATTCAGTAAGACAGCCCTCTTAATATATACGCTATTAAGAGGGCTATCGAATCGAGCTCTTATTCAGCGGTATTGGCGGTACGGGGTACCGAAACACCGGCAATGTAAAGGTTCACAGTAGCTACTTCGATACCGGTCATGCTCTGAACGGCATCTTTCACCGCCTCCTGCAGCTTTCGGCTGAGGACGGGGATCTTGGCATTGGGCTCCACCAAAAGACGGATGTCAATGGTTGCCTTGCCTTCGTTCATCTGAATCGAAATAGGCTTAATGGTCTGCTTTTCCAGCAGCCAGCCGCCAATATTGGAAACGATGGGGGCAAGGCACGCCACACCCTCTACTTCTTTTACTGCATATTCTGCTATCGAAGCCACGACCTCGGAGGAGATCTTCAGACTGCCGGCAGTGTTTTCATATTCCATAAGTGTTGCACCTCCTATGTTAGGACTAATACCTTTATATTATAGCAATATTTTTGCCCGGTGGCAACTACTTTATTTCAATGATGGAAACATTGCTTTCCTCTACCTCCACCTCGCTCATTACAGCATCCATAATCTGCGCGGCCTCGCTATCGGTAAGTCCAGTGCTCTGCACAATGACATCTACCTTATCTTCATCCAGGTAAACCATGCATTCCGTAAAACCCTTGGCCTTAATAATGTTCTCGATCTTGCCCTCGGTCTCGATGGTCTTGGCCAGTGACTGCGCCTGCTGTGCTAACACAGCAGCTGCCCCCTCCTCCATAGCAGAATCCTCCAGCATATACTTGAGGGCATCCATTGCTTCATCGCGGGACTGTGTACGGGAAAGCCGTGCCGATACAAAATAAGCATCCCCGTAATTGGCCGTTCCTTCATTTTCATTGGTGGTTTGATTGGTATTTCCAGCCGCCACATAGTCGGTCTGTTTCATGTAATCCCAGTTGAGGTACACCGCCGCCCCCAGCGCCAGCACCAATGCCCCCAGTACAATATGGCCCTTTTTGATGGAAAGTTTCATCTTGCTATGCACTCCTTTTTGTAGGCTCTGTGATTTAATCTATCAGTGACCGGCGGCGCCGGAGCTGATCTTGGAAACGGTAATCTTGGCAGAGGAAATATCCAGCGCAGTTTTTACCGCCGCGGTAACCTGTGCCACTACCTTGGGGGCTCCTCCTCCGGCGCACACCACCACTACGCCTTTGATCTCTGGTTCATTGAGCGCCGTGACCAGTGGGCTGCCGCCGTCCTCCACCATAACATAGCTTTGCTCGGTGGTGTTTTTCTGTTGGGATTTTCGCTGATCATCACTTTTATATTCTTCGCTTACATCGCTGTTCACCTTTTCGGCAACAGCATAGGTGTAGGTGTAGCCACTTTTCAGGGTGATCATCACCTCGACCTCCCCTACCCCGTCAATGCGCCCCAGGATTCCCTCCAGGCGGCTTTCCAGCGCGGCGGCATATTCTTCTGCCGAGGGAACTGTCTCCTGCTGAAATTGTTTTTTAGCACCATCCGTTTTCAGCATCGGCGCTATCCCAATAAGCAGGATTCCCAGCAGTCCCGCGGCCATAATCAGCGTGGTCCTGGAGGACTTTTTCTCAGGCTTCACATTTTTATCCCGCATCTTTTCCATAGGTTTCTATCCTCACATCCACTCCCAGTTGGTAGCCCAGTGCTCGGCTAATGGTCAAAGATTGATCCATCACGCGTGCGGGCAGCCGTAGCAGTAAATAGACCCCCTCTGCGCTATCCGAGTGCTCCTCTGTTTCCATGTATATTTGGTATTCCCCCGGCTTTATGCCATAGTCGGACAGATATTCCTCTGCCGTTTTCTCCAGTTCCTCCTGTGAGAGATATTTGATCCGTTCTATAAAGTAGTCCTCTGTTCGGCCGGCGATCTCCTGCCTATACCGCTCCGCTTCTTCCATATTCATCTCCAATTGGATATTAGCCCGGCCGCACCAAGTAAAAATACAAACCAGCAAAAAAGCCCCTAGCAAAAGCTGCATCAATGGCCGAAATCGCTCACTTGGGGTAAGCAGCAGTACAATGCCGGAAAAAAGTACCCCCGCAAATATGGTATAGCACCAGTTTTGGATTGCCTGCATAGCTTAACCTCCCTTGAAGGCCAGTATCATAAGAGAAGTGGAAACAATAAACAGCATGGCATAGTACAGGGTAATGGCCAGCATGACCGAAAGCGCCGAGCCAACCGATTTAAGCAAACGAGAAAGTTCTCCAGCACCCAGCATTTCCCCCACAATGCCACCCGCTGCCGTAACCAGCTGCCACAGTGTCACCCGCAATAATACCGGCAAAAAAGTCAGCACAGCAATCACTATCCCGGCCGCGCCAACGGTACTTTTAACAAGCTGAACACACCCCTGTGTCGCCATAAAAAGCTCCGAAAGACTGCCGCCCACTCCAGGGATCAGACTGCTGATCATAAACTTTGTAGTCTTGACCGCCACATTGTCACCGCCACCCGCTATGGCGGATTGCAGAGACAACAGCCCCACAAACAGCGTCATGGTAAGACCCAATGCCCATGTAATCAACTTTTTGAAGCCCGAAACAATCCCGGCCAGTCCCATCTGCGGAACCACTTCAGTAACAATAGCCAAAGAAAGATAGCAGCTGATAACAGGCACAAATGCCGCCTGCAGCAGAGAGCTGATCCCCTGGCACGCACCAAACAGCAGCACATTGTAGAGCGCACCTGTCATGGGTTGGCCTGCTGTGGTCATGATTCCGGCAAAAACCGGGATATACACTGTGAGAAACAGGGAGAAATCCGCAAAGACAGTATGGAGTGACAAAATACACTCGATGACCGGACGAATGACAAGCGAAATGACAAAGACCGTCATAATGATGGAAAACACCTGGTGTACACCGCTGCCCAGCGAACTGCCAATCCCCTTGACAAGGCTGCACAGCAGCACTGCGCCGACCAGCGAAAGCAATACTCGCAGCGGAGCGCCCAGATGTTCCTTAAATGCGTCAGTCAAAATCTTCCACACTTGCTCCACCGGCATGGAAATGAGCTTCGAAAAAGAGCTGATCCCCTGCTGTTCCATCTGCTCCGCCACTTCCGACGGAATAGCATCCTTTACAGCGGTCATGTCCTCTCCCGCAAGATATTGCTCCACCTCAGCGGCAGGATCGATAGTCTGCGCCCGCACCGGAAAAAGTACCACGCACCCGCAGAGAATCAGCGCAAGCAGAAGCCTAACTATATGTTTCATAGGCGCAGCAGCTCCCCGGCCATTTCCAGCAGCGAAGCAAATACTGGCATGCTCATCATCACTAATGCTGCTTTTGCGGCCAGCTCCACCTTGGCAGCAATCGCTGTTTCTCCGGCATCTCGGCAGCACTGGCTGCCCAATTCCGCCACAATACAAACCCCTAATGCCTTTAAGATGATGGCGGTCAATTCACTTTGTCCGGAAAGTCCGGATAGAATATCCTCCAAGCCGGAAAAGATGTCCTTCATTTGCCCCAACAGATACAGCAGCACAAAGAGCCCACACCCCAAGGAAAGCAGCATAGCAAACTCCGGCCGCTGGCCCCGCAGCGAAAGCGCCAGCAGCGCTGTGATGATACACAGCACAATTAAAGCGGTAATTTCCATAGTACCACCAGCCCAAATACTTCCTTGACGGTATCAAAAAGGCCGCTGATCTCATAGATAAGCATGGTGAGCACCACAATAAGCCCAGCCAGGGAGGTAAGCATCGCCTGCTCCTCCCGGCCGGAACGCAACAGCACCTGGTACAGCACCGATACGATAATACCAATCGCCGCTATTCTGAAGATGAGATCCACTTCCATGCTGTTTCCTCCATCAGATAAGCAGGACCACCAACGCCAATCCACCCAGCATTCCCAGCCGTCGGGAAAGCGTCCCCTGTCGGTTCTCCTGCTCTGTCCAGTATTTTTCCTCCTGCCGCAGAGCCATCAGCGCCCCTATCAGTGCCTGTTTCTCGACTTCCATCGTCGTACTCCCCAGCACCTCCGTCAGTGGCATCATTGCCTTTTGAAATGCTTCCGGCAACGCCGTGTTTTGCATTATATCGATCAATGCCATTCCAAAGTCCGCCTCCGGTTGGGACGCCAACTGCTGCGCAAAGGTCCATTCCCGATAAGCGCTGCGCTCCGCCAACGCCGCGGCAATCTGCGCAGGCGGCTGGGATGTTAATTCCATCTGCCGCAGAAAATCTCCCCAGTAGCGTCCCAGCAGAGCTGCCAACTGCCGTCGGGTACGCAGCCGCCCCGCCAGAGTAAATCCCATCATCGTACATCCGCCCAAAACCAGCACCGAGCCCAGCAGCTTTGCGATCGTACTCATCCCTTGTCACCACCGTTCCACTTGCTTCTCCTACCGGCAGCCCCAGCAGATAAAGATGGCTGAATGCTCCGGTTTGCATTAATCTACGCAGCATAGCGTTGTAAAATGGCTCCTGCCCCACACCACAATGTACCGTGACCACAAAATGCACCCCGCAGAAAAAAGCATACTGTATAGCTGCTGCTTCGTGTTCATCCGCAATCTCATCACAGAGAATGACCTGCGGTGAAAGGGTGCGGGTGGCTCGCCTAATGGCTTCCGCCTTGGGCAAACCACTGAGGATATCTGTACTTGGGCCCAACTGGAATGCACATTTTTCACCATCCCAGCCGCTCAGCTCATTGCGTTCATCCAGCAGGACGGTTCGAGTGGGTGTTCTTCCTTCTCCGAAGGAAATCAACCGGCACAGATCCCGCAAAATGGTGGTTTTTCCGCTGGCTGGCGGCCCAGCTAAAATTAACCCTTGTGAACACTGCCAAATAGAATAAATATCAGATGCCGCCCCAATAACTTCCCTTGGCAATCGAATGCAAAGCGACAGCGCCCGTCCCTGCCGCGCGGCATAGGGCTGCATGCACGCCCCGATACGAAACCCGCCCTGCGCTGTAAAAAAGCCCTGCTCCAGCGTTTTTTCTATCCCGTGCAACGAGTGCCCACAAAGCGAAAGCATTGTCTCCTGCACCAGCTCTTGCGGTATTATAAAGCCCTGCTCTGCCGGTACAACTGTGCCGGATTTAGAAAGGAATAGTGTCCGCTCCCCGACTGTAACCACCAGTGGCTGACCCGACCGCAGGCGGATCTCTGTCATTTGTTCCAGCAGCGTCGGCGTGGCCTGCCGCAGAATTGTGACAACCGGCTGCGGTAACTGCCCCAAAAGCTTTTGGACATCCCACATCATTGGTCCCTCCTTGTCCTTTAGTGCATCATATGGTACAGGGACAGGTTTTATGCATGCTGCGGTAGGCCCGTATGCCAATAAAACTAGCGAGCCAAAACAAACTGCAATTTATTTGTTAGACAGTATAACTACTATCCAGCAAATAAAAGGCAACTCAATAGATCCACACTGCCATGACGGTAAATTGCATCTATATGCCACTTTTGATCGCTACCAGTAAGGCCGCAGATGAACTCTCCATTGCTTTCGTCACACGCGGTATTGAGGATCTAAATCTCCGCACCTGCCTTGTCAACATTCAAATGCGTGTTGTGGATTGGCTGGCGCTTTTTCTGTTTGCAGCACTTCTCATATCCTAGTTTATATGGAAGGTGACAGCACAACGATTGAATTTCGGAATGTACCCTTTGCCTATCTGGGCAGTTCGGAAAGCAGTTTGAAGAATATTGACCTTACCATTCCGGATGGACAGTGTGTACTGCTGTGCGGGCGCAGCGGCTGCGGCAAATGTGGACTCCGAGAATAAAAAAGAGCTGACCCACGAAAAAACATCATTATGATTACCCACCGGCTGAAGGCCGTCCGCCACGCCGATCAAATCCTCGTGGTAGAGATAAAGGACAAATCGTCCAATAAGGAGCACCTGATGAACTTGATGGAGCAGGACAGAATTTATCGTCGCTTCATCAGTGGACGAAAGCAGGCGGTAGGCTGGAAATTGCAGAATCCTTCCCCTCCGCGAGCCTAAATAAAAAGCCGACCAAGGGTACAGCGACTGTATACCGGGTCGACTTTTTATTTCTGTTTTAGTTCAGTGCTATTTTCAGCATTTTAATATTCTGCTCCATCAGCGAGAGATAACTCTCCCCCCTCTCGAATTCCTCCTTGGAAACATTCTGACAGGAATGAAGCAGCAATTCCTCAGCACCAGTTGCCTCCGCAATGGTATCCGCCATCAGCCGGTTGGAAAGCTCAATATAGAAGATAGCCGGCACACCGCTTTGTTTTACTTCTTCTATAATGGCCGCTACTGTGGCCGCGCTCGGCTCCGCCTCGGAGGAACAGCCCGGGTAGGCAGCATAATACTCCAGCCCATAGTCACGCGCCAAGTATAAGAACGGAAAACGGTCCGCAAAAATGAGCAAATCACGCTTTGCTTCCTTCACCGTTTTGGTCAACTCGCTATCTAATGCGCGCAGCTTTTCCGTATATTCTTCAGTATGGGTTTGATAATACTCCGCGCTACCCCTATCTGCTGCCTGTATTGCTTTACCGATGGCTTCCGCCATCAATATGGCATTCTTGGGGGAGGTCCAGATATGCTCGTCATACTCTGCGTCACCATGGTCATGCCCGTCGTGATCATGATCATGGCCATCCTCCCCGCTCCATGCAAAGCCGCTTTCGGCTTCCTCGGCTGCATCCACACAATCCATCAGTGTCAATACCTGCATACGGCTGGTATCCACCGAAGAAAGCACATTTCGCACCCATTCATCCGATTCCCCACCAATGTAGAGGAACACATCACAGTTTTGTATCGCTATTATGTCCTGCGGGGTCGGCTCGTAACTGTGTACCTCCGCGCCTGGCTTCAGCAGCATTTTTACCTCGGCATCCTCTCCCGCTATCTCCCGGGCAAAATCATACAGAGGAAAAATCGTTGCTACAATCTGTATTTTCTCGGTCTTCTCCTGTAAAGGGCCACACCCTGACAACAACAGAATAGCCAATAGTATCAAAACAAAGCGTTTCTTCATGGTTCTTTCTCCCACAATTTGAGTCTCGTTCTCAAATTGTATTCTACCACAGCTTTTCTTATTGTCAAGAATTACGGCTTTCTTTGTGCCTCTCTTGCCGTAAATTTTGCAATTTGTTGATGGAATTCCTCTCTAACCAATGGTATAATGATTCCATACTATTGGAAGAAGGATCACATCTTATGAGCAATAAACTCGATTTTAACCAGAAAAGAGGCTTCATCTGCGATATGGATGGTGTCATCTATTACGGGAACCGCATTCTGCCTGGCGTACGGGAATTTATCCAATGGCTGCAGGATGAAAAGAAGGAATATCTGTTCCTAACCAATAACAGCGGCTACACCCCCAAGGAACTGAATCAAAAACTGGCACGCATGGGGCTGGATGTCCCGGAAGAACATTTCTACACCAGCGCCTTGGCCACAGCAGCCTTCCTTCGGGAGCAGGCCCCTGGATGCTCCGTTTTCGCCATCGGTGAGGCCGGGCTGCTGAACGCCCTATACGATGCCGGCATCACAATGAATGATGTTAACCCCGATTATGTTGTGGTCGGCGAGGGTCGCTCCTATTCGTTGGATACTCTGACAAAAGCGACCAACCTGGTCATGGCCGGCGCTAAACTTATCGGTGCCAATTCTGATGTCTCCGGCCCCATCGAGGACGGCATCGCCCCCGCCTGCCGCGCACTGGTCGCTCCCATCGAAATGGCCACCGGCAAGCAGGCCTATTTCTGCGGCAAGCCCAATCCCCTGATGATGCGTTCCGGATGGCGTCCGCTGGGCTGTCATTCCGCCGAGGCGGTGATGATCGGCGACCGCATGGATACCGATGTGATCTCTGGTCTGGAAAGCGGCATGTCCACAGTACTGGTGCTTTCCGGTGTTTCCACCCGAGAAACACTAAACACCTATGCCTACCGCCCCAGCATTGTACTGGATGGCGTCGGCGATATCCCCAAAACGGCCAAAGCGCAAAAGACTTCCTCCTAAACTCTTCCCGATGATAAAAAAGACGGGCTGCACACCTTGCAGTCCGTCTTTTTGTATCCGTAAAGTTTTTTAACTGTTCAGCGCCTTTTCCAACATCTCACGCAGGATATTGGGGTTGCCCTTGCCCTTGGAAGCTCTCATACACTGACCTACCAGGAAGCCTAGCGCATTGGTCTTGCCGCCGCGGTAGTCCTCTACCACCTTGGGGTTGGCTGCCAGAATATCACTGACGACCTGCTCCAGCGCACCGGTATCGTTCATTTGGCGCAGACCCTTTTCCTCTACCACCTCTGCCGCGGTCTTATCGCTGAAGATGATCTCCTCCAGCACCGTCTTGCCAGCGGTGGTGGAGATATCTCCCGTTTCAATCATCGCCAGCATATCCGCCAGTTTCTCGGTGGAAAGCTTAGTATCGGCAAGGATGAGGTTTTTTTCATTGATAATGCGAGTAATATCGCCCAGCAGCCAGTTACTGATATTCTTCGGCTGGCACTTGCCCAGCGCCGCCACCGCCTCAAAGTAATCCGCCTTATCGGGGTTTTCCGCCATCAAATTGGCATCAAAGTAAGGCAGTTTATACTGTTTCATCAGGCGGAGCAGCTTATCGTTGGGCAGCTCCGGAATGCTCGCTTTCAGATCTGCCAGCCGACTCTCCTCCACATAGATGGTCTTAAGGTCGGGTTCGGGGAAATAGCGGTAATCCTGAGCGTCCTCTTTAGAACGCATAGAGGTGGAAACGCCCTTTA
>OOCZ01001480.1_pt1 | contig 14726 bp, 16 predicted proteins | sample 1671631 | NCBI WGS metagenome assembly OOCZ01 (sample SAMN06348176, study PRJEB24527) | human gut metagenome | reverse complement strand
TAAAAAGTCCGTGCCTGACGTGAGCGAGTACATGGAGATACTGGACTCGCTTTATGCACTTGGAAAGATAGATATTGATGATAAGGAGGCGGTGCTGAGATATGTTGAGCGAGATCATGAGTGACGAATATGTCTCGAATGGCAACAAGCGAGGGCGTATCAAATTACATCCGGGGCTCAATACGGTTCTTGGCGGGAAACAATCCGATAATTCGATCGGCAAATCGACCTTCCTGCTGGCCATTGATTTCTGCTTTGGCGGGGACGCTTATTGCACCGCCACGGATCTTCAGACCAGATTCCCCAATGTCAGACACACGGTCAAGTTCGCTTTTGACTTCAATGGGAGGATGGAATACTACTCCAGAGGAATCGTCACGCCGACGGAAGTCAATAAGTGCGATTCCGATTACAACGTCCTCGAGACCATCGGGATCAAGGAGTTCCGAGAGCATCTGTTTCAGCAGCTCAAAATTGACAGCCCGCTTGTACACCTTCTTCTCTGGCGTACTGTGTTCCTCGTCCAGCATCTCCGTGATGCAGTTGGGAAACAGGGCAGCAATGCGGTCTATGTTCTGCGCCGTCAAATCCGGCGATTCAAATTTCATCTTGTCCATTAGAATTTTTCTCCTCATCTTCTTGTTGAGTGGTATTGCTATCTGGCAGCACGCCAAAGTCAATCTCAGATAGCCGTTGCTGCAATTCTGTTACAGCCGGGGGAATGTTAATTTTATATGATGCAAACTGCTTTGTAATTTCATTCATGGCTCTTGTCGCTGGGGCTATATCGCTTTGCAAAGCGGCAATTTTACCAAGGTTGGTAATGGCGGCAATTACTTCAGGCTTCAAAGTCCATTCATATGTCGCAAACCGTCCAATCTGTGACAAGGATTTTGAGACTTCCGGACTAATTGATGTAATGCTTTTGAATGCTTCGGATGCGGCAAGCAAGCCACTTGTGTCAATCGGAGATTCTAAAGCTGCCAAAGCTGAACTTAGTGTGTTATTAAAATCTGTGGATGTAACTTCGGTGTTTGTTCCTTTCGCACCAATTAGTTTTCCAATGGCTGAATCCAGTTCTGTATTCACTTTCTTAAAAAGCTTGTGTGCCTTGTTGAATTGCTCATAGTCTATATTGTGAGCATGCATTACATCGTTTCTGTAGTTGCGAATTTCAGAAAATGAGCTGCAAAGTGTCTCTACACAGTCATCTCCCAGAAGAAGCGTCCACAATCTATTTTCATCTAATTTGTTGATAGCATCCAGCAGTTCAGCTCGCGTAAACTGCCATGACAATGTTTTGTTAATCGTTTCTTTTGCCTTTTTGACAAATGCCGCATCCGAAAAGAGTGTTTCAAAAATGTTCCCAAGATCCTGTTCTTCCAATCCCACAATTACTTTTTGAGAATTTTCATCGCCATGAAGTGAACTTGCAAGATACAGAAGCTTTCGCAGTTTTCGTTCGAATTCATTTACTATTGGATACAATGCTTTGTTAAAATAAGCGGAGCATTCGTTTGCGAGAACTATGGGTCTGTAATTTTCGCAAACTTTCCTGTTGATCGGGTCAAGGGTTTTTGCTGCATCCCTGAATTTTTTGCCGTTTTTTGCCTGCACAGAGATGTCGTTTTGAAAAAAACCATTTTTTTCAAAAAATCCTTGACAAAAGCGGTTCTTTCAGGTATTATAGTGTGGCGCTACGGCGTACAACCGAATATGGAAAGATGGCTGAGTTGGTCTAAGGCGCACGACTGGAAATCGTGTAACGTGTCAAAAGCGTTCTGGGGTTCGAATCCCCATCTTTCCGCCAGAAATCCGAAACCTTACGGTTTCGGATTTTTTGTTTTTTTCAGCGCTTCTCTGTTCCGCCTTGACTTTTGTCCGCTGTTCCGCTATGCTGAATAAAACATCTGAGGGAGGATTTTTTATGGCATCTTCCAAACGAAAAAAGCACGGCGCGGGCTATGTGGTCCTGATCGCAGTGCTCATTCTTGTACTGCTTGCAGTCGTGGCCGCTGTAACCGGGTACAGTCTGGTAGCCCGCCGGGTGAAAGCGCTGCAGGCAGGCGCGGCCTTTACCTTTGATTATGAGATCACATCCACAGCCGATTCCCCTGCCCTTTACACCATCCTGCAAAAGACAGGCTCCACCAAGGGCACCGTCAGCGGCCTGTATGCGCCGGACGCACTGCAGCTGAGCATCTCGGCCCCGGATGCCGTTATCCCGGCAGGCCCGCTCACCCGGGTGTATATCAGCAGCAGCGAGACCTTATACGATGTCGGGCAGCTGTACAAAAATATCCGCTCTTCCATCACCGGCAGCTACCCGCTGGCGAGCCTTCTGCTGCCGGACTGGAGCCTTGGCAGTTATATCTCGCAGGCCCAGCTGGCAAGCCTGCTGGGTGTGGACACCACAGCCACCAGCCTGCAGGACATGACCGAGTTTGAGCTGCCGCAGAAAAAACTGCAGCGCGTACAGCCGGAAGGCGCAAAGGACGGCTACCTTTATTTTCAGCTGGATACCGGTGATGCCAGCGCCAATGCACCGGTACTTGTTATCGGGCTGGAAAAGAGCAGGTTCTTTGCGGATGCCATCCCGGTGCACATCCTGCTCACCATCCCGGAACACGGGGTCAGCATCCAGCTCACTGGCACCGTGAGTGCCCAGACCGTGGTGCTCACTGCGCCCACATCCCGCATGAAGGACGAAGACATCCAGACGCTGGTGCAGATCCGCGATACCATCCAGAGCGTGCTGCAGTTCGTACAGACCGCTGCCAACAGCGTACAGAACGCGGGCTGATCTTTCCGCAAACATCAAAAGCCAGAAACGGCAGCAGTCGTTTCTGGCTTTTGTTCTGTCATTTTACCGGTCGAGGATTCGGCCATCGGTGGAGAAGGTGACTACATTCCACGGGATGAACTTGCCGCTGTTCTTCAGAGCAGTGATGGCAGCGTGCTCCAGCCCGCCGCAGCAGGGCACCTCCATGCGCAGCACGGTCACGCTCTTGATATCATTGCTGCGGATGATCTCGGTCAGCTTTTCGCTGTAATCCACAGCATCCAGCTTCGGGCAGCCGATGATGGTCACATGGCCCCTCATGAACTCCTCGTGGATATTGGCGTAGGCATAGGCGGTGCAGTCGGCGGCGATCAGCAGCTTGGCACCGTCAAAGTAGGGCGCGTTCACCGGCACCAGCTTGATCTGGCAAGGCCACTGTGCCAGCTGGGACTGCATGGGCACTGCGGCTGCGGCAGGTGCGGTCTGCTCACGGTGGAACTGTTTCATCATGCTGCCCGGGCAGCCATGGAACGCCGGTGCGGCGGGCTGTGCCTGCTGCTGGGCGGCAGCGGCCTTTTTCTGCTTGTTTTCCAGCACAGCCTGCTCGTCATAAGCGGCGGCTTCGCGCTCGGTAAAGGTGATGGCACCGGTGGGGCATCCGGGCAGGCAGTCGCCAAAGCCGTCGCAGTAGTCGTCCCGCATCAGCTTGGCCTTGCCGTTCACAAGGCCGATGGCACCCTCGTGGCAGGCGGTGACGCAGGCACCGCAGCCGTTGCATTTTTCTTCGTCTATATGAATGATTTTGCGGATCATGGAAAAATCCTCCTTGCTTTGATGTTCTGAGTATACTATAATCAGACCGTGCTTTCGGTTGTTATAACCACAGAAAGAGGATTTTTATGAAAAAGATCGCGTCGCCCCTATTTCAGGATCTTTCAGAAGCCGAGCTGGATACCCTTGCCGCTGCCGGGCACCTGCGCACCCGGCAGTTTGCAAAGCACGAGGTCATCTTCCACGCCGGAAGCTGCGTGCGGGAGATCGGCATCGTGCTGCGTGGTTCCGTGCACATTGAAAATCTGGATCTCTGGGGCACCAAAAGCATCCTGAGCAGCGTAGGTGCCGGGCAGGCCTTTGCCGAGACCTACGCCTTTTGCGGCGAGGCCTTGATGGTGGATGCTGTTGCGGCCGAACATTGCGAAATACTGTTCCTGCACACTGCCGCCCTTACCGATGCGCGGATCGAGCCAGCGCTGAAAGACAAGCTGCTGCGCCGCCTGCTGGCGGTGTCCATGCGCAAGAACCTCAGCCTTTCGCAGCGCATCTTCTGCACAACGCCCAAGACTGTGCGCGGACGGCTGCTGACCTATTTTTCCGCACAGGCAGCACGCTGCGGCAGGATGGCGTTCGAGGTGCCCTTCAACCGCCAGCAGATGGCCGACTACCTCAATCTGGACCGCAGCGCCCTCTCCAAAGAGCTGTGCAAAATGCGGGACGAAGGTTTGCTGGAATTTGATAAAAACCGCTTTGTTTTAAAGCAGCTTCCAGAATAACCAAAAGCGCCCGCCGGGCAGGGCTGAACCTCCGGCGGGCGCTTTCATTTTAACAGGTCAACAGAACGAGATCAGTCCGTCTCCTTCTTCTTGCGGGGTGCGCACTTGCGCTTGGGCTTCTCCGCAGCAGGCTTTTCCTCTGCAGGTACTTCTGCCTTTGCAGGCTCTGCTTTTTCGGCAGCCTTGGCGGCGGTCTTTTTTGCGGCGGTCTTACGGGCAGGCTTTGCGGGCTTTTCTGCCGGTGCTGCGGTCTCTGCCTTCCCCTCTTCTGCAGCTTCTGCCTTGGCGGCAGCCGCCTTTTTGGTGGTGCGGGGCTTGCGGGCCGCAGTCTTCTTGGCCGGTGCCTTTTCTGCAGCGGGTGCAGCTTCAGCGGCAGCCTCCACAGCAGGCGCCTCGGCCTTCTTGGCGGCACGCTTTGCGCGCTCCTTCACCTCGGCAATGGTCCACAGCTGGTCATCTGCGCCGGACACCTCCTGCCAGATCTGCAGCACGGTGCCAACCGCAGCGCCCATGCCAACGGTGTCCACGCACTTGCCGCCGGCCCAGGAAGAGCGCAGGCGCACAGTTCCTTCCGGGGTGGGCTGAACGGTCCACATCTGAGAGGTGCCGCCCACATCCTCCCACAGGTGCAGCCAGGTGCCGTTGGCGGTGCCGGTCATGGTCAGGTCCAGCAGCTTGCCGGATGCGCGGTTGCGGATGCGGTAAACGCCGTCACCCACGCGGATAAAGCTCCACTCCTGCTCAGGCTTATGCTCGTACTTGCCCAGACGGACGGTACCGGCTTCCTTGGTGCCCTCCACGGCCTGAATGACGTTGCCGGTGTGCGCGGCAATGGTGTAAAAGTGATCGGCTTCGATCACGGTCTGTGCAACAGTTTTCATGGTTTGTTCCTCCTATGGATCGCAGCCGCCCGGCTCTGCCTGCGGCTGCCGCTTGTATTTTGTATGCAGCCTGTACAGATGCACAGGCTCTTTTGTTTCCCTTATGGTAAATGATACCACATATCGTGATTTTCTACAAGCAATTCGACCAGCCTTTAGCAAAACAGACAAAAACAGTCAAGCTTTCCGTCCGTTTTTCTCCCGCTCCATGGGCATTTCAGGCACCATTCTGTACCGGTTCGGCTCTCGACTTTTTGCCGCAGCTGCGTTATACTATGGAGCGTGCATCCCGTGCACACATTCAAATTATCCGCCGCTCTGCTGCTGGGCGGCTTTTCTTGACCTATTCCTTATGATAAAAGGAGGTTCTTTCATGTCAGCAGACGAGCTCAACATTCAGCAATACAAAAAAATGACCGAGACACCCATTCCAAAGCTGATCCTCGGTCTTGCCGCCCCTACCATTTTAAGTATGCTCATCACCAGCATCTACAACTTGGCCGATACCTTTTTTGTGGGCCAGATCTCCACCAGCGCTTCCGGTGCGGTGGGCATTGTTTCCAGCCTGATGGCCATTATTCAGGCGCTTGGCTTTACACTGGGCCACGGCTCCGGCACCATCATCAGCCGCAGCCTTGGCAGCCGGAACACCGATGCCGCCACCCGCTTTGCTTCCACCAGCTTTTTTACTGCTCTGGCCGCTGGCGTGGTGCTGGCCGTTGTGGGCCTTGCCACTCTGCCCAGCTTCATGATGCTGCTGGGCAGCACCGAGACCATTCTGCCCCACGCCTGCGCTTATGCACGGCCCATCCTCATTGCAGCCCCGCTTATGATCTCCAGCCTTGTGATGAACAACATCCTGCGCTATGAGGGCAAGGCGAACTTTGCCATGATCGGCCTTGTGACCGGCGGCGTGCTGAACATTGTGCTGGACCCCATCTTTATGTTCGGCTTGAGCCTTGGCACCGCCGGTGCAGGCATTGCTACGGCTCTCAGCCAAAGCATCAGCTTCTGTATCCTGCTGTCCATGTTCCTGCGGGGCAAAACCGTCAGTCAGTTCCGTATTACTGCCGTCACCCGTGAAGCGCGGGAGTTCGGCATGATCCTGGTGGGCGGCGCGCCCAGCTTTGGCCGTCAGGGCCTGCAGAGCATCGGCGGCATGCTGTTGAACATTGCCGCCCGCAGCTATGGCGATGCCGCTGTGGCCGGCATGAGCATCATTTCCCGTATTTTCATGTTCATCATCTCGGTAGCCATTGGCGTTGGGCAGGGTCTTCAGCCGGTGGCCGCGTTCAACTACGGTGCGCGCAAATTCCGCCGGGTGCAAAAAGCCGCAGTTTTTACCATAGGTGCAGCCTTTTGTATGCTGGTGGTGCTGGTGAGCCTGTGCTGGGTCAACAGCGATGCCCTCATCCGCCTGTTCCGCGACGACCCGGAAGTTACCGCCGTGGCGCTGCCCGCCTTCCACTATCAGTGCCTTGCCATTCTGCTGCAGCCGGTCATTGTGGTGGCAAACATGACCTTCCAGAGCGTGGGCAAAGCCGGACGCGCCACCTTTCTGGCCTGCTGCCGTCAGGGCGTGTTCTTCATTCCGCTCATCCTCATCCTGCCCCGCACACTGGGACTCGTGGGCGTAGAGACCTGCCAGCCCATTGCGGATGCGCTCACCTTTATTGTTTCCCTGCCGTTCCTGCTGGCCTTCCTCAAGCAGCTGGACCGGATGGACGATGCTGAAAAAGCCAAAGCACAGTCCTGAAAGTCTGTCATAAAACTGTAATCAACAGCCGCGTTTTCCTGCAATGGAATGCGCGGCTGTTTCGTATTATAATTGAACTGGAAAACCTTTCCGGCTTTCTTTTAAACTTTGTTCCTTTCCATACTGTAAGGAGTGATCTTTATGAAGCGTAACGTTTGCCGCATAGGCAGCGCTGCTGTATGCGCTGCCCTGTGCCTTGCCCTTGGCTGCAGCTGCAGCGTGCTGCCGCCCGCTTCCGGCAAGCCTGCTGCTCCTGCTTCCTCAGTGCCCACCGATGCACACGGGGATCCGCTTTACGACAGCTCCCGGCTGGACGACGGAAAGCTGCGGATCCTTTACGGTTACGACAATTCCGGCGGTGCCTGCACCGTTCTGTGCGGCAGCAAGGTGCTGTACCAGTCCTTCCGCAGCGAGAACGTGAACCTTCTGCAGGACACCGTGACCGGTGAGACCAACTACTGGTTCCGCACCTGGGCCGACCCGGACGCTTATTGCGGACGCCGCAGCGGCCTGTTTGACAAAAACGGCAATGAAGTCATGACCTTTGAGGGGGAGCAGAACGCCTCCATGCAGAACGGTCTGCTGGTGCTGCAGGAAGCCCACGCCGTGAACGGCAGCTACGAAAACGGCTACGACGATTACGGCACCTGTCAGGTGATCGACCTTTCCACCGGCGAACGTCTGCCCGTGCCGGATGGCGCATACCGCTGCATCGTGTGCGGGGACAGGCTGGTGTTCACCTGCTATGCCCGCCCAGCAGACCTTGCCGAGGACGCATGGGACGATGAACCCGCCCTGCACAGCTGGGTCATTATACAGACGAAGGACGGTACACAGACTTACGGCGCAGATGCCACTACTGCCCTGAGCCTTTCCTATGCACCGGACGTTCTGAACGACTGGGTAGAGTTGGACACCTGCCACGCCAGCGGCGAACCAACGGACGAAACGCTCTATAACCCCGCCACCGGCGAAGTCTTCACCGGCTTCCGACAGGTATGCGGCAGCGGCACCGCCTGCTTCGAGACCAGCGATGGCCGCTACGAGCTGCGGGATCTCGCCACCGTGGACCGCACCCTCATTGGCACCTTCGACGACCAGCCCAGCAGCTATTTCCCGGGCTATGTGGTCACATGGCGCACGAGCGGCGACTTCGGCTATGATCTGCACGACCTTGTTACCGGTGAGGTGACACCGCTGTACGCTTCCAGCGTCATGAGCGACACCATCGCCCTTTACTATGAGGACGGACGGTTGAAGGTGTTCAACACCGAAACCGGCGATTTGATCACCGATACCACCGTGGAGCCAGTGAAGGGCCAGCAAAGCGTGATGATGGATAACAAGGGTGACGGCTACGTCTGGCTGGAGCTGCGGGATAACGATAACTTTGAGACCACCGCCACCCGCGTGTACGGCCCCGAGGGCCTTGTCTCCGACCTGACCCATCTGCAGGACAAGTATTATGCCCTGAACTATCTCATCACCACACCGGAGGGCAGGCCGCTGTACTGTGGCAACGCCAATGCGCCCAGCAGCAACGGCTCAATGTGTGACGTGCTGGATGAAAACGGCAACATTGTGTTCTATGGCCTTGGCAGCTGCTACAGCTACTACGACAACAGCCTGAACCAGCTGCCAGAACACGTGTTCGTTGCAAAACGCGGCTTTTACTACGGCTGGATGGATACAAACGGCAAATGGCTTTACTGCCAAAGCATCTTCTCTTCCATCAACGCCGACGATGAAATGGGCTACTGACCCAATAGGAGGAACGCCTTATGAAAAATGCTAAAATTTCCCGCCGCAGCTTTCTGCTTGGCCTTGCCGCCTGCTCTGCCGCAGGCATTCTCACTGCCTGCAAGGGGGATGACACCCCCGCCAGCAGCGCTTCCACCTCGCCGGAAGCACCCGCTTCTTCCGTGAGCGAGCTTGAACCCATCGGGCTGTTTACCGTGGAAGATTTTCCCAAGCTGGATGGCAGCACTGCCTGCATCCCGCTGATGGCCCAGATGATGGCCGATACCACCGGCATCGATCTGGAAGTAGCCCAGAGCGGCATTTCGGTCAGCACCACGGCCTATGCGTGGGAAAACTTCGGCCTGTACCCGGATGAGGAATACACTGCCAGGATGCTGGTGGTCTACGAAGCGCCGGACTACGTAAAGGAAGAGCTGAAAGAAGCAAACGCCCAGCTGGAACAGAAACCCATTGGCCGGGACGCACTGGTGTTCATCGTGAACGAGAACAATCCGGTCAAGAGCCTGACCCGGCAGCAGCTGAAGGATATCTATGCCGGTAAGATCACCAACTGGAAGGAAGTGGGCGGCGAGGATCTTGCCATCGTGCCCTTCCAGCGGGGCGAAGACTCCGGCAGCCAGACCCTGTTCCGCAAGCTGCTCATTCAGGGCGGCGAACTGATGGACCCGCCCACCGAGCTGGCTCCCGCTGCCATGGGTGAGCTGGTGGACAGCATCGCCGCCTACAACAACAGCGCCAATGCCATCGGCTTCTCGGTCTACTACTACATCGACCAGATGTACTCCCAGCCCGGCCTGCGTCTGCTGGCCGTGGACGGCGTGACCCCTTCCAACGACACCATCGCCAGCGAAAGCTACCCGCTGTGCAACGAGTTCTATGCCGTTCTCCATGCGGACGCTGCCGCCGACAGCCCGGAACGCCAGCTTTACGACTGGCTGGATACCGCCGCCGGACAGGACTGCATCAAAAAATCCGGCTATGTAGCGGTGGCCCCCACCACTGCAGCGAACAGTGCCGTCTGATCTTCCAGCAATTGACAGCTTTCTGCATTTCTGTTACAATATTACACATGAATGTTGAAACTTTTTTTGCAAAGGAAGGCTCAATATGGACAATTCCTCCTCCCATGTGGAAAGCTGCTGGCGCACCCAGCTACGCAACCGCATCATTCAGGCATCCAGCCTGCTGGAAATCCTGCTCTCCGGCCTTGTGCTCATCGGCCTGCTGCTCAGCGCTGTGCCGCTCATCAAGTGGATGCCCGGCCTGCTGTTTGACGGCAACGAAGTGGAGATCCGCATTTTTCTGGAGCGGAGCCTTGACATCGTGATCGGCATCGAGTTCATCAAAATGCTGGCCAAGCACAGCCCCGGCAGCAGTCTGGAAGTGCTGCTCTACGCCATTGCCCGTCATCTGGTAGTGGGCCATGACTCGGCAGTAGAAAACCTGCTCAGCGTGGGAGCCATCGCACTGATCTTCATTGTGCGCAAGTTCTTCTTTGTGCCGGCCTTTGGTGCCCACCTGCCTGACGGCAAGCCCGCTCCGGACCTGACCCCCAACCAAAGCGGCATCCCCGCCGAGGAGTTCCGCACCCGCCTGCGCCAGCGCATCCATGCAGAAGTTCTCGCCGAAGAGGATGAGGATGACGAGGACGAGGAGACCGAGGAAGTATAATCCCCCAGATACAGCAAAACGAGGACAGCCATTGGCCGTCCTCGTTTTTTTGCTTCAATCGTCGTAATGTCCCTTGCACTGGTACACTTCGATCAGATCATTTTCAATGCGATAGACCAGCCGGTTCACATCATCGATCCGGCGGCTCCAATACCCGCTGAGATTTTCTTTCAGCCCTTCCGGTTTTCCAATGCCTTCATACGGGCTGCGCGAAATATCCTTGAGCAATGCGTTGATCCGTTTCAGCGTCTTTTTATCCTGAGACTGCCAATACAGATATTCCGCAAAGGCCCGCTCCGTGAAGGTGATCTTACTCATGTTCCATAGCCTCAAGCTCTTCCAGCGTTCTCGTTACAGTCTTTCCCTGACGCATTTCCTCAATGCTGTCATTCAGGGCGGCCATATTGGATGCACTATAAAAGGGATCCATCGAGACTTCAAACGGAATGCGTTTTTCACGCGTCATCTTTTTGGCCAGCATGGTGATGGCTGTTGTCATCGAAAGGCCCAGTTCATTGCAGATCTCATCAAAATCCCGCTTCAGATTCTCATCCATCCGGACACTTACCGTCGTCATACTCTCACGCTCCTTTGTCACTTTTATTATATTCATATCGTGCAACATTGTCAATACATCGTTGCACAGATTTGCACAAAAGAAACACCCTGTACATTTCTGCACGGGGTGTTTCTCATCACTGCATCTTAAAGTTCAGATTCATGCGTTGGTCTCGCCGCCCTCAACGACCAGCTCATCCTCATAGTCGAGACCGTAGGTATCCACCAGCGTCTCCTCGTAATCTTTGTGGAAGAAGCTCTCCTCGCCCAGGCTCTTGATCTCGTCGTTGATCCAGTCCAGCAGGGTGGTGTTGCCCTTGCTCACAGCGGGGGCAATGGTATCCTGGCTGCCCAGAGAGGGGATGCCCACTGTGTAGCCGGAGTTCTGCTTTGCAAAAGCGATGACCTCGGTGTTGTCGTTGGCCCATGCTACGCCATTGCCGTTTTCCAAGGCGTTCTTGGCGGTTGCATAGGAATCATACTTCTGCAGGGGAATGTCGGGATATTCCTTGGTCAGGTAGGTCTCGGCGGTGGTGCCGGAAATGACGATCATCTGATCGTCGGCGTTCCAGTTGTCCAGGCTGGTGATGACATTGCTGTCGGGAGAGACGACACCCAGTGCAACGTTCATGTAGGGCAGTGCAAAGTCCACCTCCTCAGTGCGCTCGGGCGTGACGGTGAAGTTTGCCAGAATGATATCGACCTTGCCGGTCTGCAGATACTCAATGCGGTTGGCGGCTTCCGTGGAGACGAAGTTGGCTTCCACGCCCAGATCCTCGGCCAGGCGGCGGGCGAAGTAGACATCATAGCCCTGATACTCGCCGTTCTCATCCACATAGCCAAACGGGTTCTTGTCGGAGAAAACGCCGATGTTCACGGTGCCGTCCGCCTTGATCTCGTCCAGCGTGCGGAACACGTCACTGCCGGCAGCTGCGGCAGAAGAGGAGGATGCGCTGCCGCCGCAGGCAGAAAGCAGGGCGGCGGTGGAAACTGCGCCCAGACCCAGCAGGAAGGCACGGCGAGAGATCTTGTTAATTTTCATGGTGGTAACTCCTTTCCTTTCTTTCCCATATAAAAATCTATCCATGATCTGTGACATCATTTCACAGCATCAGACAAAAAGGATCAAAGTGGAAATGGGCTGCTGCGCATTTCTCACTGCTTTGCAACCGCATCAAAGGTGAAGGTGCGCAGGAAGCGCTGTGCACGTTCGGTCTGCGGGTGGTCGAAGAAGTCCGCCGGGGGCGCTTCCTCCACAATACGGCCATCGTCCAGAAACAGCACCCGGCTGGCAATTGCCCGGGCAAACTGCATCTCGTGGGTGACGATCACCATGGTCTTGCCCTCACGGGCCAGGTCGAGCATGACATCCAGCACCTCGCGCACCATTTCAGGGTCAAGGGCGGCGGTCACTTCGTCGAACAGCAGGATCTCGGGGTGCATACAGAGCGCGCGCACAATGGCGACACGCTGTTTCTGACCACCCGAAAGCTCCCGGGGGTAGCTGTTCTTTTTGGCCAGCAGGCCCACGCGGTCCAGCAGGGCCTCGGCTTCCTGCTGCACCTCAGCCCGGGGGCGCTTCTGCACCTTGGTGGGAGCCAGCAGGATATTTTCCAGCACGGTCAGATGCGGGAAAAGCTCATAGCTCTGGAACACCATGCCGATGCGCTGGCGCAGGGCCGCCAGATTCTTGCCGCCGTAGGCGACCGTCTCACTGCCCAGCTTCACCCGGCCCGCCTGCACCGGCTCCAGACCGTTCAGACAGCGCAGCAGGGTGCTTTTGCCGCAGCCGGAAGGCCCCACCACAACGATGACCTCACCGGGCTTGACGGCAAAGCTGACATTATCCAGAACATTGGTCTTGCCATCGTAGCTTTTTACCAGATGGTCTACAGTCAGGATCGGCTCTGCCATAACAGTCACTTCCATTTCTTTTCGAGGTAACCGGCCAGCAGGCTGATGGGCCAGCAGGCCAGAAAATACAGGATAAACACAGTGAGGTAGATGCCAAACGCCGCGTTGGGGCTGGCGGTGCGGTTGGCCTCAATGATCTGCTGGGCCACCTTGAGCACCTCCACCACACCGATCATCAACACCAGGCTGGTGGTCTTGATCATGCGGGTGATGAGGTTGATGGACAGCGGGATGAGCCGCCGCACTGTCTGAGGGATGATGATGTACCAATAGGTCTGCGCCCGGCTCATGCCCAGCGCCTCGCTGCTCTCATACTGATGCTTCGGGATGGCGATGAGGGCACCGCGGACGAGGTCGCTCATCTCGGCCGTGCCCCAGAGCACGAACACGATGACCGCCGCCGTCTCGCCGGAAAGATCCCAGCCAAAGGCCCGCGTGGTGCCAAAATACACCAGAAAGAGCAGCACCATCTGGGGCATGATGCGGATGAATTCCAGATACACCCGGAGGATGGCTTTCAGGATGGGACTTTTAAAAGTCATCAGCACACCCAGCAGGATACCCAGCGGCAGGCTGAGAAGGACAGACACAGCGCTGATCTTAAGCGCCACGCCCAGACCGCCCAGCAGGCGAACCATATTTTTGCCCTTGAGCAGGACTTCAAGACCCAAATCCGGCATAGCGCAGCCTCCTTTCCAGCCAGCTGCCCAGCAGGGACACTGGCAGCAGGATGATGAGGTAGAACACCACCAGCAGGAAAAGGTTCTCGGCCGTCTTATAGTACAGGCCGATGAGATCCTTTGCCGTAAACATCAGATCCATCAGGCTGATGGCGCTGAACACGCTGGTCTCCTTGAGCAGGAAGATGATATTGGCCATAAAGGCCGGCATACTGATGGAGACCGCCTGCGGCAGCACCACATAGCGCATGGTCTGCAGCCGGCTCATGCCAAGGCTCAGGGCACTTTCTGTCTGGATGGGTTCAATGGCTTCCAGCCCGCTGCGGAAGGCCTCGGCCATGTAACTGCCGCCCAGAAAGGCAAGGCCTGCAATGCCGCAGAGCTCGGCGTTGGTCTTGATGCCGATCTTGGGCAGGCCGTAATAAAGAAAGAACAGCTGGACCAGCAGCGGCGTGTTCCGGCTGAGCTGGATATAAGCGCCCACGATACGGCGCAGCACTGGCACTTTTTCGTACTGGAGCACGGCGCAGACAAGGCCCACAAGGATAGCCCAGAAGATACCGGCCACGCCCAGACGCAGGGTGAGCCAGGCCGCTTTTTCATACTGCGGCAGATATTGCACCATCACATTCCAGTCCATGTCTGTTCCCCTCCTTTTCTCCTGATCTTGCGGAGGTTTGTTTCCGTTGGCCGTATGATATACCCATTTCCCCAGAATGTCAATAGGTTTATAGGTTTTTTGTTGCACAAATTCCGGTCAGATTGATAAACAAGCTATTCATCGCTGATTTTTCGCTTCTGCTTTTCCACGCAAAAACGCCGTCTCTTGCCTTTTTGCACAAGAGACGGCGGGGTGTTTTGGGGATTTAGTTTTGTTTTTCGAGAAGCTGGTCTACCTTTTTCTGAATTTCTTTGTTGTCGCCCTCATAGTTGATTTCTGATAATGCAAAGCAGCACTCAAATGCAGAATTACCAATCGTCGAGATCTCTTTTCCCAAAAATACCGTTTTCAAAGAAATACAGTTCGCAAATGTATGCGGTCGGATCTCTCCCTTTATCTCTACTCTTGCCCGGGTCAACTTCTCACAGTTTGCAAAAACGCAGTCATCTTCCAACTTTACATTCTTTGGAAGGTCCAGTTCTCGCAGTCCGGTACTTGCAAATGCTGAATTA
>OOCZ01001472.1_pt1 | contig 14743 bp, 5 predicted proteins | sample 1671631 | NCBI WGS metagenome assembly OOCZ01 (sample SAMN06348176, study PRJEB24527) | human gut metagenome | reverse complement strand
CTGAGGACATCCTGATGGAGGATATGGGCTGCATCCCCGTTGCTTACTACAACGACTTCTGGCTGCAGAGCCCCACTCTGAAGGGCACCTGGCACAGCCCCTACGGCTACTGGTACCTGCAGTACGGCTACATCGAGGGCTAATCGCCCCGGTGCGGCGTACAGCGTGAGCTGAACCGTAAATCACAGGCACCCCGCTTACCGGAAACGGCAGGCGGGGTGCCTTTTTGCGTGCAGGACCGAAAAACGGACGTCTTGCACACCCCGGTGGGCTATGATACAATAAAAGATGATCAAAGCACAAAGGGGAGAGAAGAATGGAGCAAAAACGCCTGTGTCCGTACTGCATGGGGGAGCTGCCCCCCGCCGCCGACAGCTGTGTGCACTGCGGCAAGGTGTTTGCGGGGCGCAACCCCGCCGGCTGCCTGCCCGTGGGCACGGTGCTGGCCGGGCGCTACACCGTGGGCGAGATGCGGAGCCTGGACGGGGAGGGCATCCTGTACCGGGGCGTGGAGAACCTGGGCTGCTTCCGGGTGACCATTAAGGAATATCTGCCGGTGACCCTGTCTGCCGAGCGGGGCGCGGACTGCATCCTGCAGCCCAAGACCGGCAGCGAGGTGCTGTTCAAGACCACCCGCATGGACTTTGCCGACCTGTACCGGGCGCTGGAGCGCATCACCCCGGCCACCGGGCTGGAAGCCGTGCTGGACGTGGTGGAGGCCAACAACACTGTGTATGCGGTGATGGAGAATCTGGGCGGCACCCCGCTGGACCAGTGGCTGGAAGCGCAGGGCGCGCCGCTGCGCCCGGACGACGCCTGTGCCATGCTGCAGCCGGTGTTTGAGGGCGTGGCCGCCATGCACAAGATCGGGCTGGTGCACCGGGGCATCTGCCCGGAGAACCTCCGGGTGATGGCCGACGGCCGGTGCCGTCTGGCGGGTTACGCCACGGTGGGCCTGCGCACCGCCGGAAGCGGCCTGCGCGAGCAGCTGTACGAGGGGTATTCGGCCCCGGAGCAGTATTCCACCGCCGAGTTTGAGGGCCGCTACACCGACGAATACGGCCTTGCAGCGGTGTTCTACCGCATGGTGTGCGGGCAGGCCCCGGTGCCGGCCGCCCAGCGCATGGTGTCGGACTCCAACCCCCGCGCCCGCACCGTGAACAGCGCCGTGCCGGGCTATGTGTCGGATGTGCTGCAGATGGGCCTGCGGCTCAAGCCCATGGAGCGCATCCAGACCGTGCCGCAGCTGGTGCAGGCGCTCTCTTCCAAAGAGTACACCGAGGAGCTGGGCCGCACCATGAAGCCCGAGACCCCGGTGGGCCAACCGGAAGAAAAGGCCCATCTGCTCAGCATCAAGGGCCTGCTGGCGGGCATCCTGATCCTGCTGGCCATTCTGCTGGTGCTCATGGTGTGGACCATGGTGAGCCACAGCCTGCCCTCGGCGTCGTCGGGATCGGTGGAGCCGGAACCGGCCAGCAGCGAGGTGCTGGAACCCCAGAATCTGGTGCCCAGCTTCATCGGCATGGATTACGCCCAGGTGCAGAACAACCGGGAGTACACCGGCATGTACCTGTTCTACGTCACCGAGGAGTACAGCGACACCGTCCCGGCCGGGCAGATCATGACCCAGGAACCGGCGGCGGACACGGTGCTCAAGGCAGGGGAGACCATTCGTCTGGTGGTCAGCAAGGGCCCGCAGAAGGTGGAAATGCCCACCATCGTCGGCTTTACACAGGCCGCCGCCGTAGAGGTGCTGCAGAGCCGCGGCCTGCTGGCCAGCTGCTTTATGGTGGTGAACGACGGCTCCTATGCCGCCGGATGCGTGGTGTCGGCCAGTGAACCGGCGGGCGCACAGGTGGACGTGGGCACGGTGATCACCGTGTATATCGCGGCGGACCCCAGCGTGGAGATCACCACCCCGCCCGAGGAACCGGCAGCCACCGAACCCACCACGACCCCGGCTGACCCGGAGACCCCCGCAGACGGCGGGGACCCTGCCGCCGACCCGGAGCAGGGGACCAAGTGAGCACGGAAGGATCGTTTTAAATCTGCAAATCCGGCAGGGCTACGGCCTTGCCGGGTTTGTTTTTTGCCGGAGGGGAGCGCCGTTGCTGCGGCAGGCAAAACGGCTTCTGCGGGCAGAACGGGCGGCGGCCCCAGTGCTCCCCATAGTTCCGGGGTGGGAAACTGCGGCGGGTCATTTGTCCGCTCGTTTGTGTTGCAGTGCAACAAAAACGTTCCCGTCCGCAACAAATGTGCAATTCAAAAGCCGTGAAAATCGTTCATTTTTTCGTGCAATTTTGCCATTTTGGGGCCGGTCCGTCCGTCAATCAGCCGAAATTTCCGCACAGGCTTTTTTTTCGTGCAATTACCCCCTTGAAATTTTTGGAAAACGTATATAATATAGGATTATAAGGACTGCCCAGCGGGCGTCTATTTTGTACTATAGGTTTCTGAAAAGTTGTGCGAGGAACACAGTCTCTAGTGAAGTGAGGAGGACGATTATGAGAAAAAAGTCCAAGAAGAAGCAGATCGTTGCGATGACGCTGGCCCTTTCGGTGCTCAGCAGCTCGGTTGGCATGTGCGGTGCCTCCGCAGCCGAAGCCCTGCCCGACACGGATGACTCCGGCCTGCGGGTGACCATTATCCCGCTGGCTGACAATACCGAAACCCCCGCCCCGACCGCCGAGAGCAAGACCCCGGCGCAGAAGGAGGAGACCCCTGTCGAGAAGGACCAGCCTGCCGCTTCCACCGATGACAACACCGACCAGACCACCGACGGCGAGGGCGAAGGCGACAATACCTCTTCGGACGATAAACCCACCATTGAGCGCCCGGAGCAGTCCGAGACCGTCGAGACCCTGCCCGGCACCGCCGAGGACAACAAGGACCACATCAAGGGCGAGGACAAGGACGACACCGAAGATAAGGGCGAGACCGGCGAGGAGACCCCCGACACCGGCGATACGGACACCGGCGACACGGAGGAAAAGGGCGAGGAAGGTTCCGGCTCTGAGGAGACCCCGGAGGAAAAGGGTGAGGAAGGTTCCGGCTCTGAGGAGACCCCGGAGGAAAAGCCCGAAGAGACCCCCAAAGAGGATGACACCGACTGCAGCTGTGCCTATGACCCGGACACCGGTCATTTCAAGGTCACCTTCAACATCAAGGCTGATGCCAAAGGCGACCAGACCATTGAGCTGAGCAAGGTGCAGGAAGTCGTCAACGCCTACGGCAAGCAGGCCGTGGAAGAGTACCTGCAGACCGATGAAGCCAAAGAGAAGTACGATAACTATCTTTACTACGGGATGACGTTCACCTGCACCCTCCCGAACGGCGCGCAGTTCATTTACGATCCCAGCACCGGCGAAGCACGCCATTACGAAGAGCCCGGCTGCGTCACGGCGTTTGATGTGTCCCTGTCCAATGGTTCCAAGCACACTTATGTGTACAAGGAAGGCAGCCTGACCGTTGCCACCCCTGACGTGAGCAATACCGACAAAACTGGCGTCACCGGCTTTGACGGACAGGAGCTGCCGAAGGAATATGCTGGCAATACGAACCTTGAGCTGAAGTACGATAAAAACGCTGCGTCCGGCTGCATGGAGGATCTGGTGGATGCTGCGCTGAAGAAATACGGCGACGATCAGTATCAGAACCAGTTCCTTGATTCGGAGGGCAACCTGACCACTCAAATCACTAGAACCGATGTGCCTGCTGGTACCGAGGTGGAACTGATCAACGGTAAATATTATGTAAAATCCGGCGATCATTACTACGGCGGCTTCAGCAAGAGTGATGTTCAGACCACTGAGGATGGAAAGACCGTTCTGATCAACGACAAAAACACTTCCACCCTTGCCTACAAAAAGACCAAAAACGGCAAGAAGGTTGAAAAGGACTATTACGTTGGCCCCTTTACCCACTCCAGCGGTGCTCTGATGACCTCGGATGTCCGGAAGGCACTGAAGCCGTACATGGAAGAAAAGGGTTACACTACTTACGACGACTACATTCTGGACTACTACCGGAAAGCCGATGGCTCCAAGTATGACAGCGTAAGTGAACTGCTGAAAAATGATCCCAAGGCTCTGAAGGAGCTGAGCCGTTCCGGAAAGGGTATGCCAGACAACCCCAATACCGGAAACAACACTGTTAAGATGGACCCCTCCACCCTTTACGACAACTTCTACAAAAACGTTCTCAGCTTCAAGGTGGGTGACCCGAAAAAGGTCGATACCGAGGCTGGCGGTAATGTTGACCACAACCACAGCCACGGCCAGTGGGCTGCCGACGGCACTCAGGAAACCATCGGCGATTACATGGCCGACAAACTGAACGAGACCCCCGGTGCATGGGACAAAGCCAACGCCTACTTCAACACCCTGCTGGCCAGCGGCCTGACCGAGGACGAAGCCACCTGGGCTGCATTCGCCATGGCCACCAACATCGACTTCCAGAACGCAGGCAACGACTACCAGAACACCGCATGGAACTGGTACGCCTCCATGGTGCTGCATCAGGCAGACGGCACGCTGGACCTGACCAAGACCGACAAGAAAACCGGCGAGATCATCGGTGACGACGAGGGCGAGGGCCAGACCAGCTTCTACCTGTGGAAGTACGAGACCGACAAGAAAACCGGTGAAAAGAACCCCATGTACTGCACCTATGTGGAGCCCACCTACACCACCAATGAGGATGGCGAACAGGTGCTGGAGAAGGACGGCTTCTACTGCTGGGTCAAGTACGACCCCACCAAGGACAAGCTGACCTACACCGTCACCACCACCAACGGCAAGCTGAACATCGACTATGCCCTGCTGGAAAACGTGGTGTACTACCTGCAGGAGGCCATCGCCCCCGACGGCTACGACACCGACCCGGAGATCTACGTCATCTGCGATGAGGAGTCCTACAAGGAGCTGGAGGGCACCGAGGTGACCAACCCCGCTACCGGCGCTACCAGCAAGGTGAGCACAGACAGCTGGCTCGGCTCCATCCTCGGCGGCAAGACCTTGTCCTTCAACTTCGTCAACACGGCCACCGTGGTACCTGACCCCGATCCGGAACCCACGCCGGACCCGGACCCCGTGCCGCCCGTTGATCCGGATATCCCCGTGGACCCCGCCAACCCGGACAATCCCTCGGTGCAGGACGCTGACCCGGATGAGACCCCTGTGACCCCGGAGAACCCCCAGAACCCCGCCGTGCAGGACGCCGCCCCGGACGCCGCCGCCCTGCCCCAGACCGGTACCACCAGCTGGATGGCCGGTGTGCTGGCAAGCCTGGGCTCCCTGCTGCTGGCCTGCGGATGGTTCTTCACCCGCAAACAGGTTTCCCCCAAGCACTGAGCACCCCGGAACCGCAGGAATCTCCGCACTGACGCATAAGAACCGCCGCATCCTGTGCCTTGCAAAAGGCCGCCGGGTGCGGCGGTTTTGGTTGTGTGCCGCGCACAGCTGCGGGGGTTCGCGGCGTTTCGCACAAGAAGCGGTGCAAAGCGGCTGTTATATTTGGCGCAGCTGTCACTTGAACATTTTTCAGTGCAGGGTATAATAAAGCTATCGGAACAAAGGCGTTCCGCAGGGGCATCGTCTGCCCTTGCGGGGCGCTTTTTTCGTTTTCCGGGGTGCGGAGGGTGCCGCGCCCGGCAGAGCACAATCTGGAGTGTCAAAAGGATGGGAAAGACTATGCAAAACTTTACAGAGCAAACGCACACCCTTGGCCTGTACGATCCACAGTTTGAGCACGATGCCTGCGGCATCGGCGCTGTGGTGGACATCAAGGGCCGCAAGAGCCACCAGACGGTCAGCGATGCCCTGAGCATCGTGGAACGGCTGGAGCACCGCGCCGGCAAGGATGCCGAGGGCAAGACCGGCGACGGCGTGGGCATCATGCTGCAGATCAGCCACAAGTTCTTCTCCAAGGTGGCCGATGAGCTGAACATCAGCCTGGGCAACGAGCGGGAATACGGTGTCGGCATGTTCTTCTTCCCCCAGAACGAGCACCTGCGGGCACAGGCCATGAAGCTGTTTGAGCTGGTCACCCGCAAGGAGGGGCTTGAGTTTCTGGCATGGCGCAGGGTGCCGGTAGACCCCGATGCCGTGGGCCAGAAGGCCCGGGACTGTATGCCCTCCATCTGGCAGTGCTTCATCAAAAAGCCTGCCCGTGTGAGCAAGGGCATTGATTTTGACCGCAGGCTCTACATCATCCGCCGGGTGTTCGAGCAGGCCAGCAACGGCACCTATGTGCCCAGCCTGTCCAGCCGTACCATCGTCTACAAGGGCATGTTCCTGGTGCACGATCTGCGCCTGTTCTACCTCGACCTGCAGGACGAGGATTACGAGTCCGCCATCGGCATGGTGCACAGCCGCTTTTCTACCAACACCAACCCCAGCTGGATGCGTGCACACCCCAACCGCTTTATCCTGCACAACGGCGAGATCAACACCATCAAGGGCAACACCGACGCCATGCTGGCGCGTGAGGAGAGCATCTCCAGCCCCATTCTGCAGGACGATATGAACAAGATCCTGCCCATCATCAACACCTCCGGTTCGGACTCCGCCATGCTGGATAACACTCTGGAGTTTATGGTGATGAACGGTATGGATCTGCCGCTGGCTGTGATGATCACCATCCCCGAGCCGTGGGAGAACAACAAGAACATCAGCCAGAAAAAGCGGGATTTCTACCAGTACTACGCCACCATGCTGGAGCCGTGGGACGGCCCCGCCGCCATCCTGTTCTCGGACGGCGATGTGATGGGCGCAGTACTGGACCGCAACGGTCTACGCCCCAGCCGCTACTACATCACCAAGGACGGACGCATGATCCTGTCCTCTGAGGTGGGCGTGCTGGAATGCGACCCGGAGAATATTCTGGTCAAGGAGCGCCTGCGTCCCGGCAAGATGCTGCTGGTGGATACCGTCAAGGGCGAGGTGGTGGACGATGAAAAGCTGAAGGAGCTTTACGCCAGCCGCGAGCCCTACGGCGAGTGGATCGACCGCAATCTGGTGCAGCTGAGCGGGCTGAAGATCCCCAACGTGAAGGTGGAAAGCTACACCGGCGAGCAGCTGACCCGGCTGCAGAAGGTGTTCGGCTACAAGTACGAGGACGTGAACACCATGATCCTTGCCATGGCGCGGGCGGGCGCAGAGCCCTCCGGTGCCATGGGTACCGACACCCCGCTTGCTGTGCTCAGCAGCCAGCATCCCCCGCTGTTCAACTACTTCAAGCAGCGTTTCGCGCAGGTGACGAACCCGCCCATTGACGCCATCCGGGAAAAGGTAGTCACCTCCACCAGCGTTTACATCGGTGCCCACGGCAACCTGCTGGAGGATAAGCCGGAGAACTGCAAGGTGCTCAAGGTGCACAACCCCATCCTGACCAACACCGACCTGTTGAAGATCAAGTACATGAACGTGCCGGGCTTCAAGGTGGCTACGGTGTCCATTAACTACTACAAGAACACCAGTCTGGAAAAAGCCATCGACCGGGTATTTCTGGAAGTCGACCGCGCCTATAAGGAGGGTGCAAACATCATCATCCTGTCCGACCGGGACGTGGATGAATACCATGTGACCATTCCCAGCCTGCTGGCTGTTTCGGCGGTGTCGCAGTACCTCATCCGCACCAAAAAGAGCACCGCACTGGCGCTGATTTTGGAGAGCGCCGAGCCCCGGGAGGTGCACCACTTTGCTACCCTGCTGGGCTACGGTGCCTGCGCCATCAACCCCTATCTGGCACACGAGACCATCGGGCAGCTGATCGACGAGGGTCTGCTGGACAAGGACTATTACGCCGCCGTGCAGGACTACGACAACGCCATCCTCAACGGCATCGTGAAGATCGCCTCCAAGATGGGCATTTCCACCATCCAGAGCTACCAGAGCAGCCAGATCTTCGAGACTGTGGGCATCTCGAAGGAGGTCATCGACAAATACTTCACCGGCACGGTGAGCCGCGTGGGCGGCATCAGCATGGCAGACATTCAGGCCGATGTGGAAGCGCTGCATAACGCCGCCTTTGACCCGCTGGGGCTGGATATCAACATGGAGCTGGACGACAGCGGTGCCCACAAGTTCCGCAGCGGCAAGGAAGAGCACCTGTTCAACCCCCAGACCATCCATCTGTTCCAGAAAGCCTGCCGCACCGGCGATTACGACACCTTCAAGCAGTTCACCCAGACGGTGGACAACATGGGTGCCGAGGGTGTGCATCTGCGCAGTCTGCTGGACTTCAACTACGCCGCAGACGGCGGCATCCCGCTGGAGGAGGTAGAGCCGGTCTCCAGCATCGTCAAGCGGTTCAAGGGCGCTGCCATGAGCTACGGCGCACTGAGCAGTGAGGCACACGAGACCATTGCCATTGCCCTGAACCGTCTGGGCGGGCGCAGCAATACCGGCGAGGGCGGCGAGCCCGAAGAGCGTTACCACAGCGAGAGCAATTCCAAGATCAAGCAGGTGGCCTCTGCCCGCTTTGGCGTGACCAGCAAGTATCTGGTCAGCGCCGAGGAGATCCAGATCAAGCTGGCACAGGGCGCAAAGCCCGGTGAGGGCGGCAATCTGCCCGGTGCCAAGGTGTATCCGTGGATCGCCAAGACCCGCCACAGCACCACCGGCGTGGGCCTGATCTCTCCCCCGCCCCACCACGATATCTACTCCATCGAGGATCTGGCTGAGCTGATCTACGATTTGAAAAACGCCAACCGCAATGCCAACATCAACGTCAAGCTGGTCAGCGAGGCCGGTGTCGGCACCATTGCCGCCGGTGTTGCCAAGGGCGGCGCACAGGTCATTCTGGTGTCCGGCTATGACGGCGGCACCGGTGCTGCACCCCGCACCTCCATCAAGCACGCAGGTCTGCCTTGGGAGCTGGGCATCGCCGAGACCCACCAGACCCTGATCCTGAACGGTCTGCGCACCCGTGTGCGCATTGAGAGCGACTCCAAGCTGCTGTCCGGCCGGGATGTGGCCATCAGCTGTATGCTGGGCGCAGAGGAGTTCGGCTTCGGCACTACCCTGCTGATGGCCGAGGGCTGTGTGATGATGCGTGTGTGCAATCTGGACACCTGCCCCATGGGCATCTGCACCCAGAACCCCGAGCTGCGCAAAAACTTCAAGGGCAAGCCGGAGTACATCATCAACTACCTTACCTTTGTGGCCGAGGAGCTGCGAGAGTACATGGCAAAGCTGGGCGTGCGCACCGTGGACGAGCTGGTGGGCCGCACCGACCTGCTGCGGGTCAAGCCCGCCGCCCCGGGCAGCCGCGCCGCAAAGCTGGATCTGGACTGCATCCTGCACAACCCCGCCATTGCAAACAGTAACGTCCACTTCATCAAGGAGGACAGCTACGACTTCCATCTGGAAAACACGCTGGACATGAAGGTGCTGATGAAGAAGTTCAAGCTGGGCAGCAAGGCTCCCCAGAGCGTCAGCCTGAATGTTTCCAACGTGGATCGCGCCTTTGGTGCCATCTTTGGCAGCGAGATCACCCGCAAATACGGCAACGACCTGCCGGACGATGTGTACACCGTGCACTGCACCGGTGCAGGCGGCCAGAGCTTTGGTGCCTTTATCCCCAATGGCCTGACGCTGGAGCTGGTGGGCGACTGCAACGACTACATGGGCAAGGGCCTTTCCGGCGGCAAGATCATCGTGCGCCCGCCGCAGGGCATCGACTTCAAGCCCGAGGAGAACATCATCACCGGCAACGTGGCGCTGTACGGCGCTACCAGCGGCAAGGCGTTCATCTCCGGCGTGGCCGGCGAGCGCTTCTGCGTGCGCAACAGCGGCGCGACCGCCGTTGTAGAGGGCGTGGGCGACCACGGCTGCGAGTACATGACCGGCGGCACCGTGGTGGTGCTGGGACAGACCGGCAAAAACTTTGCAGCCGGTATGACCGGCGGCATTGCCTATGTGCTGGACGAAAACTGGGACTTCTACCAGCGGGTGAACAAGGAGACCGTCAGCCTGGAGCCGGTGGAGCACAAGTACGATGTTGCCACCCTGAAGGAGCTGATCCGCGCCCATGTGGAGGCCACCGGCTCTCCGCGCGGCAAGGAGATTCTGGACAATTTCAGCGCGTTCCTGCCCAAATTCAAAAAGGTGCTGCCTTACGATTACGACCGCATGCTGCGGGTCATCGCCTCGGTAGAGGAGCGTGGTCTGGACGGCGAGCAGGCACAGATCGAAGCATTTTATGCAGTGCAGAAGCATAAGTAAGGAGGGGCAGCAGCATGGGTAAGACAACAGGATTTATGGATTATGCGCGCAAGACCAGCACGGACGTTGCGCCGCTGGAGCGCCTTGAAAATTTTAACGAGTTCCACATCTGGCTCTCGCGGGAGCAGCAGCAGACGCAGGCCGCCCGCTGCATGGACTGCGGCGTGCCCTTCTGTCAGGCGGGCATGATGATCGGCGGCATGGCCTCCGGCTGTCCGCTGAACAATCTCATCCCGGAGTGGAACGATCTGGTGTACCACGGCAAGTGGGAACTGGCGCTCCACCGCCTGATGGCCACCAACCGCTTCCCGGAGTTTACCAGCCGGGTGTGCCCCGCCCTGTGTGAGGCCGCCTGCACCTGCGGGGATGTGACCGGCAGCAGCGTCACCGTGCGCGAAAACGAGCACGCCATCATCGAGACGGCCTACGCCAAAAACTGGCTGACCGCCACCCCGCCGCCGACCCGCACCGGCAAGAGCGTTGCCGTGGTGGGCAGCGGCCCTGCGGGGCTTTCAGTGGCCGATTACCTGAATAAGCGCGGCCACGCCGTCACGGTGTTTGAACGCGCCGACCGCGTGGGAGGCCTTTTGATGTACGGCATCCCCAACATGAAGCTGGACAAGGCAGTCATCGAGCGCCGGGTCAAGCTGATGCAGGCCGAAGGTGTTGTGTTCCGCACCGGCATGGATGTGGGCGGTGCCGTGCCCGCCGAGCAGCTGCTGGCAGATTTTGATGCCGTAGTGCTGTGCTGCGGCGCAAAAAAGCCCCGCGACCTGAACGTGCCCGGCCGGGACGCCAAGGGCGTGCACTTTGCGGTGGACTACCTGACCAGCGTGACCAAGAGCCTGCTGGACTCGGGTTTTGCAGACGGCAAGGCCATCAACGCAGCCGGCAAAAATGTGCTGGTCATCGGCGGCGGCGACACCGGCAACGACTGTCAGGGCACTGCTCTGCGGCAGGGCTGCACCGACCTGATGGCACTGGAAATGATGCCGCAGCCCCCTGTCGAGCGCACCGCCGCAAACCCGTGGCCGGAGTGGCCCCGGGTGCTGAAGGTGGACTACGGCCAGACCGAGTGCATTGCCAAGTTCGGCAAGGACCCGCGCGTGTACCAGACCACCGTCAAGGAGTTTTTGAAGGACGAGGCCGGTAACCTGACCGGTGCCGTCATCAGCTGCCTGAAGCCGGAGCGCGACCCCGAGACCGGCCGCACCAGCATGGTGCCCACCGGCAAGGAATTTACCTACAACTGCCAGCTGGCGTTTATCGCCGCAGGCTTTACCGGCTGCGAAAACTACACAGCCGATGCCTTTGGGGTGGAGCTGACCGCCCGGGGCAATGTAGCCGACCACAGCTTTAAGACCAACGTGGACAAGGTATTCGTCTGCGGCGATATGCGCCGCGGCCAGAGCCTTGTGGTGTGGGGTCTGCGCGAGGGCCGCGATTGCGCCGCCGAGGTGGACCGCTGCCTAATGGGCTACTCGAACCTTTAATTTGCCATTCTCTTTCCTATCCTAAACAAGCAGAAGCGGGAGCCCGTTCAAGGCTCCCGCTTCTGCTTTTGTTGTATGCTGTTTAATTGGTATCGTATTCCGGCTCTGTACTGCCCTCCGGGGGCGTTTCCGGGGTGGTAGGCTCGGTAGCGGCAGGCTCCTCCGGGGTGGCAGTGATCTGCACACTGGGGTCTGCGGCGATATACACAGTGATCACCGTGCCCACCGTGACCATGGCGCCCTCTTCCTCGCTGGCAGAGACCACACAGCCCGTAGCGTAGGAGCCATCATTCACCACCATAAAGCAGCTGGCCACAAGCCCCCGGCTGCTCAGGATCTCAATAGCCTTATCCTGCGATGCACCGACGATCTTGGGCATCTCCACCTTCTCCGGGCCCTGACTGACCACGATCTGGATCACCTCGCCGTTCTCCATCACCTCGCCGGCCTCCGGCTCCTGCCGGATGATCTGCCCGGAAGGCACGGTATCGCTGTACTCCAGCACCGCCCGGAACAGGTACATACTGGTGTACTCGCGGTTATTCTTGATTTGTTCGTAGTCGATGCCCACAAAGTTGGGCACAAGGTTCTGGGGCTTCATTTCCTCGCTGCTGGCAGCTTCCGAGCTCGGCTCCGAAGAGGGAGTTTGTTCCTCCTTGCTGCTCACGATGCCCCACAGGGTGAGCAAGATCAAAACGGAAAGCAGGATCAGAATGCCCGCCAGCAGCCCTTTCAAACTGAGCAGGTGTTCCCTGCCCTGCCCGCTCTGCTCTGTCCGCGCCGGATGCATCGGGGTCTCCGGCTTCATGGTGCGGGTCAGCTCGGCGGTATATTCCTTGGAAGAAAGCGCCTGATACAGCTGCGGCACGGTCTGGATGCGCTCCATGACCTTGAGCCGCAGCCCCAGCTGCAATACATCGGAAACATAGGCCGGTACGGCAGGCTCTACGGTGCGTGCCCGGGGGTTAGAGTCCGACACCACACGCTGGGCAGCGGGCATGGGTGCCTGCCCGCACACCATGCGGTAAAAGACGGCGGCAAGGCTGTATTCGTCGGTGTAGCGCCCCTCAAACTCGGCGGTAGTATACTGCTCCGGCGCGGAGTAACCCTCGTACAGCTGCTCGTGCAGACCGCTGCCTGCGGTGCGCAGACCCACGGTGGCGTACCCGGCCAGACGACAGCGGCCATCCGACATTACCCGGATATTCTCCGGGCAGATGCCGCGGTGCACCAGCCCTGCCTTGTGCATGGCCGCCACGCCCTCAAACACCGGGCGCAGCATGGCGCAGGCCTCCTCTGCCTGCACCGGAGCGGGACGATTTTCCAGCCATTGCTCCAGCGGGGTGCCGCCTAAGTTTTCCAGCACCGCATACACGGTGTTGTTGGCTTCCACCACATCCAGCACGGCCTCCAGACCGCTGGCGGGGGTAATGCGTTGGATGGCGCGGTACAGGTCTGCAAAGTCCATGCGGGTGGTCTTGAACAGCACTTCACTGCCCTGCTTGGGGCGCAGGACGCAGTCCGCACCCCGCTCCGCAGAAAGGGTGACGGGCAGGTACTCTTTGATAGTCACCCTGAAAGCACCCAGATTCTCCACGCCGCTGTACAGCACGCCCTCGCCGTTCAGACTGCGCATCTCGCCCACCGTGTAGCGCCCGGCCAGCACTGTACCCACCGGCAGACAGCCCGCCGGGTTGCATCCCTCTAAGATCTTCCCACAATGGGGGCAGACGGTCGCCGCAGGCGGCAGTTCCCCCATGCAGAACGGACACAGGCGTTTTTGCTCCATAGTGTTCTCTCCCCTTCCAAACTTCTATACATTTTATTGTATCATAGTGTTCCCCGCCGTGCAAGCTGTCCGCATTTTGGTGCACACGCAAAAAAGACCGGGGCCCGCAGCCCAAAGGGCTGACAGGCTCCGGTCTTAAAGATGCAAGGGGTTTCCCTTATGCTGCGCTTAGTGGATGAACACAGGGCCCAGCGGGTTTGCAATGGGACTTACATAGCCGCCCAGCAGCTTGGGGATAGCAAGACTGATGTCGGGGATGTAGGTCAGCAGCAGCAGTGCAATGAACATGCACAGGTAGAACGGCAGGGTCGCCTTGACTACCTTCTCCATGGGACGCTTTGCAACGGCAGAGCCGATGAACAGAACGGAGCCAACGGGAGGAGTCAGCAGACCGATGCCGCAGTTCAGAACCACGATGATACCGAACTGGATGGGATCGATACCGATGGAGGTTGCGATGGGCAGCAGGATGGGAGTAGCGATCAGGATGATGGGAGCCATATCCATGATGCAGCCCAGAACCAAGATGATCAGGTCGATCAGCAGAGCGATGATGTAGGGGTTATCGGTGACGCTGGTAATGGCATTTGCAGCCAGATCCGGCACATGCAGCATGGTCAGGCAGTTGCCGAAGACTGCAGAGGTAGCGATCAGGATCAGCACGATGGACAGAGTGTTCACGCACTCATCCAGTGCATGCCAGACGCCCTTCCAGTCCAGACCCTTGTAGACGAACACCGACACGAACAGAGAGTAGACAACTGCAATAGCTGCAGACTCGGTAGCGGTGAACACACCGCCAACAACGCCGAACACAACGATAATAACAGCGGCCAGTGCCCAGATGGAAGTGCCCAGCTGCTTAACAAAGGCCTTGATGCTGAACGGAGAGCCCTTGGGGTAATTCTCCTTGACCGAGATGATGTAGGAACCGATCATCAGGACGATGGCCAGCAGAGCACCGGGCAGATAACCTGCCAGGAACAGGCTGCCGACCGAGATGCCGCCGGCAGTGGTGGCATAAATGACCATGTTGTGGCTCGGAGGAACCAGCAGACCCTCGCAGGAGGAGGTGATGGTAACAGCAGTGGAGAAGTCGGCATCGTAGCCCTGATCGACCATCATGGGGATCATGATGGAGCCGATGGAAGCGGTATCTGCAGATGCAGAACCGGAAATACCGCCGAAGAAGTAGGAAGCAACGATGTTGACCATTGCCATGCCGCCGCGCATCC
>OOCZ01001458.1_pt1 | contig 14838 bp, 15 predicted proteins | sample 1671631 | NCBI WGS metagenome assembly OOCZ01 (sample SAMN06348176, study PRJEB24527) | human gut metagenome | reverse complement strand
AAGATCAGGCAGAAAAAGAATTATTACAAAAATTATATGAATCGGCAGATCTGACAGAAATTCTGCCTGAGGAATATCAGACATCAGAGGAAGGAGCAGACGAAAATAGCCAGAAAAAAGTATCGGAAACCCAGGCTGTAGAAGTGGAGGAAATTCGCATTGAATAACGAGTGGCTTGCCAGGTTAAAGGAGAAGATCGGAAAAAAAGAGAACAAGGAAGAACTGCCGGTTCGGAAAAAACTGCTGCTTCTATTTCTGACCGGACTGCTGTTGCTGGTGATCGTGCTGCCATTTCCGAAAAAATCAGATTCGGAAGAGGCGGAGACCGGAACAGAGACAACCACAGAAAACCGGGGATCATATGAGCGGTACCTTGAACAAAAGACAGAAGAAGCCCTGCAGTGTGTGGAGGGGGTGGGGAATGTAAAAGTGATGATCACGCTGAAGTCTTCGGAAGAAAATGTGGTCGAAAAAGATCAGCAGAGTGACGGGCAGTCTGTGGAAGAAGAGGACAGTCAGGGCGGAAAGCGGACGACAAAAGAAACTTCCTCTGATAAAACGAGCATTTATGAACAGAAATCCCTATGTGAGCAAAAAACTCTCCCCGGAAGTAGAAGGAGTGATCGTGATCGCAGATGGGGGTGGCAACGCGGTCGTGGTGCAGAATATAACCGGTGCGATTCAGGCATTATATGGGGTGGAAGCACATAAAATAAAAGTAATGAAACGCAATGTGGCAGGCACAGAATAAAAGGAGGAGCATAGTGAAGCGGGTATTAAAAAAGAATCAGGTGATGATTGCAGCACTGGCGGTATCTGAATTATACAGGAAGGCTGTTTGGAACTGAAAAAGACGACACGACGCAGACCAGTGCGGATCTGACAAACCAGGAACTTCTGGATATTTCTGAAGAAGATACGGCGACCGGATCAGAGGATATTTTAAGTAATGATTCTGAGACAGAAGGAACTCCGGGAGAAGCAGTACTGACCAATACAACCGCTGAGACTACTGTGGCACAGGCAAAAGTGTCCAGAGAACAGGTTATGGCACAAAGTAAAGAAACCTTGCAGTCAATCATTGATAATAAAAATCTCAGCGATGAGCAGAAGCAGGATGCAGTCGATCAGATGGTGGCACTGACCAAAAGGGCAGAGCTGGAAGCAGACATAGAATCGCTGATGGCAGCAAAAGGCTTTTCCGAGGCGGTGGTCAGCATCGGGGATGATTCTGTTGATGTTGTAGTAAAGGCAGAAGAACTGACAGATGCCAACCGGGCAAAGATTGAAGAAATCCTTACAAGAAAGACGGAAGTATCACCAGAAGAGATTGTGATCACACCGATTCATGAATGAATGGGTACGGAGGAATCACCGGAGTAATTTCGGGGAAAACTATTTGCCGTATGGCTGTACTTGTGATACACTAGCTACTGGATGCCACCTGTACGGATACGGAAGAACCGACCGGCGGGGGCCTGGACGATAGGAGATAAGCATATGTCAGATATTACGAATGAAATAAAAAAGAGAAGAACCTTTGCGATTATATCACACCCGGATGCAGGAAAGACGACACTGACGGAGAAATTTCTGCTTTATGGAGGAGCGATCAATCAGGCAGGTTCTGTCAAAGGAAAAGCAACGGCAAAGCATGCAGTTTCGGACTGGATGGAGATTGAAAAGGAAAGAGGTATTTCGGTCACCTCTTCGGTACTGCAGTTTAATTACGGCGGATATTGTATCAATATCCTGGATACACCGGGACATCAGGACTTCTCGGAGGACACGTACCGTACCCTGATGGCGGCAGATTCTGCGGTAATGGTGATCGATGCATCCAAGGGTGTGGAGGCACAGACGAGAAAATTGTTCAAGGTATGTGTGATGCGTCATATCCCGATCTTTACCTTCATTAACAAAATGGATCGTGAAGCAAGAGATACGTTTGAGCTGCTGGATGATATCGAAAAAGAACTGGGGATCGCCACCTGTCCTGTGAACTGGCCAATCGGTTCGGGAAAGGCCTTTAAAGGCGTTTATGACCGGGCAAAGAAAGAAGTAGAACTTTTCTCAGATACAAAAAAGGGAACGGCCATGGGAGAAGTTCAGATGGTTCCGATTGATGCACCTGAGACAGAGGAACTGATCGGTGCAGATGCAAAGAAAATTCTGGCGGATGAGATCGAACTTCTGGACGGAGCTTCTGCGGAATTTGACCAGGAACTGGTAGATAAGGGGCAGCTTTCTCCGGTATTTTTCGGTTCAGCACTGACGAATTTCGGAGTAGAGACATTCCTGAAGCATTTCCTGAAGATGACCACATCTCCGCTGCCGCGTATGTCGGATAAAGGGGAGATAGATCCGATGGAAGAAAAGGATTTTTCAGCTTTTGTATTTAAGATTCAGGCGAATATGAATAAGGCTCATCGTGACAGGATCGCATTTATGCGGATCTGTTCCGGTGAGTTTGAGGCAGGAATGAATGTCTACCATGTGCAGGGAGGAAAAGAGATCCGTCTTTCCCAGCCGCAGCAGATGATGGCGAGTGAACGGAAGATGATCACCAAAGCTTATGGTGGAGATATCATCGGGGTTTTTGATCCGGGAATCTTTTCGATCGGAGATACCCTTACGACTTCAAAGGAAAAATTCGCTTATGAGGGAATCCCGACATTTGCACCGGAGCATTTCGCACGTGTGCGTCAGGTCGATACGATGAAAAGAAAGCAGTTTGTCAAGGGAATCAACCAGATCGCACAGGAGGGTGCGATCCAAATCTTTCAGGAATATAATACCGGAATGGAAGAAATCATTGTCGGAGTTGTCGGTGTGCTTCAGTTTGATGTGCTGAAATACCGTCTGAACAACGAGTATAATGTGGAGATCCGGCTGGAGAATCTGCCATACGAGTATATCCGCTGGATTGAAAACGAAGATGTGGATATGGATCACTTAAGCGGAACTTCAGATATGAAGAAGATCAAGGATCTGAAGGACCGTCCATTGCTGCTTTTTGCACATGAATGGAGTATCCGTATGACAGAGGAAAGAAACAAAGGACTGATCCTGTCAGAGTTCGGGCGGTCATAATTCCTCTTTGCAAACGGAACGATATTTGTTATAATGGAAAAAGAATCAGACAATGCAGGAGGTTTTGAACATGGCAAAGGACGAAAGAAATATTTATACGATACAGAATGACGCAGGAAAGGGAGAAGTAAAGATTGCAGATGAAGTTGTTGCGATCATTGCAGCCCTGGCAGCTACAGAAGTGGAAGGCGTAGCCTCCATGGCGGGCAATATCACGAATGAGCTGATCAGCAGACTCGGGATGAAGAATCTTTCCAAGGGAGTTAAAGTAGATGTGCTGGAAGGCGTGGTTACCGTTTCCCTGACCCTGAATCTGAAGTATAACTACAGTGTAGTAGAAGTATCAGGAAAAGTGCAGGAAAAGGTTAAGAATGCGATCGAGAACATGACAGGACTTGAAGTTGCAGACGTGAATATCAAAGTGGCCGGCGTAGAGATGGAGAATCAGGAGTAGGTTTACAAAGGAAAGGAATCAATATGATTAGAACAGAACTTCGCGAGCATATTTTCAAGCTGTTATTTCAGGAAGAATTTAACCAGGAAGAGGATATGCAGGAGCATCTGAAATACTATTTCATGACGCTTGAGAATGCGGCAGATAAAGATAAAGATTATATCCAGGAAAAATATGAGGCGGTTGCAGGGCATATTGCAGAGATTGATGAACTGATCAACCAGTATGCAAAAGGATGGAAGACTACCCGGATGAACAAGGTAGATCTTGCCATTTTAAGACTTGCTGTCTATGAGATGAAGTGGGACGAGGAAGTACCGGTCGGAGTTGCCATCAATGAGGCAGTAGAGCTGGCGAAGAGATTCAGCGGTGGAGACAGTCCGTCCTTTATCAACGGGGTACTTGGAAAGATCGCACGCTCTGCAGACGGGGATGAGACGAAGTAAGTCAGTATATGCAGAACGGAGATATCAGGATGAAGAATGTCTATACGGTGAGACAGGTCAATTCTTATATTAAGAATATGTTCGCCCAGGATTTCATGCTGAACCGGATCTATGTAAAGGGTGAGGTATCGAATCTGAAATACCATACATCAGGGCATATATATTTTTCATTGAAAGACGAGTCCGGCACGATTGCCTGCGTCATGTTCGCAGGCTCAAGGTCAGGGCTTTCTTTTCGTATGGAGGAAGGTCAGCAGATCATTGTACTCGGTGTGGTGGATGTCTATGCAAGAGATGGAAAATACCAGTTGTATGCAAGAAAAATCGTGCGGGACGGTGTAGGACTTCTGTATGAACGCTTTGAACTTTTGAAGAAAGAACTGCAGGAAATGGGAATGTTTGCACCGGAGTACAAGCAGAAGATCCCAAAGTATATCCGGCGGCTTGGAGTTGTGACTGCACCGACCGGGGCGGCAGTCAGAGACATCATCAATATTACGAAGCGGAGGAATCCTTTTGTGCAGATCATCCTGTATCCGGCACTGGTACAGGGCGAAGGTGCTGCTGAGAGTATTGTAAAGGGAATCCATGCGCTGGAAGCAGAAAAGGTGGATGTCATGATCGTGGGCCGTGGCGGAGGAAGCATGGAAGATCTCTGGGCATTTAATGAAGAGGCAGTCGCAAGGGCAGTATTTGACTGTTCTGTTCCGGTGATTTCAGCGGTAGGACATGAGACCGATACAACGATTATTGATTTTGTGGCGGATCTGCGGGCACCGACTCCTTCTGCTGCCGCAGAACTGGCGGTGTATGATTTCATGGAGATGAAAAAGAATCTGAAGCTGCGGGAAGAGAAGTTGCTGCATTTTATGCAGTTAATACTGGAACGGAAGAGACAGAAACTGGAGCAGTATTCGCTCAGGATGCGGGCGTATCATCCGCAGCAGCGGTTAAATGAGCAGCGACAGTTCGCCGCAGATGCTGAGAACCGGCTGAGAAGAGAAATGATGCGGAGACTGGAGCAGGAAAAATACCGTCTGGGACTTATGGCAGAACGACTGAAAGGATTATCTCCTCTTGAAAAGCTCAGTCAGGGATATGCTTATGTGGAGAACAGTTCGGGGGCAAATGTCAGGACAGTCAGTAATGTAAAGCAGGGAGAACAGATCACGGTCTATGTGACGGATGGACGGATCCGGGCAGAAGTGACCGGCGTTGAGAAAGAGGAGACATAAGATGGGGACAGAGAAAAAGGAAAATTTGGAAGAAATGTTTGACCGGCTGGATCAGGTAATCGGTACTTTGGAAGGAGAGGATGTTTCACTGGAGGAGGCGTTTGGGTTGTACGATCAGGGAATGAAGCTGATCCGGAGATGCAACCAGACGATCAATGAAGTGGAAAAGAAGATTCTTGTACTGGATGAGAATGGAGAAAAGCATGAATTTTAAAGAAGAGTATACGGACAGAGTAGAAAAAATAGAAAAGATCCTGAAAAAGTATCTTCCTGAAAAAAAAGGATATCAGAGGACGATCATGGAGGCCATGGAGTATAGTCTGATGGCAGGTGGAAAGCGTCTCCGTCCCATGCTGATGTGGGAGAGTTACAGACTGTTTGGCGGAGAAGGAGCTGCAATCGAACCGTTTATGGCTGCCATTGAGATGATCCACACGTATTCCCTGGTGCATGATGATCTGCCGGCAATGGATAATGATGAATACAGACGCGGAAGAAAGACAACGCATATTGTATACGGTGAAGATATGGGAATCCTTGCAGGAGACGCGTTGCTTAATTATGCATTTGAGACTGCCTGCCGGGCTTTTGAAGAGGAGTCGGAGCATGCTTTAAGGATTGGAAAAGCATTGAAGATCCTTGCGGATAAGGCAGGAATTTACGGAATGATCGGTGGACAGGTCGTGGATGTGCAGGAATCAGGAAAAGCTGTATCAGGCGAAGTACTGGACTTTATTTACAGGCTGAAGACCAGTGCATTGATCGAGGCTTCTATGATGGCAGGTGCAGTTCTTGCAGGTGCAGAGGAAGGGCAGGTCAGCAGGATGGAGCAGATCGCAGGAAAGATCGGGCTGGCATTCCAGATCCAGGATGACATTCTGGATGTGACCAGTACGACGGAACTGCTTGGAAAGCCGGTTCACAGTGATGAAAAGAACGAAAAAACGACGTATGTGACCTGGAAAGGGATTGAAAAGGCACATGAGGATGTGGAACGGTTGACGCAGGAGGCGGTGGATCTGCTGCGGAAGTTCCCGGCGAAGGATGATTTCCTTGAAGAATTACTAAAATCTCTGGTATACAGGGAAAAATAAAAGGAGGAATCCTGATGGTACTTGAGAAGATCCATAAGGAAAATGATATAAAAAATCTCAGTCCCGAGGAACTTACTATGCTTGCAGATGAGATCCGACAGTTTCTGATCGAGAAGATCAGTGTGACCGGAGGTCACCTGGCATCGAATCTGGGGGTTGTGGAACTGACGATGGCACTTCATCTTGTCTTTGATCTTCCACAGGATAAGCTGATCTGGGACGTAGGACATCAGGCTTACACGCATAAGTTGCTGACGGGGAGAAAAGCAGGGTTTGATGAACTGAGAAAATACGGGGGAATGAGTGGATTTCCAAAAAGAAAAGAGAGCGAATGTGATGCCTTTGATACAGGGCATAGCTCTATTCATATTGCCGCAGGACTTGGATATGTGGCGGCAAGAGAACTTCAGGGCGGAACCCACAGTGTGGTTTCGATCATCGGAGACGGTTCTATGACCGGAGGAATGGCATACGAGGCACTGAACAATGCAAGCAGACTGAAAAGTAATTTTATCATTGTCCTCAACGATAATAATATGTCCATTTCTGAAAATGTGGGAGGAATGTCCCAGTATCTCAATGGACTGCGTACGGCACAGGCTTATACAGGGCTGAAGAAAGGTGTGGAAGATACGCTGAAAAAGATCCCAGGAAAGGGAGATCGGATCATTTACCATATGAAAAGGACAAAAAGCGGGATCAAGCAGTTGTTTGTTCCGGGGATGTTTTTTGAAGATATGGGGATCACGTATTTAGGCCCGGTAGACGGACATGATATCCATAAGCTGACAAGGATCTTAAATGAGGCGAAGCGGGTTGACCATGCGGTGCTGGTTCATGTGATGACGAAAAAGGGAAAAGGATATGTACCGGCTGAGGAAAATCCGTCCAGGTTTCATGGGACAGGACCATTTGATATCCCAAGTGGAACAGCGGTAGGGAAAAAGGCGACAGATTCTTATACAGATGTATTTTCAAAAGTACTTGCAGATATCGGAAAGCAGGATGAAAAGGTAGTAGCGATCACTGCGGCGATGGCAGACGGGACGGGGCTGGCAAGATTTGCAAAGATGTTCCCACAGAGATTTTTTGATGTCGGCATTGCAGAGGAGCATGCGATGACCTTTGCGGCAGGACTGGCAGCAGGCGGGATGAAACCGGTCTTTGCGGTATATTCCTCTTTCCTGCAAAGGGCTTTTGACCAGACGATCCATGATGTCTGTCTTCAGAATCTGCCGGTTTTTATAGCCGTGGATCGTGCCGGACTTGTAGGCAGTGACGGAGAGACGCATCAGGGAGTATTTGACCTGTCATTTCTTCTGGAGATTCCGAATCTGACGGTTATGTCACCAAAGAACCGATGGGAAATGGCAGATATGGTCCGTTTTGCTGTTGATTTTCCGTATCCGGTTGCATTGCGGTATCCAAGAGGAGAGGCTTATGAGGGGCTGAAAGAGTTCCGTACCCCGATTCTTTATGGAAAAAGTGAAGTGATCTGCCGTGAAAGCGGGATTGCGATCCTTTTCATAGGACATATGTCAGAACTGGGAGAGTCTGTATGGAAGGCAATGAAAGAAGCAGGATATCGTTGCAGCCTGATCAATGCAAGATTTGCAAAGCCGCTGGATACAGAGATGATCCGTGATCTTTGCAGGGATCATCAACTGATCGTGACGATTGAGGAAAATGTGCTGGCGGGTGGTTTCGGTGAGCAGGTTGTCCAGTACGTGATGCAGAGTGGTGAGAAGACCCGGGTACGGACGATCGGAATTTCCGATGATTATGTGGAGCATGGAAATGTAGAAGTCCTGCGAAAAGAAGTGGGACTGGATCAGGAGACCATTGTGGCACAGATAAAAGAAGATTATCTGATGATAAAGGAAGATTAAAAATGAAAGAACGTTTAGATGTATTACTTGTAAAAAGGAATCTTGCAGAGTCCAGGGAAAAGGCAAAAGCGATCATTATGTCTGGAAATGTATTCGTAGAAGATCAGAGAGAGGACAAGGCAGGAACCACTTTCCCGGAAGATGTAAAGATTGAAGTGAGAGGGCATGTCATGCCGTATGTCAGCAGAGGCGGTCTGAAGCTGGAGAAAGCAATTAAAAATTTTGATGTCAGTGTAGAAGGAAAAGTCTGTACGGATGTGGGATCTTCTACTGGCGGTTTTACGGACTGTATGTTGCAGAACGGAGCTGTAAAGGTGTTTGCAATCGATGTCGGACGGGGGCAGTTGGACTGGAAACTGCGTCAGGATCCAAGGGTAGTCTGCATGGAAAAGACCAATATCCGCTATGTGACACCGGAAGATATCGGAGAACCGGTGGACTTTTCCTCCATTGATGTCTCCTTTATTTCGCTGACAAAAGTGTTAGAGCCGATTCGGGATTATCTGACAGAAGACGGAGAAATCGTAGCCCTGATTAAACCACAGTTTGAAGCAGGGCGTGAAAAGGTCGGGAAAAAAGGAGTCGTGAGAGAAAAAAGCACGCACCATGAAGTAATCGAAAAAGTGACTTCCTATGCAGCGTCTATCGGATTTGATATTCTTGAGATTGAATTTTCACCGATCAAAGGACCGGAGGGAAATATTGAATATCTGGTGCATCTGAAGAAGACGCAGGAACTTCCGGGAAAGATCCTGGCACAGAATCTGGAGACGGTCGTGGACAGTGCATTCGATACGTTGGCAAAATAAGTGGGGATAAAGCATGGATTCATTTTATATCATAACGAATATATTAAAAGATAAAGACTATGCGGTTACGGATAAAATCTGCAATTATATTGAGCAGAAAGGGAAGAAATGGACACTTGCAAAAAAGGATGAAGAGGGTCATATCCTTCCGGGGACAGTGCCGTCCGACGTGGAATGTGGACTGGTACTCGGAGGCGACGGAACGCTGATCCGTGCAATCCGGGATCTGGAAGGTGAGGAACTCCCTTTGCTTGGGATCAACCTCGGGACACTGGGATATCTTGCAGAAGTAGAATTGAAGGATTATCAGTATGCCATCGACAGACTGTGCGGAGAAGAACACGCAGCGATCGAACTGCGGATGATGCTGGAAGGTGTGGCGGGAGATGAAAAAAGAGATCTTGCGGTGAATGATATTGTGCTGACGAGGGAAGGAAATATCAGGATCGTACAGTTTAATGTCTATGTCAATGGAACGCTTTTGAATACTTATCTTGCAGACGGAGTGATTATTTCGACTCCCACCGGAAGTACCGGATATAACCTTTCAGCGGGAGGTCCTGTTGTAGAACCAACGGCAAGTATTATCGTCATTACTCCGATCTGCTCCCATGCGTTGAATACAAGCAGTGTAGTGCTTTCGGCAGAAGATGTGATCGAGGTGGAAGTCTGTCCGGGAAGATACGGCAGACAGGAGGAAGTAGCCTTGTGTTATGACGGTGCAGTCCGGAGAAAGCTGGTATCGGGAGACCGCGTCTGTATCAGGAGAGCGGAGGAGACGGCAAAGCTTATTAAACTGAGCAAAGAAAGCTTCATGAAGACGATGCGTGAAAAAATGAAAGGAAATTAAGAAATGAAAGTAAGCCGACATGCAAAGATTATTGAACTTATCAGCCAATACGACATTGAGACGCAGGAGGAACTGGCAGAATATCTTAATAATGCCGGCTTCAAGGTGACTCAGGCAACGGTATCGAGAGATATCCGGGATCTGAAGCTGACGAAAGTGTCACTCAACGGAGGAAAGCAGAAATACGTGATCCATCGTCAGGATGAAGATGGAATGAGCGAAAAATATATCCGGGTACTAAGAGACGGATATATGTCAATGGATATGGCACAGAATATTCTCGTCATCAAGACGGTATCCGGAATGGCAATGGCAGTTGCAGTTGCGGTGGATGCAATGAAATGGAATGAAGTGGTGGGCTGCATTGCCGGCGATGATACGATTATGTGTGCAATCCGTACAGTAGAAGATACAGTGACAGTCATGGACAAGATCAGAAAGATTGTGTCCAAGAAGGATTAGGTGTTGAATATGTTACAGAATCTGTATGTAAAAAATCTGGCATTGATCGATGAGACGGAAGTGGAGTTTGGTGAGGGACTGAATATACTGACAGGAGAGACAGGAGCAGGAAAGTCTCTCCTGCTGGGTTCAGTCCATCTTGCTCTTGGCGGAAAGTACAGTCCTGATATGCTCAGAAACGGGACAAAGAGCGGACTTGTGGAACTGACTTTTAAGATCGAAGATGAACAGATCAAAAAGCATCTGGAAGAGATGAACCTGTATCCTGAAGACGGGTTTCTGACCCTGAGCAGGCGGCTGATGGAAGGTCGCAGTATCAGCAAGATCAACGGAGAGACTGTGAATACCGGGATATTGAAAGATGTTGCAAGTATGCTGATCGATATCCATGGACAAAGAGATAATCAGACACTGCTCCACAAAAAAAATCACCTGACGCTTCTGGATCTGTATGGAAAAGAAAAGATCGTTCCTTTAAAGAAAAAGATGGCTGAAATGTACCGCAGATGGAATGAACTGAAAAAGAGGACTGAAAGACTGACCATGGATGAGGAAACCAGGAGGAGAGAACTCTCCCTTGCTGAATTTGAAGCACAGGAGATTGAAGAAGCCGGACTGGTTGTGGGAGAAGATGAAGAGCTGGAAGAACTTTACCGGAAAATGACAGAGAGCAGGAAAGTGACAGAAGCAGTAGCTGAGACATACCATTATACAGGGGAGGCCGCTTCCGGGAATGCAAGTGATCTCATCAGCCGTGGAATCCGAAGCCTTCAGGAGGCAGCAGATTTTGATGAAGAGGGGAGCAGACTGTATGAGCAGCTTACACAGCTTGATGGACTGTTGAATGATTTTAACCGGGAGTTATCGGAATATGCAAAAAGTTTTGAGTTTTCAGAGGAAGAATTCCGTGAGACAGAAGATCGTCTGAATCTTTTAAATCATTTAAAGGCAAAATATGGAAGATCTATTGAAGCAGTTCTTGCATATTGTGATGAAAAAAAGCAAAGACTACAGGAACTGGCAGATTATGATACATTCATGCAGAATCTGGAACAAGAACAGCAGGATGCTTTTAACGCAATGAAAAAGATGGCGGAAAAGCTGAGTCAGGTTCGGCAGCGTTCGGCTAAAAAGTTCGCAGAAGAGATCTGTGGTCAGATGAAAGAACTGAATTTTCTTGATTCGAGATTTGAGATCCGGATTTCTGAGGCAGAAAAATACAGTTCAAATGGAAAGGATGAGGCAGAATTTTATCTTTCAGTGAATCCGGGAGAACCGTTGAAACCATTGGGAAGTGTGGCATCTGGCGGTGAGATTTCGCGTGTGATGCTGGCGGTGAAGACAGTACTTGCAGATGAAGAAGATACACCGACACTGATCTTTGATGAGATCGACACAGGAATATCCGGCATTACGGCAGGAAAAGTGGGAGATCGTCTCCGACTGATCGGAAAGAGCAGACAGGTCATCTGTATTACTCACCTGCCGCAGATCGCAGCTACTGCAGATCACCATTTCCTGATCAGAAAAAAAGCAGAAGGAACATCAGTGCGGACAGATGTTGAGATGCTGGATGAAGCTGCATCCGTGGAAGAACTGGCAAGACTTCTCGGTGGAGCGAATGTGACGGAGCGTGTCATGGAAAGTGCAAAAGAATTGAAAGAATTGGCAAAGTGTGAAAGATAATCCCAGTGTGAAAAGCACGACAGGATCACATACTAAAAGCGGATACAGAAGATGTATCCGTTTTTTGTTGGCGAAAGAGGTGTGATCTTATGTGGGATAAAAAATTAAAAAACCAGACGATAAAAAAGAAACTTTCCAGATGGATGACTGTGGTGTGCAGTTTTCTTCTGGCTGTGGGACTGGGCTTTTCCGTCGGAAGTGCGGCGGCAGAATATTTCCCGGAAAGCAGGGAAACCCAGGCACAGACGAAAGCAGTGCAGACGAAAAAAGTATCTGTGGGAGGTATGCCGGCAGGAATTTATATGGAAACGGACGGAGTACTGATTCTTGATACGCAGCAGATAAAAGGAATCGATGGGAAAATGTACGAACCGGCACAGGGAATGGTGAAAAGCGGAGACTATATCAAAGCAGTCAATCAGAAAGAAATTTGTGGAAAAAAAGAACTGCTGAAAGAACTGGAAAAGCTTTCCGGTGAGAAGGTGGAACTGACAGTAAGGAGAGGGGGAAAACTGGTAAAGATCGCTCTGCAGGCAGTGGAGACCGCGGCCGGTGAATATAAGCTGGGAATCTGGGTGAGGGATAATGTACAGGGTCTTGGAACGGTTACATTTCTGACAGAACAGAATGAGTTCGGAGCTTTGGGACATGGGATTCATGATACGGATACAAATGGACTGATGGAAATTTCCGGAGGAAAGCTTTACAGGACAACGATTCAGAATGTGGTAAAAGGAAGCAGTGGAAATCCGGGAACAATGGAAGGAATGATCGTCTATAACCGCTATAATCTGCTTGGAACGATCGAAAAAAATACCGATGCAGGGATTTATGGCAGACTGGATAAAACCGAGGAGCTTTTTGGAAAAAAAGAACTGGTTGAAACTGCGGCAAAAGAGGAAATCGTGACAGGACCGGCAAAGATGAGGTGTTTTCTGGAAGATGAAATCAGGGAATTTGACATTGAAGTGATGAAGGTGGATCAGGAAACTGCAGAGATCAATAAAGGAATGATGATCCGGGTGACGGATGAAGAACTGCTTGAAAAAACCGGAGGAATCATTCAGGGGATGAGCGGCAGTCCGATCCTTCAGAACGGAAAACTGATCGGGGCGGTGACGCACGTATTTGTTATGGATTCGACAAAAGGTTACGGCATTTTTGCGGAAACAATGCTGGAACAGTTGAAATGACGAGAATCGTCGAGAACGCTGTCGAATTACTGCTACAAAATCTGCTTGATTCTGCAAGGCGCAGGGGAATATAATAAGCGAGTGGCGTTTTAAAGGGATGGTCTCAAAACTAAAGGAGAGACGAGAATGGAGCATTTGAGTGTGGCGATCGCTGACGACAACCAGAGAATTCTAGATATGCTTGAAAAGGTGATCGGGACGGATCAGGAACTGGATCTGGTCGGAAAGGCGAAAAATGGTGAGGAGATGTGTCGGATCATTAAAGAAAAAAATCCTGATGTGGTTCTTCTCGACCTGATTATGCCGAAAATGGACGGACTGACTGTCATGGATCAGATCAATCAGGATAAAAGTGTCAGTAAACGTCCATATTTTATTGTTATTACAGCGGTGGGACAGGAAAAGATTACAGAAGATGCTTTTAATAAAGGTGCAAATTACTATATTATGAAACCGTTTAATAACAGAATGTTGTTGGAACGGATCAAATTCGTAAGAAAAATGACTCACGGAACAGAACGCAGACCGGAGGAACTGGTGACCGGGCAGACTCCGGGAGGAGAAAATCTGGAGAACAGAGTGACCAATATGCTGCATGAGATCGGGATTCCGGCACATATCAAAGGATATCATTATCTGCGGGATGCGATCATGATGGCAGTGGAAGACATGGATGTCCTGAATGCGATCACGAAGATTCTCTATCCTACCGTTGCTAAAAAATATCAGACGACATCAAGCCGGGTCGAACGGGCAATCCGGCATGCTATCGAGGTGGCATGGAGCCGTGGAAAATTAGATACACTGGATGAACTGTTCGGTTATACAGTCAGTACAGGAAAAGGAAAACCTACAAATTCGGAATTTATCGCATTGATTGTTGATAAGATTTGCCTGGATTATAAGCGGGATGTATAAAATCGTGCGGTGCTTTTTGGAGCCGAAAGTGCTGTAAGCCTTTTTAACACGATTGTAACACATTTATGAAAGTGACTGATTGCATGGGTAAATGTGTGTATGATAAGATAAAGGGGAAATAAAAGATGCAGGACTGAAAAACTGCCCCTGTATAAAACAGCTGGACAGAGAGGTCAGGAAAGCAGCTAAAAGAACGGAGAATTGCCTATGAAAAAAAAAGTACCGGCGTACAATGGAACCCTGCGGGATCACACGATTATGTGTCCGTATTGTATCAGTGAATGTTCAGGAATCCGCATCTTTGGAAAGCGTATCAAATCGATCGCCTTCTCAACGGATGTGGCAATCATCAAAAATATCAACGCGGATGCGATCATCGCAGTTTATCCGTTTACTCCGCAGGCAGCTATCTCACAGTCGATCATCAGCATCTCGGATGTGCCGGTGTTTGTCGGGGTCGGCGGCGGTCTGACCGGAGGAAAGCGTTCCGTCCGTCTGGCGCTTCAGGCAGAACATCAGGGAGCCTACGGTGTAGTGGTCAATGCGCCGATCGCGGATGAGGTCATCACGGAGATCAAGCGGGTGGTTGACATTCCGGTCATTGCGACGATTGCTTCGGTTCACACGGATGTCCGCCGCAAACTGGAGGCGGGAGCCGATATTTTAAATGTATCAGGCGCTGCCGCCACCGCATCGATGGTAGCCGAGA
>OOCZ01001437.1_pt1 | contig 15019 bp, 7 predicted proteins | sample 1671631 | NCBI WGS metagenome assembly OOCZ01 (sample SAMN06348176, study PRJEB24527) | human gut metagenome | reverse complement strand
CTCCATTTCCTTTGGCTGTTGCCGTAGGAGAAACAGACAATCCGGCGCCTTTTTGAAGTTCATTCAGGCTATCTATCTTTTTCTTTTGCAGAAATTCATAAATACCTCCGAGATGCTCTTTCACCACTCCTCCACCGAACTCATATACTTTAGTCGCAAGTCCGTCCAAAAAATCACGGTCGTGACTGACAAGAATGACTGTGCCGTCAAATTCACGGATCGCTTCTTTCAACACATCCTTTGAACGCATATCCAAGTGATTGGTCGGTTCGTCAAGAATCAGGAAGTTTACAGGTTCAAGAAGAAGTTTGATCATTGCCAATCGGGTACGTTCTCCACCGGAAAGGACTTTGACTTTCTTGTCCGAAGCTTCGCCGCCAAACATGAAGGCACCCAAAATATCCCGTATCTTCAAACGGACATCTCCCGTTGCTACCCGGTCTATGGTATCAAACACCGTCAGATTCTCATCCAACATCTGTGCCTGATTCTGTGCAAAATAACCAATCTGAACATTATGACCGATGGTCAGTTTGCCGTCAAAGTCAATCTCACCCATTATACATTTCACCAATGTAGATTTACCTTCACCGTTCTTACCGACAAAAGCTACTTTCTCTCCCCGATTGATAGTGAGGTTTACATCATGAAAAACAACATGATTACCATACGCTTTGCGCACGTCTTCGCAAATCACCGGATAGTTTCCGCTACGGCTGGCAGGAGGAAATTTCAAGCGAAGCGAGGAGTTGTCTTCTTCATCCACTTCAATACGCTCTATCTTTTCCAATTGCTTGATGCGGCTTTGTACCTGCACGGCTTTGGTTGCTTTATAGCGAAAGCGTTCAATGAAATCTTCCGTATCCTGTATCTGTTTCTGTTGATTCTCGTAAGCGCGGAGCTGCTGTTCGCGACGTTCCTTACGCAAGACAACAAATTCGTCATACTTCACTTTGTAATCATAAATCTGCCCACAGGTAATTTCGATAGTACGTGTGGTTACGTTGTTCAAGAAAGCGCGGTCGTGGCTGACTAGTACGACAGCATTGGCACGAGTTGCCAGAAAATTTTCCAGCCATTGGATACTTTCGATATCAAGATGATTGGTCGGCTCGTCGAGCAGCAGCACATCCGGACGGCGCAACAACAATTTTGCCAGTTCGATACGCATACGCCAACCACCGGAAAATTCCGAAGTAGGGCGTTCGAAGTCCTCACGGCTGAAGCCCAATCCTAGAAGCGTCCGTTCTATTTCCGCCTGATAGTTTGTACCGCCCATCATCAGGAAGCGATCATTCTCATGCGTAAAACGGTCTATTAACTGGTGATATTCTTCCGATTCATAGTCTGTCCGTTCTGCCAGTTCCCGGTTCATCCGCTCCAGTCTCGCCTGAAGTTCAAAAATATGTTCGAATGCCAGTTCCGCCTCTCCCATCACCGTCCGGTTATCGGCGAGAATCATCACCTGCGGCAAATATCCGATCGTGACATCTTTCGGAGTAGCCACTACTCCATGTGTCGGTGATTGCAAACCTGCCAATATTTTCAACATTGTTGATTTACCTGCACCATTCTTGCCGACCAGTGCAATACGGTCTTTTTTATTTATAACATAGCTGACGTCTTCAAAAAGCGGCGTCGCATTAAATTCTACTGATAATCCTTCTACTGAAATCACTTCTGCTTCTGATTTATAACATTTTGGACTGCAAAGATACTGAATATTTATTAGATACTACTTAGTATGATACGTTATGAAAAACAAAAAAAGCAGTCATTCTTATGAATGACTGCTCTTTATCTTAATCAATGGCTCTTCTTTAGAACAACTTAGCAGGATATTCACCGGCATCTACCAATGCCTGAATCTTGTCTACTACGCTCTGGCGATCTTCCGGATAAGTAACACCGAACCATTTGCTGGTAGTATCCAACACTTCAACAGTAGCGGTTCCGTCATTAATCAATTTATCCACCATTAATGGAATGAAGAATTCGCTCTTCAGGTTTTCCATGTTCTTCGGATCGCTCAGGAAAGTCTTGAAGAATTCCTGGCTGTAAGCGAAGTAATCAGGAGTGAAGCCCCAGAAGTTCATACTTACCGGAGTCGTGTCGGGAGTAGCCGTCCATTCGCCATCATCACCGATATATTTCACTTCACCGTCCAGACGTTGAATCTTCGTACGTTCTACTACAGATGTCAACAATCCTTTAGCATCTGTACTACAGATACCACGAGATACCGTACCGCTTTCGCTCAATGTATTTCCTACACGAAAACCTACCATTGAATAAACGTTCTTTGAATTTTCAGGAAGAGCAGAAAGGAATTTGCCCATTACCTGGAAAGAATCACGACCATAGAAGTCATCGCAGTTGATCACTGCAAACGGTTCTTTAATCACATCAGCACCCATCATTACTGCATGGTTGGTACCCCAAGGTTTTGTACGGTCTGCCGGACAAGTGAAGCCTTCAGGAAGTGCATCCAAAGCTTGGAAAACCAGTTCACAAGGAATGTGACCTTCGTATTTAGAAATAATCTTATCACGGAAATCCTGTTCAAAGTCTTTGCGGATTACAAATACAAGTTTACCAAATCCGGCATTGATAGCATCATAGATAGAATAGTCCATGATCGTTTCACCATTAGGACCCAGTCCGTCCAATTGTTTCAAGCCTCCATAGCGGCTGCCCATACCGGCTGCCAATAAGAATAAAGTTGGTTTCATAAATTGTGTAATATTAAAAGGTTAGTGATGTCAACGGCATCAGATTTCGTTGCAAAAGTACAAAAATAGTTGAATCCGACAGGACAAATATCAATCATTATTTACCAAAATCGTACAAAAATCATTCATTAGAAGGGATAACCGATAGCAAAATGTATTCCCAGATTTTTCATAAAGGATCCTGTGACATTGTAATATCCGCTTCGTTCTGTATCGTAAGGCAGATGCAAAGGAATACCGAAATCAAGACGGAACACAAGAATATCCATATCATAACGAATACCGACACCGGTGCCCAAAGCGATCTGTTTCGGGAATGTTTTCAGTTCGAGTTGTGAATTGGGACGGGCCTCATCCTTGCGCATCAACCAGACGTTTCCTGCATCCAGGAAAGTGGCTCCCCAAATGCTCTTAAAGATACGGAAACGATATTCTACATTTGCCTCAAAACGGAAAGTACCCGTCTGGTCGAGGTAAGAGTAGCGGCTTTCTGCCGGATGGTATCCGCCCGGGCCGATGCTACGTACCGTAAAAGCGCGGATGCTGTTGGCACCACCCACATAGAATTGTTCGCTGTAAGGGGCTATCGTTGCATTACCGTAGGCGAAGAGAGCACCCAAAGCTACACGGGAAGCAATCTTATTATTCTTGTCCATATTCCACAAATGGCGAAATTCCGTATTCAGTTTCACAAACTGCGCGAAAGGGACGTTCAGCAAACGTTTGTCCTCTTTGCTGAAAGACTGACCGAAAGCACGGTAAATCACCGAGGTCAGGTTACCGGCAGAGGTTACAGTCGATTGCCACCAAATCGGATTTTTAATACCGCGTGCGGAAGCATTATCATAGGTATAGGTATATTCCATAGCAGGAATAAACTGGTCTTTCAAACTGATATATAATGCAGGATTAGCATCGGCAATTTCCCTGAACTCTTCCGATTGGTGTTGCAGGACGTTGAATGTCAGTTTGAAAGGGGTGATACTATGCCGGCTTGTACGTGTCGGTTGGAAATCGTAGGTAGCATTTCCGCCGAATGACAATAGTTTATAATACCTGGCACGGTTCAACTGGTCGATGTATAAACGGAATGTAGTGGTAGCTGGGAAGTCAAACTCCCTTTTCCCCCAATGCGGGAAAACCACGCGCGGGAAAGTCAGAGAAGTAGAAACTCCCATCTCCCAGCTGTTCATTAAAGAGCTTTTTTCTCCTCCGCCGGTTTGCCATTCATAAGAGCCTTTCAGCTTCACGTTCCAGCTCTCGCCACCTCCGAATACATTGTTCCGGGTGACGCCGAATGATGCCCCGGGACCGGTTTGGTCGTTACTTTTGGTTACGACATTCAATTCCAGTTCGGCGTCCAGCGGCTTAGCAAACGTGGCCTGCATGGTTACGTTCAGCGTATCACAAACGGCTGTCGTATCTTTCGGAGCATATTGTAAATCCAGATAACTGAAGATTCCCAACTGGCTAAGTTTCTCCTGCACCTGCTCCTGTCGATACTGACTGTAAAGACGAGTGCGATTGGAAGCCCGCATCTGTGCATTCCGCACAAACTGTTGATAGTTCAACCAACGATAAAGCATATTAGGACGAACCTGCAACTTCTTATAATAGTGAATATTCAGGTTCTTATACATCATGCTGTCATTCGGGGCTTCTCCATTCTTTCCAAACAGGTAAACAGAGCCATTGCCTACATAATAAGGACGTTGCGCGGCAGCAGGCAAACCGGGTACGGGAATCAGCCGGAGGCTGATATGCCCGCCGGGCACTAAGGTGGTATCCGCCTGATAAGTCATATAGTCGGGACGGAAATAGAAGTATCCCCGATTACGCAACAACGTACTGATACGTGTACGCTCGTCATCCAGGTCCACAACATTGAATTGTTCGCCGGGACTTATATAGGAACGTCTACGTCCCCGCTCCATAATCCGCAATGTCTGCGGAGTGAAACGCTCGTAATACACCGTATCTATGAAATAGGGATTCTTCATATCCACCGTGTAAAGAATACCGGCTTTCAAGCTATCCTTCTTATCCGCCAATGTTTCGTAAGTTACTTTTCCATTGAAATAGCCATAATCATGCAACAGATTGGTGGCGACTTTGATGCGCACCTCCGGATTGACAGTAGAAATAAAAACAGGAGGATTGGCTGCAAAACGGTTGAACATCCATTTCCCGAATCCTTTCTTGTACTTCACAAAATCATTGTACATCCACATCTTAAAAGGAATGGGCAGAAACAGAATCTTCGTACTCGGAGCCTTGTCAAGCGCCGCTTCTATCTCGGTCAATGCCGTCTGACCTACCGAAGTGTTCGATTTATTCTGAATAACCGTTTTATTCCCTGTATAGAGTATTTCGCCTTCGGGCAAATGCTTCGTCACCGAACACCCCGAAAACAACATGATACCAATCAGACAGCCTACTAATATGTTACTATATATTCCTTTCATTCTTACTTCTTTTTCTTAAAGATGAACAGTTCACTGAGTTTATCCAGTTTCTTGCGAAGTACCAGACCGACTCCGGTCTCCGTAATCTCGCCTTCGAGCACGCTCTCATAGTTCTTATCGTAGAACAGACGGACATAGCGGGTTCCTGTCCTATCCAGACGGTATTCCAAAGAGATATTGTCGATGAATGACTCGGCATTATTCGTCGCATTCTCACCCGTAGAGACCTTACCGCCAATAACGATCTGGAACCGGTTATTGAAGAGACGTTGCGAGTAACGGAAGCTGTAATCCGTACGCTTACCACCGGTATCTGAAAGATCATGATCTTCGATACCCACCGAGACACTTGCATTCTTCAAATTGCCCATCAACGAGTTAATCTGACTACTCAACACGGAATTCAAGGCAGACCCCATATTCAGCTTGCCTACTCCACCACCTCCACCGCCAATCGGTCCGGTACCGAGATAGGTTTTCATCACCATGATATAAAGTGCCTGTTTGCCGCGTTCTTCCGCTCCCATAGCCGTAAGTTCATTTTGTATGGTTGCGTCTTCGGGAGCCGACACATCAAATGCAAACGAAAGATTATCCAACCGGTTCTTGATTACAATGGAAACATCGAAATTAACCGTACGTGTTCCACCATTCTCTCCTTCGGATACGGAAGCGCGGATACGGTCGGTCGCCTTAAAGTTCAACATCGGGTCCATCGGATTGCCTGTCCATTCTACGTAACTACCGTTATCTATGGCAAACTCTTTGGCTGCAATCACCGGCAAAGCATATTTCATCAAACCACCGCTCAAGGTATAACGTCCTGTCAGGGTCAAGTCACCCTGCGGAGTATATTTCATGGAAAGGTCACCTCCCCCTTCCAGTTCGATACGATTGTCATTGCTCGCATCCAAATCTACTTTCAAACGGACGGAAGGATCAATATGAACCATCATAACCATGTCCAGACCGCCTAAAGAAACTGTCGGCACTTCCTGACGGACAACGGTAGTAGTATCACTGAACGAAGTAAAAGTGACCAAACTGCCCAGACGATCCTGTACAGTCAACGGTGAGTCTGTCAGTATATACGAAACATCGGTATTACCCAGCAGACTGATGTTTCCCCGCATATTCAATCCATCCAAAGGTCCCTTTACTGTTGCACGGAAATCGGCAAATACCTTTCCATAAACCAAACTTTCACGGGTACGCTTAGCATCCAGAAGCGTATAATTCTGCGCAAGCATATTCAGATTTGCCATCGGACGACTCATATCGCGGAAATCTACATAGCCATCAATCGTAAACGGATTTTTCGACGTAGTGTAAATTGCGAATTTATCAAATAACAGACGGTTATTATTTATCTGCACCGGACGATTATCGAACATAAAACGAGCACCATACTGTCGGGAAAGAACAGCTACACTATCCAATGACAGTTCTCCGTTAATCAGAGGTTGTTCGGTGCTGCCCGTTATTTTCAGATTACCATCCAAATCGCCCGATAAAGTGACCATCTGATCGGGAACAAACACATTAGCCACCCGAAGCGGGAAATGCTCCAGTTCCGTATTCACCTCCAAGCTGTCTTTCCCCGTCCCGGTAGGTATCAACTTACCATCCGCCAGCAATACTTCCACTTGGTCGTGATTCAAGTACGCATTCAGATACTGCTTTCCCTGCTCGCCCGGTAGCCATGTAGCACCTAGCGTAACATCTCCAATACGTTGCCGTTCGTATGTCAACTCATCGATAGACAACTCCGCAGACAGTTGAAGGTCCTTTTCCGTCTGTACATAATGAGCTTCCGCAGAGAACAGTCCGGTTATCTCCGGGAAATAGGGAAGTACACTGCTAAGCTCCGCCAAACGGATTCTCCGGATTTCAACATCGATATTCTGTAAAGACACGGTATCTCCCGGAACGGAATGAATACGGAAACCCATCCCTTCATCATCCCACATATCCACATTGGCATATACACGCATATTCTTATGCAGATAGATCCAGTTATGCTTCTCATTGAAATGGAATTTCTGGAAAGCGATAATCGGGTTTTCCGGGATTAAGGTAAAAGCAATACCGTTGCCTTTTCCGTGTCCTTCAAATAAAGGACGGGCATTGACACCCAACAGTACGCCTGTTTCTCCTTTTTCGTTTTTATAATCGACCAGCAACTCCGCATCCCGGTCACGAATTTCTCCCGTAATAGCAGTCGAGAAAGAGAACTGCGGATTCTTCGGTCCGTTAATCACTCCGGCACGCAGCTTCATGGAGGTAGTATCTTGCTTGACAGTAAAGAATATGGTATCCAGTTGCAAAGTATCGACCTTCAATGTATGAATGGCTGCCTTACCATTAATACCCCAGTCCGGAGCGGTTCCGAACTTCATGGATGCATCCTGATAGGATATGTTCTGGGTAGCCAGGAAATAGGCTAACGGATTCTCTTTTCCTGCAGAGAAAGAGAGTATAGCAGTCGGCAAAGCTTCACGCAATTCGGCATGATCCAATGCTTTTTCATCAATTTGTCTCATCAGCACATCCACAAAATGAGTAGACTGCCGAATCAACGGTTCCACTCCGGAGCGTGCACTCAAGTTGAGTTTCATATCTCCGGACACCAAATGGGTAAACACCCGATTCTGGCGGGCTTCCGCAGAAAAGTTAAAAGCAAGCGGATGCTTCATCGGCTGCGGCATTAATCCCAACTCATGCAAATCCAATTGAGTGACATCCATTGTCACTTTTCCATCGGGATAACTGTGTGCCAAGTTATATTCGGCCTCAGTCGTCATCTTCAGCAAAGCATTGTCACTGGTCAGACGGGCTGTTACCAATGCCCCTTTCAAAGCTCCAATCAAATCAACATTCGAGAGATGATATTGGGCATAATGAAGCTGATCTAACGACAGATTCAATTTGGCAAAAGAACGATAGGACATCACATCCAGTCCTCGCCCTTCAGCGTCAGCCGAAAGTGAGAGTTCATAAATTGAATCTTTCGGTAGGAAATTATGCAGTTGAAGGTTGTTTATTTTCAAGTCCGCCTTGTAGACTTCAGTGAGCGTATTCAATGCCGCGTCCACATCCATAGTACCCTGTCCTTCTCTCAGTTTCAAATTGGCCTTATATGCAGGACCGTTTATATCAATCTTCGCAACCAGATCCATACTATCGGGAATTACAATAGTCCCATTGGGAGCCTCACCGGACAAAGCAGTCAGGAAGTTCAGATTCTGGGTGGTCATCTTCAACCCGACCGTTCCCGAGCGCGTGATACTGTCCGCCAGATTTTCAAGAAGCCCACCGCCCTCTAAAGAAAATGCTCCCGGCAAATCTACCGTAAAGCGCGAAATCTGCATCTCTTTCAGATTACCGTCCGTCCCTGCACGAATAACAAGAGGACGGAAAGGATAGGCTTCTTTGAAACTATCCGGCAGCCCACCCGTAAACAGCATAACATCCTCTTTACCGATGTATGCGTTGAGATTGGCGGACAAACGTCCCGTAGTAGGGATATTGACAAGTTCCCAATACGTATGGGCAGACAAATCGATTTCAGAATGAGGAGTCTGCAGCTTTAAGCCCGGAACACTGATAATTGAATCATTAGAATAAGCCCTGCCCGCCAACGAGGTAATGCTCAGTCCCGAACGTTCATTCATTGAAAATTCACGGAGTACGGCATTCATATCCCTACCTTTATATAATAAGGAGTCCAAACCGATCCGGATATCACGGACCGCAATATGAGAAGCATCGAAGCCTTCGACCGGTTTAGCAGCTCCGGTATCATAATTGGCAGAGCCTCCCGACAACAGGAATTGTTTCAAGCTATAAAACTGATTCTTCAGATCTGCTTGCGCATCATTTACAGACGCTTCGCCGATGTGGGCTGCCATACGCATGGAATCAGCCGGAAGCTGCATACTGAATGACACATTTTCCAAATTCAACTGATGAAGGTCTACTTTCCAATTGACAGGAGCGGAAGCGGTCGTGTCTTTAGGAGCGGTCGTGGTGTCGTTCATTACCAATTGGACATGGGTGTCTGATAAATCGACCTGATTAATAATCGCTATTTCATTGGATAAATCCACCCCATGACTCTGCAGAAAGAAACGTCCCAAGACACCTTTTATCTTCATTCCCTCTATCAGACCTGCGGAATTGACTGCAACCTGATTTAGTGTAACTTCATCGACTTCTACTTTTCCTTTGATAAGTGGCCACGCCTGCACCCGCACATTCAAGCTCTCTAAAGACAACAAAGTATCCGGCTGTTGAATGACTTCTACACCACGAACTAACAGATTGAGCGGAAAACGAAGGTCAATCCGTTCCACCTGAATCTGCATACCGGTTGCTTCAGAAGCGTATGCGGTTACTTCCCGGCGTAAAAGATTTTGTACGGGAGGAATATAAAGTAATACCATCAGTATTACAAAGAGTATTATTGGAGTAAGCAATATCCAGCTTACCCATCGTATCCATTTTCGTTTCATGCAAAGCGTGTCAGTGTAAATTGAAGACACAAAGTAAACAATTTATTTTGAGAAAAGGTTTGGATAACGATAAGAAAGATACTCTTTTGCCTCACTAATTATATGCGGAACCATTGCCAGCACTGTAAGCGTTGTTTGCTTTATCTCGTCAACGAACATCTCTCCACGACAACTTTCCAAATATTTTAAAGGAGCAATTGTTTCGGATGCGCCAATCAGTGTGAAAAGCGGAAGAAGTTTATGAGCCATAGCAGCTATCCCGTCCGTATCTTCATTGTCTAAGGCTTGTTGCATCCGGTCAACATTTTTCCCAGTCTCTTCGATGAAAGTCTCAATAATGGAACACGCCGCCTCCGGGTCGTCCTCCGAATAGGCTGTCAATGCGGAGAAATTCATCAATCCGCTTCCCATATCTTCTGTGATATGCGCTTCATCCGCAGCCAATTGTCCTTCATTGATCGTCTGCAACAATTCCTTTACCGTAAATGGTTTATGCAGACATCCGGCAAATCCATGTTCGTTCAACGCAGCCTTATCCATCTCACTACGGGCAGTAACAGCAATCACGGGGATCGTTTTTGCCTGCGGAATATTGGAAGCGCGAAGTAGTTTCACCAAATCAAAACCATTGATGGCCGGCATTTGTATATCGGTCAGTAATACATCAAAAACAGAAGTGCGAAGTTGTTCTATAAGTTCCTCCAATTGCTCGCAACAAACAGCATCAATGCCGTGCTGTTTCAGCATAGCTGCCGTCAAGCTGAGTTGGATTTTATCGTCATCAATCAAAAGAACACGGATCACCTTCATCGGAAGAATGGTAGCTGGCTCTTGGATAGATTCCCCTTTATCACTTTCCGAGAGTTCACCCTCCATTACCGATTTCCCCACCGGATAAAGAGGAAGAGTCACCGTAAAGCAACTTCCTTCTCCCGGCGTGCTTTGCACATCAATTTCTCCTTCGAGTAAAGTTACCAGTTTCTTCACGATGGACAATCCGAGCCCGAACCCCTCTTCACCTTGTGCACCGGACAAACGGGTAAACTCCTGAAAGATGCGTTCGCGGTCTGACGGAGCCATCCCTTTTCCGGTATCTGCAATGGCTATTGTCAACTTTGAAGAGTCGTATGTAGCCGTCAATGTTATCTTACCTTTTTGAGTGAACTTGACGGCATTGGATAAAAGGTTGTTCACAATCTGACGGAGACGCAAAGGGTCACTAATAAATCTCCCATTCAAATCGGAAGCGACATTACTTTGTAAAGTCAATCCTTTAGCGGCAGTCAAAGGCTCAAAACTAATATAAATTTCATCAAATAGCTGCGAAGGATTAAAGGTGACGCGATTCACCTCCGCTTTATTAAGGTCGAGCCGATGAAAATCGAGCAGGTCACTGACTAACTTCAAGAGATGTTCCGAAGAACTCTTCATATTTTCAAGATAGAAACGCTGCCGTTCATCTCGAGTCAACCGGGATAGCAGTTCGGTATACCCCATAATAGAGCCCAACGGTGCTTTAAAGTCATGAGTAATGGCAAGCATTAACTTTTCACGGGCGACAAGCAAATCCTCCGCCCGCTTGTTGGCTTCCTCCAGTTGTCGACGATAGCGGTTGCTCCGAGATATATCGCGTATGATCAATATCAAGAAAAAGGCAGACAGAAACACCGCACCAATAGCGATTCCCGAAATAGTGCGTGCCGAACGCATCCTTACTGCTTGTTGCTGCTCCGCATCCTGGAGTGCACGCTGGGTCATTTCTTCCTCATACCCCTTTATCAAGCTATCCATTCTTGCAGTCAACTGCGTATTCATCCGCTGATACTTCGTACTGGTACGCCGGATGGTCTTTTTCCGTTGCAAACGTTTTTCCTCCGTAGCCATACGGATCTTTTGCTGTAAGGAATCCTTAGAAGTGGCAGGTTCCAGAATCGTATCCGTAGCTACTTCCAAAGAAGTGTTGACAAGTACGGCACTATCCTGTTTAGAAGGGACAAATACTTCCGCTAACCTCTTGAAGAAACCTTTCTTCTTCGGAGCAGTCAACAGAGAATCGCGTTTGGTTATGACACGATGTTGTACTCGTTGGTGGGTAATGACGGAATCCTGTTCGGAAATAATTTCCTCAATCTCCGATGCAGAAAGAAGGCTATCGTTCGCTTCGCTCAACACTCGTAACATTTGAATTGTATTCCGGTCTTTCTCATGGAGAAGGGCCAACAAGCTATCCGTACGCAAATTCTGCTGGTTGTCCGCAGCCGATAATGCTTCCATCTCACGATGCACAAACACCAACGAGAAAAGAAGAATAGCCAGTAGCAAAGTGTAACCAATGGTTATTTTGAGTTTTGTAGAACGGTAGGAAGCCATAGAAACAACGAATTACAAGTTATTGTCGGAGGGCAGGCTGTTTCGTCATGTAGTGGAAACGCCACCAAAGCATCAGCCCTGCACTTGTCAGTCCAAAAGGGAACGCCATCCATACGCCTACAACACCCCATCCCATCACGAAACCGCAAAAATAGCCTACGGGCAACGAGATAATGAAATAAGCGATAAAAGCGATGACCATCATCAGTTTTACGTCCGCAATTCCACGCAAGGCGTTGGCAAAAGTGATCTGCAAGCCGTCGCCAAACTGGTAGACAAGAAAAGGAAATATTAACGAAGTAACCATAGCGGCAACTTCAGAACTGTCGGTAAACCAACCTCCCAGATAATTCCGACAAAGAAAAACAATGAAAGACAACACGACACCCAATGCCATCATCAGATGGAAACCGGCATAGGCGGAACGACGCACATTCACCATATCATCCTGACCATTGAAGTTACTGACCCGGACAGCAACGGCAGCTCCCATCCCGTAGTACATCATAAAAGTAAATTGTGAAATTGCCAACATGACTTGATGGGAAGCCAACGCAATCGTTCCCAACCAGCCAATCATGATGGCACTCAGACTGAAGGAAGCCGTCTCCATTCCCATCTGAAAGGCAACCGGCCATCCTAATCCGTTCAAACGGCTAAAAACAGCACGCGACCATCCCAAACGGAAAAAGCCGACCTTATAACGAATGAAGCGCGGACTACGCATAAAAATGATTACAAAGACAACGACCATCACTATACGTGAAAACAGAGTACTGATACCTGCTCCCAACAATCCCAATTCAGGAAAGCCGAGCTTTCCATAAATCAGAATATAGTTTCCGATGATGTTCAATACATTTCCGCCAAGCAAGATCCACATGGCTGTTTTAGTATCTGTAATTCCATCCGTAAATTGCTTGAAGCCATTGAAAAGCATAACAAACACCAAAGAAGCAAGTAAAACCAGATAATAAGGTTTAATCAGAGGAATCAATTCCTCCGGTTGACCAAGACGCTCTATATTCAGGAATAACAGCGTCATACATATAGTCAGCAGAAGCGCAACCATCAGATTGGCCAGCAAACTATTGCGCAACGCCTGTCCGGCAGGGGCAAATTGGTGGGTTCCATACAGCCCTCCCACGATAGGTGTCAACCCGTACGAGAATCCCGTACTGAAAATAATAGCCAGATTAAACACATTATTCACGAAAGAAGCTGCACCCAACTCTATCGTGCTATGGTGACCAATCATCAACGTATCTGCGAATCCAAGTATGATCACTCCTATCTGTCCGATGACAATAGGAAGTCCAAGATAGAATAACGCCTTGTAATGCTCTCTGTATGTTCTATAAATATTTCTCATTTACTTTTATAATAGAGTATAACCCCGTTCTCCCGCCGGAAAGCCGATTGGGCTACAGCCTGCAACTGTTCCGCAGTGACAGAGCGATAACGTTCCACCTCCCGTTCCATGCCTTCCGCCCGTCCGAGCAGTTCGAACCAGGCAAGGTTAGTCGCCACATTCAAATAATTGATATTACCGAATATCTGAGTAGACTCAAATTTGTTCTTTACTTTTTCCAACTCCTGTTCACTGACAAGTTCCTGTTGCAGGCGATCCAATTCTTCGCGAACGGCAGCTTCCGCCTGTTCCAGTGTCACGCCTGCCGACGGCTTTCCGGCAATATGGAACAAACCCGCATCTACACTGCCGGATATATAAGCGTCAATACTTGAGAATAACTGCCTTTCTTGTACGAGACGCAGGTTCAGGCGACTGGAACGCCCGTTGCTTAATATATCCGAAAGGATATCAAAGGCATAGTAATCAGGGTGATGATGGTCACACATATGATACCCCATGAACAACGCATCAAGAGGAACATTCCGCTCTACCGTTAATCGTCGTTCTTCCGTCTGTTCCGGTTCCTGCGGCAAGTTCCGTTGAGGAACCTCCCGGCGGGGAATAGGGCCGAACCATTTCTCTGTCAGTGTCACCGCCTCCTCGAAAGAGATGTTGCCGGTGACAGCCAGTATCGCATTATTCGGAGCATAAAATCGGAAAAAGAATGCTTTCACCTCTTCCAACGTTGCATTGGCGATATGTGACAGTTCCTTACCGATGGTAGGCCATTGGTAAGGGTGCGACCGGTAAGCCAATGGCCTCAGGAGATGTCCTACATCTCCATAAGGCTGATTCAGACAACGTTGCTTAAATTCCTCCATTACCACCCCTCGCTGCACTTCCAGACTCCGTTCGCTGAAATCAAGACTCAACATACGGTCTGATTCCAGCCAAAAGCCGGTTTCCACATTCTGGCGGGGAACAGTGAGGTAATAGTTGGTAATATCATTATTCGTCCAGGCATTATTCTCCCCACCCGCCAATTGGAGCGGCATATCATAATCGGGAATGTTCACCGAACCTCCGAACATCAGGTGTTCGAACAAATGAGCAAAGCCTGTATGCTCGGGATGTTCGTCGCGGGCTCCCACATTATATAATACATTAAGAGCTACCATCTGCGTACTTTCGTCCTGCGAATGTACCAGACGTAACCCATTATCAAGAATATGCCTGTTGATTTTCATATATTTCAGTCAAGTATTGTCACCTTTGTTATTTTTACATCTTCTTCGGGACGATCGCTACGGTCGGTTTTCACCTGCTGAATCTTATCCACGATGTCCATGCCTTCGATTACTTCACCGAAAACCGTATACTCACCGTCCAGATGAGGAGTACCTCCTACAGTCGTATAAGCTTCGATCTGTTCCGGCGTAAAGTGAAATTCCGGTTGCTTGGCAGCTTCCGCTTCCGCCTCTGCAAAAAGCTTCTCCTGCAATTCATACAAACCGTTTTCATCAATACCACGCTCAACATACAACACCTTTTTCTTCACATCTTTACCTCCTGTTTATCTGATTC
>OOCZ01001436.1_pt1 | contig 15024 bp, 8 predicted proteins | sample 1671631 | NCBI WGS metagenome assembly OOCZ01 (sample SAMN06348176, study PRJEB24527) | human gut metagenome | reverse complement strand
AGGCGCATTTATATATGGTGGAAATTACAGATACAACACATTGGGTGGAAACCAAGCCTTTGATTGGCCAGATGATGATCCCGGCTTTGCTTTCGATGATTTCGCCATTTACGATGTAGTCCTCACTCCGGAACAAATCAAACAAATCATAGCAGATAAGACTAAATAAATTAACCTTAATATTTCATATACATGAAGAAATATAAAGCAAACCAACAAGCAGTAGCGGGAAATGTTTTTTCCCGACTACTACTGATAGCTTGTCTCACAGTATTCAGTCAGTGGATATATGCACAGAACAAGCAAATCACCGGTCACGTAGTCGATACCAAAGGCGAACCGGCCATCGGCGCCAGTATCCTCGAAAAAGGGACTACCAACGGAACAATTACTGATTTTGACGGTAACTTCAAATTATCAGTAAGCAGTAAAGCGATCTTGCAGATAAGCTACATCGGCTACAAGACGCAAGAGATAGCCGTAGGTAATAAAACTAAGTTGAACATTACTATGGAAGAAGATACGGAAGTGCTGGACGAAGTGGTAGTAGTGGGATATGGCGCACAAAAGAAAGAAAGTGTAGTAGGTGCTATTTCGCAAGTTTCTTCCAAAGAACTGTTAAAATCTCCGGCAGCGAATGTATCACAAGCTATTGCCGGTAAGATTCCGGGCGTGATTACTTCACAAACTTCCGGTGCTCCGGGAGCGGATGATATGAAAATCTATATCCGTGGTCGTGCATCTTTCGCCGGTGATAACCAACCACTTATTTTGGTGGATGGCGTAGAACGCGAATTCTCGCAGATCGCACCGGATGATATCGAATCCATCTCCACTTTGAAAGATGCTTCCGCTACTGCTGTTTATGGTGTACGCGGTGCAAACGGTGTCATGCTGATTACAACCAAGCGCGGTAAAGAACAAAGGCCGACTGTCAGTCTGACAGCCAACTGGCAAATTCAGTCCCCAACCCGGCAAGATACCTATCTGGATTCTTACAATTCGGTAGTATTATTGGAAGAAGCATTAGCCAATGACGGACTCAACTCCCAATTCTCTGCCGCTGATATTGAAATGTTCAGAAAATCTTCTGCCGGAGAATTAAGCGGACTGGATGCCATGCTTTATCCCAATGTAGACTGGTATGATACGGTACTTCGCAGTACTGCTCCTGCCCAACGTTACAATGTAAACGTACAAGGCGGCACAAAACGGCTTCGCTACTTTACTTCTGCAGAATACTATAACCAGCAAGGACTGTTCCGTGATTTCAGTACAGACAAATATGGAAACAAATCAAACTCCAGTTTCAAACGTTTTGCATTCCGTGCCAATCTGGACTTCTTGATGACCAAAGACCTGACACTGTCCGTCAATTTCGGTACCCGTTTCGAGGAACGTCGGGGACCTAACTCCAATGAGGCTTTTGACGGAACTTACAGCGAAGTCTTTTACGAATTGAACCACACTCCGGGATGGTTGTTCCCCGTTTCGTATACAGTAGAAGATAAAGATGAAACAAAAACAATCTATGGAGGTAACTCACTCAACCAAAACAATATCGTAGGCAGACTAGCGGAAGCCGGTTTCTACCGGGCTACCAATACCATCAACGAAACGAACTTTATCGCTGATTATAAAATGGACTGGCTGACAAAAGGCCTGTCTGCCAAAGCGATGGTATCTTTCGACTACAATGCTTTTTATAACCGCAAGTTTACAGCCGGATTCGCTACATACGAACTGAATGACCGTAACAATTACCAATATATTGAAGCATACAACCAATTCAATACAGACACGGAGTTAGTTTATGCCGGAGACAATCAAACTACGGAATATAAACTGTATATGGAAGCTCAATTGAATTATGCCCGAAAATTCGGCAAGCATGATGTCACTGCAATGGTCCTGTATAATCAAAACGATTATCGATATCAAGCCGAGTTGGCACAACGCTATCAAGGATTGGTAGGACGCGCGACCTATGGATACGACGACCGCTATCTCGCTGAAGTCAACTTTGGTTACAATGGTTCCGAAAACTTCATGAGCGGCAAACGTTTCGGATTTTTCCCTTCTTTTTCTATCGGCTGGAGAATCAGCAACGAATCTTTCATGAAAGGCACACAAGAATGGTTGAACAATTTAAAAGTAAGAGCTTCTTATGGTCAAGTAGGTAACGATGTATACCAAGTGAACGGAGTGAGACAGCGTTTCCTATACCAAGCTGTATGGACACAAATGGATAATGCGTATCATTTCGGGACAACCGGGTATACCGGAATCTACGAAAGTCAATATCCTAACTACGGAGTGACTTGGGAGCGTGCGCACAAGTACAATGCCGGAGTTGAATTCGGACTTTGGAACGGACTGCTGAACGGTAATATCGACTACTTCTACGAAAGAAGAAAAGATATCCTCACCCCTTATCTGACTCGTCCGCAATGGGTAGGCGTCAATATGGCGGCGGGGAATCTGGGAGAGACCAAGAACTCCGGATTTGAACTGGAACTGCACCACAACAACCATATCGGAAAAGATTTCAGATATAATGTCGGAGTGACTTTCTCGCACGCCCGTAATGAGATTATCAGTATGGACGAACCGGAAGCCAAAACAGATTACCGCAAACTGGAAGGACATCCCATCAACCAATATTTCGGACTTCTCTGTGACGGATTCGTCACACAGGCTGATCTGGAAAATAAGTCACTTCCTGTTTCCACATTTGGAAACGTACAGGTCGGTGACCTAAAATACCGTGACATGAACAATGACGGATTTATCGACAGCAGAGATGAAACTTTTATCGGTTATAGTGACATTCCGGAAAACACGTATGCACTGACACTGGGCTGTGAATATAAAGGTATCGGGTTCAGTATCATGTTTCAAGGGGTAGACCATGTATCCCGTTATTATGATGCGGAAGCTATGTACGCATTCGTAAACGGCGGTAAAGTGAAAGAACATCACATGGAACGCTGGAACCCGAACCAATCGGAAGCTTACAATTTAAGCCATGCGAAATATCCGCTTTTGCACTATGACAGCTATGGTGACCATAATCAACGACAAAACTCATTCTTCTTAAAGAACGGTAATTTCTTCCGTCTGAAAAATATCGAGCTCAGCTACTCGCTTCCTATAAAATGGATTAAGAAAGTAGCCATGAATGAATGCCGCATTTATGTGAATGCCAATAATCTGGTCACTTGGGATCATCTGGACGGCTTATGCGATCCGGAGAGTCAAGGTTCCAACCGCTATCCGATTATGAAAACCGTTAACTTCGGTGTAAACGTTAAATTCTAATTGTCTAAGATATGAAGAAGACTATTATATATACAGCCTTTATTTGGGCTATTTCAGCAACTGTGCTAACTTCTTGTGAAGATATGTTCGGCAGTTTTCTGGATAAACAACCGAGCAATGAGCTAACAGAAGACCAAGTGTTCAGTGAATGGGAAACGACCAAACAATTTCACTTTGACACTTACAATTTCTTACGCCATGGCGCATGCCGTATCAATAACTCATGGATGGATGCTGCCACAGATTTGGCAGAGACCAGTTATGCAAATGGGGGAACCCGCACAAGTTTCAATATCGGAAACTATTATGCCGCAGGCGGAGCCAGTGAACTGACAGATACATGGGAACATTATTATCGCGGCATCCGCAAATGCAATATGCTGCTAAGCCGGATAGATGATGTACCCAAACCGACAGATTTATCTACCACCCAATATGAAACGGATAAAACCAACTATAAAGCAGAGGCGCATTTTCTGCGTGCTTATTTTTATTGGGAAATGTTCTTACGCTACGGCCCTGTACCCATCGTGACCAAAGTACTGGATCCGGACGGAGATCTGCTGAGCGAATATACAACCCGCCCATCCGTCAAAGAATATGTGGTGGATTTCGTACTCAAAGAACTGAAAGAATGCGAAAACGACTTGATGACCAAAGGCGGAGCCACAGACATACAAGGACGTATCACCAAACCGATAGCACGCGCACTTTACTCACGTGTCATGCTCTATATGGCAAGTGAGCGTTTCAGCAGCGATCCCAGCTTCGATGAAGAGAGCAGAGTCACTTGGCAACAGGCGCAAGATGCAGCACAAGGATTCATCACAGACTACGGAACAAACTACGGACTTTATGTGGCAGATCAAAACAATCCGATTGTATGTTATACGAATGCAATCTTAAAAAACACATTTGACCAGAACAATAACGAAGTGATTTTCTGGAGAAATGATGTTATGGTCGGCTGGAGTGCCATCTACAATGATACACCGGTAGGCGAAGGTGGAAATGGCGGTCTGTGCCCTTCACAAAATCTAGTTGATATGTATGATATGAGTGATGGTAGTTCTCCTTTCGCTTCATACGATGAAACAGGTGCGCCGGAATACAGTAGTGAGGCTACAGGATTCACTCCCGCCATCAATAGTGCCAGCAAGTATAATGATAACGATCCGTATAACGGACGTGATCCGCGTCTCACCGCTACCGTCCTTTACAATGGAGCCAGCTGGGGAAATGGAGTTATCAATGTCTTAAAAGGACAACGGGATAATCCTACCGGAAATGCAAATGCCACACCTACCGGATATTATGTACGGAAATACATTCCTGAAAATATTTTGAACAACAATCATAGCGGTAGCAACTACCGTAACTGGATTATCATCCGTTATGCCGAAATATTATTGAACTACGCAGAGGCATTGAACGAGAACAACGGAAGCCGTGAAGATGTGCTAAACGCACTGCAACCGCTACGTGACCGTGCAGGAATCAGTGGAAAACTGACAGATCGCACAGACTTGGACAGCAAAGAAGCAAGAAGAAACTTTATTCGTAAAGAACGTACTGTCGAATTGGCCTTTGAGGATCACCGCGCCTGGGATCTCCGTCGTTGGAATGTTGCAGAAGATGCGCTCAAACGTCCTATCTACGGTATTGACATCACTAAGAAAAACGGTAAATATACTTATACTCGCAAAATAGCCCAAGAAAGGAAATTTGATGAAAAAATGTATCTCTACCCGATACCGGAGGGTGAAGTATGGAAGACTAATATCGAAAATAATCCCGGATGGAACTAATTAAAGCAACAATTATGTATACGATAAAAATGAGAAACATACAAGCTGGATTCAAAAGAATCATGCTCATGGCAGCCATCGTCCTAATGACTGCTACCGGATGGGCACAAAAGGGCCAGGTACTAAAAGGACAAATAGTCGATAGAGAGGGGAAACCTGTCATCGGCGCCATTATCAATGTAGCCGAAGCCAGCCGCATCGCACTCTCGGATAAAGACGGTAACTTCAGCTTGAAAAACGTAAAGAATGCAGACGAACTTTGCATCAGTTGTGTGGGATATCTTCCTGCCACCGCCATTGCCGACTTCAACGAGAAATTTAAAGTTGTGCTGGAGGAGGATCTGGACGAATACGCACACACCGCCCCGATTCCATTCGGCCGTAAGCCTATTAAATTCATGACAGAAGCCACCTCTGTCGTAACCGGAGAAGAATTGGAAAAACATCCGGTAACAGTGTTGCAAAACGCATTTACTTCTACCGTAACCGGTGTGGAAACTTATGAAGCACAATCAGAACCGGGATGGAGTGAGACCTTGTTTTATATCCGTGGTCTGCGTACCATGAACAATGATTTGAACAACACATCTCAAAAAGCGGAGAAACCCCTGGTTATTGTAGATAACGTAGAGCGTGACTTGTCTTTCCTTGATGCTTATCCTATTGAATCAATCACCATATTGAAAGATGCCGCTGCCTGTGCTATCTATGGTATGCGAGGAGCAAACGGAGTGATACTGGTCACCACCAAGCGTGGAACTCCGGGAAAAACAAAAATTAATTTCACCCAAGAAGTCGGATTTCAGACCAGTGCGGGCATTCCGGAAAGCCAGAACTCATATAATTATGCATTAACCAGAAATCAAGCACGTTATCTGGATGGATTGACACCGGAGTTCAGTGCCACGGATCTTGATTACTATCGCCGTGTCTGCAACGGCGAACAACTTGAAGGAACCGCCCAATATAAATACTTCAACACAAACTGGCATGATGTTATGTTACGTGACGCTGCTCCTCAATACCGCACCAATTTATCAGTCAGTGGCGGTAATGCACGTACCCGTTACTATGTATCATTCTCTTATTTGCGTCAGGAAGGATTATTCGATTCCAAATGGACTGATAGGAATGAAGGATATAGCACTCAGCAAGTACTGAACCGTTATAACTTGCGTTCCAACATCGACATTGATGTCAATAAATTCCTAAATGTATCATTGGATTTAGGTGGACGTATTGACAACATCACACAGCCGGGCATTGACATGTGGAACCTATTCACATGGGGAGCCGGTGAGAACCTCCCCATCTATCCGGTGTTCTGCCCTAACGGAGAATTCTTCATGCCTAATACAAATGACAGCAAAAATGGCGCAGCGCAAATTGCCGGAAGAGGAGTCGAACAAAACAGGCGTCGTAACTTGTATACCACTGTAACAGCCACCGGAAACTTAGATTCATTGGTACCCGGTCTGAAAGCGAAACTAACATTCAGTTTCGACTCATACGAAACATTCCAAAAAACACAGCAAGCGGATATCAATGCGTATTACTACAACTTTATGGATAATGTCAGTGATGTGGCCGATTATACATATACCCGTATGAGAACCTATAAGGCTCTACCCAACGCAACGACCAGTCCGCGTGATTATTATTATAACATCAATATGAATGGAGGTCTGGAATACAACCAGACTTTCGGCAGACATTTAGTGAATGCACAAGCTTTCATGCGTACTTATCAGAATGTGGTACGTGGAATGAACTCGTCCAACCGATATATATCGTATAATGGTCAAGCTACGTATGTATATGACAGCCGTTACATCGCTTCCGGAAATCTCTCATATATGGGATGTGACAATTATGCACCGGGTGAACGTTACGATCTCTTCTATGGCGGTTCATTGGGATGGGTACTTTCCGAAGAAGCTTGGCTGAAAAACTCATTTGTGAATTTGCTGAAACTCCGCGCATCTTTCGGACATGCAGGTCAAGCCGCTACCAGCACAAACCGTTACCCGTACCAAACTGTATATTCTCAAGGCGGAGGTTACAATTTCGGAACTTCACAGACTTATGTCGAAGGCAGTTATGAGTCTGTATTGGGAAATACAAATAACAAATGGGAATTGTCTGATATGGTAAATATCGGAGTGGATTTCGATTTGTGGAATAAGAAATTATATGGTTCGGTAGATTTATTCAAGGAATGGCGTTCGAATATATTGATCGACACTCAGATACCAACAATATTGGGAGTCAGTGTTCCTCAAAGTTCATACGGTAAGGCTGAAACCAAAGGGCTGGAAGTCACATTAGGACATCGGAATAAGATTGGCGATTTCGAATATTATATTGACGGAATGCTGACTTACAATACGAATAAAATTACGGATATGGATGAACTGACTCCGGATTACCCTTACCAAGCCAAAACAGGCAATCGCATCAACCAAAGCCAGTTATTGATATGGAAACAATGGGCCAGCAATCCGAATAAGATTCCGACTTCTTACGAAGACGCAGTGGCGCATCCCGATAATAACACACACAACGTAGCCGGAGAATACAAACTGGGAAATGCAGTTTTCCAAGATACTAATGGAGACCGTAAAATTGACAGTTACGACAAAGTGCCTACCGGATATACTAAAATTCCGGAATTGATTCCAAGTATTCGCTTAGGATTCAGTTGGAAGGGTTTTGACGCACGTGCCGTATTGACAGCCTACTTGAACCGGACTGTTCCTTGCCGTGAAAATATGGATTACGGTTTCGGTTGGGGCGGTACAGCGACACATGAAGTGACCAACACATGGGGATATTACACAGATGATCCGACAGACATACGCAATATTAATGCCAAATATCCCCGTCTATCAACTTCTTTCAGTGATTTGGACCGCAACTATCCGTACAATGAATCGAATATTTGGGTAGTAAACGGTGATTTCCTCTCTCTACGAAATGTAGAAGTAGGATACTCATTGCCTAAACGTCTCATATCAAAAATCAGCATGACTAACTGTAGAATTTATTTCAGCGGTTATAACTTATGCACTTGGAGTCATCTTCCGAAAGGATTCGATCCGGAGAACCCGACAAACTATATCTGGGCTTATCCGAAAACCCGCTCATTCTCTTTCGGCATTAACATTGGATTCTAATCATTTAAACAGACGAAAACATGAAAAAAATATCATATTACATAGGCATGGTCCTCTTCTTGTTTAGCAACATCTCTTGCAGCGACTATTTGGATAAAGAATATGACGCTTCATTGGACATAAAACAAGTATTCAACAATAAAGACCTTACACGTGGCTTTCTGGCAAATATCTACACGAACTTGCCCGATGGACTCGCTCCTTTGACGGATGATCAGTTTACCGCTGCTTCCCGTGATTGTATGACTGACAATGCAATAACCTATTGGGGGCTCCATTATTATACAAAAATAGGAAACGACGGCTATACAGCCGCCGACCACCCTCTACTCGGTTTTTGGAATACCAATCTTTATGGCATACGTAAATGCAACATCTTCCTCAAAAATGCAAAAGCTTCCGTTATCGGGAATAACTTACAAGAAGGTGATGACAATATGCTATATGACCGCAACTGCGCTGAAGCCAAATTACTCAGAGCTATTTTCCATTTCGACTTGATTTGCTGGTTTGGCAATACCCCAATTATAGCGGAAGACGAAAATGACGAACCAATCATTCTTGATATTGATAATCCGGATGATATGAATATGGAACGTACAGACGCCGCATTAGCTTTGGAATGGGTGGCAGATCAGTGTGACCAAATCAAGGATATACTTCCTTTCCGTTATAGCGATGAGACCTCCAACTGGGGGCGTGTAAATGGGGCAGCCGCTTATGCACTGAAAACCCGGGCACTGCTGTACCGTGCTTCCAAACTTTACAATCCGACTAATGACTTGGCACATTGGGAAAAAGCAGCACAAGCAGCTACCGACTTCTTTGAAATGAACAACGAGCAGGCAGTGCCTTACCGCTTGTATAATACAGGAACTCCTGAAAATGACTATTATGAATGCTTTACTACCAATCCGGTATATAATAATGAGATTATATTGTCCCGTTCTATTTGGAATACCAACCAAGTGGAAAAAGTATTTCTGCCGGTAGGCTTCGCCGGGAAATTCACATCTGCAGGAAGAACAAACCCAACTCAAAACTTTGTAGATGCGTTTGAAATGGCCAACGGTAAACGAATAGACGAGATTAACTCCGGTTATGATGAAACAAATCCGTATGCTAACCGTGACCCCCGTCTTGCACAAACTGTATTTTATCAAGGCATGACTTGGGGACGTGCGGATAAAGGAGAAGAACGGACAATCGACGTGCGCTATAATTCGGAATCTGATCAAGGACGTGATTATAAATCATCAATGGGCGGTACGTATACCGGCTATTACCTCAAGAAGTTTGTAAACAACATTGCCTGTACCGACCCGGCAGTTTTCCCTCACTCATGGAATATCTTCCGTTATGCGGAAATCCTGCTGAACGCCGCAGAAGCTATCAATGAAGCGTATGGACCGGCAGAGGCCTACCCATACGTAAACGAAGTACGTGAACGTGCCGGAATGCCGACTTATGCCGATATGACTCAAACAGAGCTACGCGAACGTATCCGTAACGAACGTCGCATTGAACTGTCTTTTGAAGACCAGCGTTACTTTGACGTCCGCCGCTGGATGTTGTTTGAAAACACTGATGCGGATGAAGAACAAGGTCTGCCACGCTACAAACAGTTGCTGAATCTTTATGGAGTTAAAGTAACAGGAACGGCAGCAGCCCCAACTTATACATTCGGATTTGCAGAGACTGTAAATACCCGTACTTTCATCAGCCCCAAGAGCTACTATTTCCCTATACCGTCGAATGAGGTGAAACGTGCTCCCAAACTAGGTCAGAATCCAGGATGGTAATCCATGATAAAAACAATATTCTAAAGATATAAATTATGAAATACTTACTATCAATATACTTTTTAATAAGTTGCACACTTTTACTTTTAGCATGCAATGATGACGAAAATAACGGAACCGGAGATTTGACTATATCCTCCCCCGCTATCAGCAACATATCATACAATACGGCGGAAGTCAGCACGACACTATCCGGTGAAGAAAGCAACTCAATCATAAAAAAAGGTTTCTGTTACAGCACAGAAGCCGATCCGGATATTAATGACGAAATCGTTGAAATACAAGGAAATCATTTTAATGCGACCCTTAGCGGACTTTCACAAAGTACAATGCCGCTCCCATCTATTCTGAGGCGACCAGTCTGACTACACTCACGGAAAGCATTGACGACCAGTTTGCCAACTATGAAGCTCCCGCCTACCCGGACAATTATCTGAATATATCCGGCTGGGCCAATCGTGACGAATGGAACTTAGCTAATGTGCATGATCCTACTGTAATGAAAGCGGATGACGGCTATTACTATATGTATCAGACCGACGCTTCTTATGGTAACGCACACGATGGACACGGACATTTCCATGCACGCCGTTCCAAAGATTTAGTAAATTGGGAATATATGGGTGCGACAATGAAATCAACTCCGACTTGGGTAAAAGAAATTGGAACCGATTTCCAGTCCAATACAGTGCTGTTGCGCTCCCGTAGCACGCAAAGTAAAAACCGGACTATATCGTATGTATTATTCAATCGTAATCACTAATATGATAAAAAGTGGCAAACCGGAAAAGATAGTCAACAACGTGAATGTGAATTTTGACAATTCTTGGGGAGAACGGGCTTTCATCGGATTAATGGAAACAACCGACCCTGCAAGTAATGTATGGGAAGACAAAGGATTTGTCGTTTGTTCTGCATCAGATAAAGACATGAATGCTTGGGAAAGACCCAATACACAAGATTGGGACGCGTATTTCAAGATTAATGCAATTGACCCCACTTACATTATTACAGAAAACGGAGAACATTGGATGATTTACGGTTCATGGCATAATGGAATTGCTGCCATGCAGCTAAACCCGGAAACAGGCAAGCCTCTCAAAGAATTAGGCAAGCCGTGGAATATTAGCGGTGAGGATAATTCCGGTTATGGAAAAATTATCGCCAGTAGAGGGACAAGCCGCTGGCAGGCCTCAGAAGGACCGGAAATCATCTACCGCAATGGATATTATTATCTATTCTTGGCATACGGTGGATTATCCGTAGAATACAACACCCGCGTATGTCGTTCAACAACCATTGACGGAGAATATGTAGACATATTGGGTAATAAAGCGACATCCGCCTCCGGATTGTATCCTATTGTTACCCGTCCTTACAAATTCAACGATAGTTATGGTTGGGTGGGCGTTTCACATTGCGCTGTATTTAATGATGGTAATGACAACTGGTACTTTGCTTCTCAAGGAAGATTCCCTGAAAATATAGCAGGGATTAATGCCAGCAATGCAATTATGATGGGACAAATCCGCAGTATCAGGTGGAACTCCGAAGGATGGCCTGTTATTATGCCGGAACGTTACGGTGCTGTGCCCGAAGTTCCAATCAAAGAATCCGAATTGATAGGAAACTGGGAACATATTGCCTTAACCGCAAATAATCCATTAGTGCAACAAGGATCCAGTAATATGGTATTTGACGCCAACCATAAAGTTTCCGGTAGCTGGAATGCACAATGGAGTTTTAATGCCGAAGATCAGACTATAACACTAAATAATGGATTGACTCTTTATCTAAAACGTGAAGTTGATTGGGAAGCAACTCCGAGAGTTGCAACAATTGTTTATACAGCCTACAACGGTGAGAAGACCTATTGGGGGAAGAAAGTACAATAACACATTAAGTAACAATCTTCAAAAACTGCTTCCTGAATTTTTATATTCCGAAGCAGTTTTTTGCATTTTATGTTGTATAACATACACCAGTGTATCGCATACACCGAAACAAAGTGTTACTTTTACACCCGAATTAAGACAATCAACTCATTTACATAAAAAATATAACCATGAAAAAACATTTTCTACTAGCAGGATTTGCCGCACTTATGCTCTTTGCGTGCAATAACAAGCCGGTTTCCGAGCTGACTCTATCAGGTCTTGATCCGGCAAAATTTCAAACAGAAGTAAATAATGCCCAAACCAATCTTTATACTTTAAAGAATAAAGCAGGCATGGAAGTGTGCATTACTAATTTCGGAGGTCGTATCGTGTCTATCATGGTACCGGACAAAAACGGAAAGATGCAGGATGTAGTTTTAGGCTTCGATAGTATTGCCGACTATATCAATGTCCCCAGCGACTTCGGTGCTTCCATCGGACGTTATGCCAATCGTATCAATCAAGGACGTTTTGTTCTTGACGGTGATACCATCCAGCTACCACAAAACAATTTCGGGCACTGTCTACACGGAGGTCCCAAAGGATGGCAATATCAAGTATATGAGGCAAATCTTATTGATCCGATGACATTGGAACTCACCCGTATCTCACTCGACGGTGATGAAAATTTTCCAGGTAATGTAACTGCCAAAGTCACTTACAAACTGACTGAAGACAACGCTATCGATATTAAATATAGCGCAACTACCGACAAAAAGACGATCATCAACATGACCAACCACTCTTATTTCAACCTGGCCGGCAATCCGTCGAAAGCCTCAACCGACAATATTCTGTATGTGAATGCAGACTACTATACTCCGGTAGACAGCACTTTCATGACAACAGGTGAAATTGCCCCGGTAAAAGATACTCCGATGGACTTCACGACTCCGAAAACAGTAGGGCAAGACATCAGTAACTATGATTTCGTCCAGTTGAAAAACGGAAACGGTTATGACCACAATTGGGTACTGAACACTAAGGGAGACATTTCGCAGGTAGCTGCCAAACTGACTTCACCGGAAAGCGGTATCACTCTGGAAGTATATACCAACGAACCGGGTATCCAAGTTTATACAGGTAACTTCCTCGACGGTACTGTAACCGGAAAGAAAGGTATCGTTTACAATCAACGTGCTTCCGTATGTCTGGAAACGCAACATTATCCGGACAGTCCCAACAAAGCTGATTGGCCTTCAGTAGTTCTGGAACCGGGACAAACCTATAATAGCGAATGTATTTTCAAATTCTCAGTAGAGAAATAATATTAACTTATAAATCATATTTATTGTGGAAGCATTAGATTGGCTAGTAATCGGAGTCTTTTTTCTGGCTCTGATCGGTATTATTGTTTGGGTAGTCAGACAAAAACAAAATGACTCGGCAGATTATTTTTTAGGCGGACGTGACGCAACTTGGCTCGCAATCGGAGCCTCTATCTTCGCATCAAACATCGGTTCGGAACACTTGATCGGTCTGGCCGGAGCCGGAGCCTCAAGTGGTATGGCGATGGCTCATTGGGAAATTCAAGGATGGATGATTCTGATTTTGGGATGGGTGTTCGTTCCATTCTATACACGAAGCATGGTATACACAATGCCGGAATTCTTGGAACGACGTTATAACCCACAGTCACGTACGATCTTATCTGTTATTTCTTTAGTAAGTTATGTATTGACAAAAGTAGCTGTAACAGTCTATGCCGGTGGTTTGGTATTCCAACAGGTATTCGGTATCAAAGAACTTTGGGGAATCGACTTCTTCTGGATTGCTGCAATCGGATTGGTAGTTCTGACAGCACTTTATACCATCTTCGGGGGTATGAAATCCGTATTGTATACTTCTGTACTCCAGACTCCTATCCTTCTGCTTGGTTCGTTGATCATCCTCGTGCTTGGTTTTAAAGAACTGGGTGGCTGGGACGAAATGATGAAAGTTTGCGGTGCGGTAACAGTAAATGATTACGGAGATACAATGACTAATCTGATCCGTAGTAATGATGATCCGAACTTCCCTTGGCTGGGTGCTTTGATCGGTTCCGCCATCATCGGATTCTGGTATTGGTGTACTGACCAGTTTATCGTACAGCGTGTACTTTCCGGAAAGAATGAGAAGGAAGCACGCCGCGGTACCATCTTTGGCGCTTACCTGAAACTGCTGCCTGTCTTCTTGTTTCTTATTCCGGGTATGATCGCATTTGCATTGCATCAGAAATATATCGGTGCCGGTGGTGAAGGATTCCTTCCGTTGCTGGCTAACGGAACAGCAAATGCCGATGCCGCTTTCCCCACTTTGGTCGCTAAATTGTTGCCGGCCGGTGTGAAAGGTCTGGTTGTATGCGGTATCCTTGCAGCTTTGATGAGTTCTTTAGCTTCTTTGTTCAATTCATCCGCCATGTTGTTTACTATTGACTTCTACAAACGTTTCAGACCGGAAACTCCGGAAAAGAAACTGGTAGGTATCGGCCAGGTTGCAACAGTTGTAATTGTAATCTTAGGTATCCTTTGGATTCCTATCATGCGTAGTGTAGGTGACGTTCTTTATACTTATTTGCAGGATGTTCAGTCTGTATTGGCTCCGGGTATCGCAGCCGCTTTCTTATTGGGTATCTGCTGGAAGCGTACTTCCGCTCAAGGTGGTATGTGGGGATTGATAGCCGGTATGGTTATCGGCTTAACTCGTCTGGGTGCTAAAGTATATTATAGCAATGCCGGAGAAGTGGCAGACTCTACATTCAAATATCTGTTCTATGATATGAACTGGCTGTTCTTCTGCGGATGGATGTTCCTATTCTGCATCATTATTGTAATCGCAGTCAGCCTGGCTACAAAAGCTCCGACAGCGGAAAAGATTCAGGGCTTGGTATTCGGTACGGCTACAAAAGAACAGAAAGCGGCTACACGTGTAAGCTGGAATCATTGGGATATTATCCACACGGTAATTATCCTGGCTATTACCGTAGCTTTCTACTGGTATT
>OOCZ01001425.1_pt1 | contig 15127 bp, 9 predicted proteins | sample 1671631 | NCBI WGS metagenome assembly OOCZ01 (sample SAMN06348176, study PRJEB24527) | human gut metagenome | reverse complement strand
ATTGGAAGTTGAGAGTTTAGTTATGTTAACATAACTAAACTCTCAACTTCCAATTCTTCGTATTATGACTGCGCAGCTCAACTCCCAACCTTCAACTCCCTACTCTCAACTTCTCAAAGAGTACTGGGGATATGATAACTTCCGGGGCATACAGGAAGATATCATCAATAGCATTGGCGAAGGCAAAGACACCCTGGGGCTGATGCCTACGGGCGGCGGAAAGTCCATCACATTTCAAGTGCCTGCACTTGCCAAAGAGGGGCTTTGCATAGTTATTACTCCCCTGATTTCTCTGATGAAAGACCAAGTACAGAACTTGAAAAAAAGAGGAATCAAAGCACTTGCCATCTACTCCGGAATGTCCCGGCAAGAGATTATCGTCACACTGGAAAACTGTATTTTCGGCAATTATAAATTCCTGTATATATCGCCCGAACGGTTGGATACGGAAATCTTCCGCACCAAGCTACGGAAAATGAACGTCAGCATGATAACCGTCGACGAAAGCCATTGTATTTCACAATGGGGATATGATTTCCGTCCTGCCTATCTGAAGATAGCCGAAATACGTGATCTCCTACCCGGTGTCCCTGTGCTGGCACTGACTGCAACCGCTACTCCGGAAGTCGTGAAGGACATCCAGGCGCGGCTGTGCTTTCGGCAGGAAAATGTTTTCCGCATGAGTTTTGAACGGAAGAACCTTGCCTACATAGTCCGCAAAACAGAAAATAAGACCGGAGAACTTCTTCACATCCTACGCCGTATGCCGGGTAGTGCCATTATTTACGTACGCAATCGTCGGCGAACCAAAGAAATCACCGAACTTTTAATTAACGAAGAGATTACCGCCGACTTCTACCATGCCGGTCTGGATGATGCCACCAAGGATATACGTCAGCATCGCTGGCAGACAGGAGAAAGCCGTGTAATGGTTGCCACCAATGCTTTTGGCATGGGTATCGACAAACCCGATGTACGTATCGTAATCCACCTCGATTTGCCGGACTCTCCCGAAGCTTATTTCCAGGAAGCAGGACGTGCAGGACGTGACGGCAACAAAGCGTATGCCGTAATACTCTATGCCAAATCGGACAAAGTCACCCTTCATAAACGTATCCCGGACACCTTTCCGGAGAAAGACTACATCAAACAGGTGTACGAACATCTGCAATATTATTACCAGATGGCAATGGGAGACGGTTTGGGATGTGTCAGAGAGTTCAATCTGGAAGACTTTTGCCGGAAGTTCAAATACTTCCCTGTACCTGCCGACAGTGCATTGAAGATTCTGACGCAAGCAGGATATCTGGAATATACCGACGAACAGGACAATGCCTCCCGTCTTTACTTCACCGTCCGCCGTGATGAACTGTATAAATTACGCGAACTGGGAGAGGACATGGACAAACTTATTCAAATCGTTCTGCGCTCTTACACCGGAGTATTCACGGATTACACCTTTATCAACGAGAATTCACTTGCAGTACGTAGCGGATTAACGCGACAACGGGTGTACGACTTGCTGATACGTCTATCCAAGATGCGTGTCATCGACTATATTCCACATAAAAAGACACCTTATATCATATACACACGCGAACGCGTAGACAGGCAACATCTGCAAATCTCCCGCAGTATATATGAGGAGCGTAAGGAACGTTATGAAGCCCGCATTCAGGCAATGGTAGATTATGTAACGACCGAAACCGTTTGCAGCCGTATGTTTCTACGCTATTTCGGAGAGAAGAATGAACATAACTGTGGAATATGCGATGTTTGCCTCAGCCACCGTGCCGAGACTCCCGAGCTTTCCTCCCAACAAATAAAAGAAGAAATTAAAGAATTGCTTCGCAAGCAACCTCTGACACCTGCCGATATTGCCTCACAGATAGAAGCAGATAAAGAAATCATCTCTCAATGCATCCGCGAATTGCTGGAAGATGAAGATCTGAAAGCGGAGAACGGCATCATAAGCCTGAAGGCATAAGAAAGGGCGTACAGTGAATTGCACGCCCTTCTCCTTATTATATCAATAAGAATTATTCCGTTACTGCCGGCTTCTCAATACCTTCACTGGTTGCACGTTCTTCCATACGCTGGATACGGGCATCCAAATCAGGATGAGTAGAGAACAGTTGATTCAGCTTACTACTTTTCTGCGCACCGGCTTCTTCCTGCAATTTCTTCAGCTTTTGGAAAGATAAAGCCATTGCCCAGGGATTCTTACCATGACTTTTCAGGAATTCATATCCATAGTCATCAGCACTTCTCTCCTGCTTCTGTGAGTATGTAGAGTTTACCAGAGCCTCACCCAGGTCACCCAACTGAGAATCAGATAACTTAGCTGCCGTACCACCTTGTGAAGAAATACCATCCTTCAAAGCTGAAGTCAGCAATGCCGTACGGAACCCATTCTTAGAGTCCTTGTGTGCCACGTGACCTACTTCATGTCCGATTACACCCAGCAATTCATCATCCGTCATGATATCCATCAAAGACGAGAAAATGCGCACACTACCGTCAGCACAAGCAAATGCATTGACATCTATCACATAATAAACTTTGAAGTTCAAAGGAATTCCCTCTACATCCGTCAAGCCTTCAGTCAGCTTTTTCAGACGAATTGTATACTCATTATCGTCGGCACATACCTGATTATGTGTATCCATCCAGTCGATATACTCTTTTACATATTCTGCCATCTGAGCGTCAGTCAGAGTAACAGCTTTAACAGCTTTAGCCGCACCTTTCAGTGCTTTTACATTAAACTGAGCCATTGCAGGCATTGTCACGGCCATACATAACATAAAGAAGGCCCACTTCATGAAAATCTTTTTCATTCTTGTGTTTTTAATTTAGAAACGATGATTAATTAATATAATTGGTAAATGTATCGCAAAAGAACAAATTTTAAATGATACCATCAATAATAACACGGATGTTTTTTCTTTTTAGACCGAGTTCTTGGTATGGAAACAAGATTTTTATGTAAGTTTGCAAAAAGAATAAAAAACAAAACACCTAAGAAATACAGATTATGGGATTCTTTAAATCTTTCTTCTCCGGCAAACAAGAGAAACCGGAAACTGAGAAACAGAAAAACGATCAAAAGAACTTCGAGATATTCAAGTATGACGGCATGCGTGCACAACGCATGGGGCGTCCCGATTATGCAATCAAATGCTTCACGGAAGCCCTTGCCCTTCAGGAAGACTTTGAAACCATGAGCTATCTGAGCCAGGTTTACATTCAAACCAATGCCCTCAGCGAAGCGCATGAACTGCTGGAACGCATGGCAAAACAGGAACCGGATCACACCTCCACTTTCCTCACCCTTGCCAACGTATGCTACCTGCAAGAAGACTATCAGGCAATGGCAGACGCCGCACAAAAAGCTATTGAAATAGAAGAAGGAAATGCCATGGCACACTATCTTCTGGGCAGAGCCAAGCAAGGTATGGACGACGGTATCATGAGCATCGCCCATCTCACCAAAGCCATTGTACTGAAAGACGACTTCACCGAAGCCCGCCTGCTGCGTGCCGAAGCCTTAATCAAGATGCAGCAATACAAGGAAGCTACCGAAGATATCGACGCTATACTCTCCCAAGATCCCGATGAAGAAGCTGCATTACTGCTCCGCGGTAAAGTGAAAGAAGCAGCAGGACAGCAGGAAGAAGCCGAAACCGATTATCGCTATGTAACAGAATTGAATCCATTCAACGAACAGGCTTTTCTTTGTCTGGGACAACTTTATATCGTCCAGAAGAAGTATCCCGAAGCTATCGCACTCTTTGACGAAGCCATCGAACTGAACCCTAATTTCGCACAAGCCTATCATGAACGCGGTCGCGCCAAGTTGCTGAATGGTGACACGGCAGGCTCTGCAGAAGATATGAAGAAAGGATTGGAGTTGAACCCCAAAGAAATCCAAGGAATCAGCGGACAATACGATAATCAGCCAAGACAAACGGACGTTTTAGGATTGTAGTGCCATGAAAAGCGGCCTCTTTATACTCATTGTATGCCTTCTTTTTCCTGCCTACGTCTGTGCGGACACTTCTAAACATGCTTTAGAAGAAAACAGGAAATTGCTTCACTCTTTAGATAGCCTGCTGGAACAGCAGGATCTATTTGTCAGAGTAAAAGAGGAGCGCATCAAGCAATTGAAAATGCAGTATAGCCGGGTCAAAGATGTAAAGGAACTCTATGCCATGAATAGAATGGTCTATTTGGAGTATCGGGTTTATGATGCGGATTCCGCCCTGCATTACATCAACAAGAACATACAACTGGCACAACAGACCAACAATCGTACCTGGGAAGTGGTCTCTTTGCTCGAACAATCATTTGTCCTCACCTCCTCTGGACTACTGACCGAAGCCTTGAAAGCCGTCAGTGACATTCAACCGGAAGAATTACCCCAAAATCTCCGTTCCGAGTATTTTGGCAGGTTATGTACACTCTATTCCCGCCTGCGGGATTACTCCAGTGAGAACTCCCAACTGTCGGAACATTACAATAATCTCCAAAAGGCTTTCCGAGACTCGGTATACCTCACAGCCACTCCTGACGAATTGCGCTACTGGAACTGCCGGGCATGGCTCTACCTGGGAACCCCGGAAATAGAACCCGTCAAACAGGCATTTGAGGAAAACAAGCAAACATTGTCTAACGACAGCCGCAAGTATTCCATAGCTACTTATAATCTCTCCGCGATTTACCGGAGTGAAAACAACGAGAGCAAATATCTGGAGAACCTCATTCTTTCGGCTATGGCAGACATCCGGTCTGTCAACGGAGATATCGGCTCTTTGCAGGAAATAGCGGAATACCTATTTAAGCATGGAGAAATAGACCGCGCCTATAACTACATCCTCTATTGTTCCCAAAAAGCCATGCTTTTCCACAACCGGGTACGAATAGTCAAAATGTCTCATTTGCAAAATCAAATCTACAAAGCGTACCAGGAACAGAGCCGCACACAGCAAAAGCGCCTTCAAGCCTCCCTGATTGCCGTCAGTTTCTTATTCCTCGTACTGATCGGCGCCTTCCTGTTCATCCGCAAGCAAATGCGCCGGCTAAAAGAAGCCAACTTGAAGTTAGACAGTACAAACCAGAAGTTGTCCGTCAATATGGATGCCCTCTCTACAGCACATCAACGCCTGGAGGAAGTAAACATGCAGCTGAAAGACCTGAATACGCAATTACAGGAAGTCAACGACCAGTTGCGGGAATCTAATTACGTAAAGGAAGAATATATCGGCTATGTATTCAACATCTGCTCCACCTATATCAGTAAGCTGGAAGAGTTTCGCAAGAACATCAACCGGAAACTGAAAGTAGGCCAGATAGAAGATGTAAAAGCAATAACGGACTCTTCTGCAACAGCCTCCAACGAACTGAAAGAGTTCTACCAGAATTTCGATACCATCTTCCTGCATCTCTATCCCGATTTTGTAGGTGACTTCAACGCCTTACTACTACCCGAAGAGCGCATTGAACTGAAAGAAGGCGAACTACTTAATACCGAACTACGCATACATGCCTTGATAAGACTCGGCATCACAGACAGCGTGAAGATAGCGGACTTCCTCCATTGTTCCGCACAAACGGTTTATAACAACCGGCTTCGCACCCGGAATAAATCCATTATCCCGAAAGAAGATTTTATAAATGCAGTGAAAAAGCTCGGAAAATACAAAGCGTAAGCCCTGCTCTCTACTACCGATTCCACTTAAAGAGTTTACTTCCGAGCCTCTTATTTTCAGAAAACAACACTAATAATCAAGCACTTATCAGTTTTAACAGTTTACTTCGCCTGTTTACCTCGCAGAGTAAGCAACCCTTATTGCGCATACCTTTGCCACAGAGATCCAAACTAAAAACTTATGTTAACTATTAAACGAATCATGAAGAACAAAAGAAAAGAAAAACGCTCATGCAGACTCATTCTTACCTGCTGCGCTTTGTTACTGTTCATTTCGGTAAATGCATTTGCACAACAGCAAGTCACAGTCACCGGAAACGTGAAAGATGAAAAGGGAGAACCCATCATCGGAGCTAATGTCATTGTAAAAGGCACTGGTACAGGAAGTGTCACCAATGTAGAAGGAGACTTTTCATTGGCGAATGTACAGAATGGCGCCATTCTTGAAATCTCTTTTATCGGCTATCTGAACCAGGATGTGAAAGTCAACGGCACGAAACCCGTCAGCATTATCCTGAAGGAAGACACTAAGATGCTGGATGAGGTAGTAGTGGTAGGTTATGGTGTGCAGCGCAAGTCGGATATGACGGGTGCAGTTGCTTCCGTAAATACCAAAACACTGGAGAATCGCCCGCAGACCAACATCATCCAATCTTTGCAAGGTGCTGTACCGGGCCTGAATATCTCAGTGACCGGAACCAATGCGGAAGGCTCTTCCACCAAGACCCGCATCCGCGGCGAGAACTCCATCACGGCAGACAACAAGCCACTGGTTATTCTGGACGGTATCCCCTTTGATGGTCCCTGGTCCGAAATCAATCCGAACGACATCGAATCCATTGAAGTATTGAAAGATGCTTCTTCGGCTGCCATCTATGGTGCCCGCGGTTCGAACGGTGTCATCCTCATCAGCTCCAAGAGAGGTGAAAAAGGCAAACTGACCGTATCCTACGACACCTACATCACCATTGACAATCCCATCAACTTCCCCAACCTCATGAATGGAGCAGAATTCTGGAAGTATAAGACGGAAGCATTGAAAGATGCCAACACTACCCCGCCCACTGAAAGCAATCCCGAACCGTGGATGGGATCTATGACCGCCACAGAATTGCGTATGCACAAAGCCGGCATGGATACCGACTGGCTGGACCTGGCAACTCGCACCGGTTTCAAGCAGCAGCACAATATCTCTTTCCGTGGTGGCGTCAATAAGACCAACTATTTTGTCTCACTGAACTATACCGATGTGAAAGGTACTGCCGTAGGCAACCAATTCAAACGCTACAACATCCGTTTCAACCTCGATCAGGAGTTCACTTCCTGGTTTAAGTTCTCTACCAGCACTCAGTTGGGACGCTACGACCGAAGTGGCAGCAGTGCTTCTTTCTCCAGAGCATTCCGCATGAATCCCCTGGCAGAAGCTTATGACGAAGAAGGTAACATCCGTTCCGCCGCCTGGGAAGATTCCAGCGAAGCTTTCTCTGTAAACCCCTTAAGCAGCCTCAACAACAAGAGCAACGACATACGCTCTAAAGTCATCACCAACAACGTGGTAGAAATAAAGTTGCCGTTCGTTCCCGGACTCAGCTATAAGCTCAATACCGGCTATACGTACCAGAACAGTAGTTGGAAACAGTATCAGGGAATGGATACTTACTACGGCGCACGCTCCAACGGTATTCTGAACACCGACGACTGGCATTCACAAGAGTGGATTCTGGAAAACATCATCACTTATACCCGTGAATTCGGCAAGCACCGCATCTTCTTCACCGGCCTGTATTCTGCACAGAGCTACGAGAAGGAAGGCAACGGAATGGAAGGCAAAGACTTTCCGAACGACGTGATGTACTATTACCAGATTTCCAAAGCCGCCACCATGTCCGGCAGTTCCAGCTATACCAAGCAAAACCATATCTCTCAGATGGCACGTCTGAACTACTCATACGACAGCCGTTACTTGTTGACACTGACTGCACGCCGTGACGGTTACTCCGCATTCGGCAGCCAATCCAAGTTCGGTGTATTCCCCTCCATGGCTATCGGTTGGAACATTTCCAATGAGCATTTCTTCCAGGCAAGCCCGTTGGCAAAAGTGGTGAGCAACCTGAAATACCGTCTGTCATGGGGTAAGAACGGTAACGAAGCGGTAGGCGCCTACACTACATTGCCTGACCTTTCCACCTTCAATTATCTGAAAGATGACCATACCCCAAACTACGGTTTCTATCCTTCCAAGCTGGCTTCTCCTTCGCTGGGATGGGAAACTACACAATCCATCAATACCGGTATCGACTTCCAACTGTGGAACGGACGTATCCAGGGAACATTCGACATGTACTGGTCGAAGACAAGCGACCTGTTGCTGAACCGCTCCATCCCCACCATCAACGGTACGGGAAACATTACCGAGAATATCGGTGAGACCAAGAACCGCGGTTTAGAGTTGCAGATTACTTCCAACAACATTGCCAAGAAAGATTTCGACTGGTCCACTACCTTCAACCTGTCGCACTACAAGACAAAGATCGTGAATGTAGGTCTCTACGATGCCAACGGCAACCCCATGGATGACATCGGTTCCAGATGGTTCATCGGCCAGCCCATCAGCGTGAACTATGACTACCGCTTCATCGGTATCTGGCAGATCACCGACCCGTCTAATCCGAACGGACAGCAAGACCCGAACTATCGCTACTCCATCCCCGGATATATGAAGTACCATGACAAGGACGGTGTGAACGACATCACCCCGGCAGACAAGGAAATCATCGGCTCGGCAATTCCTAAAGTAACAATGGGTATGACGAATACTTTCCGCTACAAGAATGTCAGTCTGAGCGTATTCCTCAATGCCCAACTGGGACAGACAGCCAATAACTGGCTTTACGACGTATCTCACAACTCCTATCGCCAGAACCGCCTCATGGTAGACTTCTGGACACCGGAGAATCCTACCAACAAGTACCCGAAAAACTCACTGGATACTTCTGTAAACCCGATGAGCGCAGGTTTCTACGAAAAGACCGACTTCCTCCGTGTGCAGGATGTCACGCTGGCCTACCGTGTTCCTCAACGTTGGTTAAAGAAGATTTCCCTGAACCGCCTCGAAGTATATATGAATATCAAGAACCTGGCAACCTGGACAAGCTGGACCGGCCTCGACCCGGAATTTATCAGCGACCAACAGTCCACTCCGCAGGTACGTTCATTCACATTCGGTCTGAAACTTGATTTATAAACCGCTAAAACAAAGAGAAACAGTATGAAAAAGCTAAAATATACACTGATAGCACTACTCGTGCTCTGCATGACCGGATGCAATGAATCCAGCTTCCTGGAAGAAGATCCGCGTGCTTCACTCTACCCTGAAAATCTGTTAGTAGATTACAGCGGGTTCCAATCCATGGTAACCAGCCTCTACGGAATGATGCGTAACGAATACCGCCGTGCCGATGCACTCGGTGGTGGTCTGCCGCTCGTTCTGCACTCTGCATGGGGTTGCGGTGTGGACAATTCATGGAGTAATAACTCACACAGCGACTTTAAATACATGTACTATCCGTCGCAAATCAACCAGACGGACTTGCAGATATTCCAGAACATTTTCCAATGGTGTTACCGCATCATCAACACGGCAAACATGGTGATTTCACGTGCCGAAGGCAGTGGCATCGACTGGAAAGGAACCGAAACCGAAGCTGCCGCCCATAAAAATAAGATCATCGCACAGGCCCGCTTCTTCCGCGCATGGGCTTACCGCCATCTGACGTATTCATTCGGTGCCGTACCTTTGTCCACCGAAGAAATTACAGGTATGAACTACCGTAACGACTGGGAGCGCAACTCCGTAGAATCCATCCGTGAAGTCATGGAACAGGACTTTGCTTTCGCCATGAACAATTTACCGTTGCGTGAAGAAAGCAACAGCAAGATTTCAGGAGCCATGGCACGCCATTATCTGGGTGAACTATATCTGGCAATGGACCAGCCCTCCAAGGCAGTCGAAGTTTTAAAGCCACTGGCAGAAGGTTCTGAATACAGTTTGATAACTAACCGTTTCGGCAAGAACTCCGCCAATCCGGGCTGTCCGTTCATCGACGTATTCCGCACACCGATGTATGCGGACGGAAACACGGAGGTTTTATACGCTTTTGTCAACACGGAACCGGAAAACAGTGCTTTCGGTACAGCCGAGGTTTATATGAAGAGTACATATAAGAACTATTACTCCAACGACGGCGTCATCAACAAGAGCAACAAGTACGATCCCGACTATACAAGCGGTGCAGCTACTTGGCCTCAGGTGTTCTGGATAAACAACGGTGGTAAAGGTGCCGGACGTTGTGTGCCTTCAAGGGGTGCTTTCCGTCTCTACAACTATAAAGATCAGGGAACTCAGGACGACCGTGTATCCGATTATGCAGTGGTATGGACTATTAACGAGAAGGGTGCCGACGGCAAGATTACGGAATTCCTTAACAACGGTAAGATGGTGGTAGACACCACTGTAACCGCCGCTATGCTGGATGATAATAAGACAACCATCAAGAAGTATAACTGGCCCACTACCCGCAAATGGGATTACGTGGCACCGTTGCTGGCAAATGGTGACAAAGATGGATGTTATCAGGATATTGTTTATCTCCGCCTCGCCGACACGTACTTGCTTTATGCGGAAGCCCTGCTGAAAAACAACCAGGCAGGTGAAGCCATCAAATGGATTAACAAGGTACGCAATCGTTCCAATGCCGTCAGCATCACAGAAACTGAACTCACCGCAGGCGGCGTAGATTTCATTCTGGACGAACGTAGCCGTGAACTTCTTTCCGAAGAAGAACGCCGCCACACCCTGATTCGCGTAAGTCAGGAGAAAGGTGGAGATGAACGTGATGTGAACAATTACTTCAAACGCCGTATGCGACAATTGAATGAGATTGCAGGACGCGATGCACGAGGCATGAATTCGTATGATACGCCTGTGTTGTTCCCGATTCCGCAAGAGTTCATTGATTCCAATACAGGTCGCCAGTTGGAGAATAATCCAGGGTACTTATAAGACAGTAGAACAATGATTAAATAGTGCTATCCCAATTCTCCTCCTCTCAAAAGGAGGAGCATTGAGACACTTCATTTAATTCATTCCTGTCCCATCCCCGATCACTCTTCAAAAAACAAATTATAATCCAGAACCAATCAGATTATGTCAGTCGTAGCCTTCCTCCTCTGTATATTGGTGACCACCGTCACCGCTATTTACCTCTACCGGAAACTGAACCCGCAAGGAGTTTTGATGCTGGCCGGACTTGTGATGTTGACATTCGCCCTCATTCTCAATGTCCAACCCATCATTCCGGATAAATCCACCGGCAGCGTTGTTTTCGATTTGGTGAAAGTGGTAGAAGAAACATTCATCGGCAACCTGTCCCGCGCAGGACTGATGATTATGACCATCGGCGGCTATGTAGCCTTTATGAATCACATAAAAGCCACCAATGCCCTGGTGCACATCTCCATGAAACCGTTGGGTTTCTTTCGCCGTTATCCCTACCTGGCAGCTACCGTCACCATTCCCATTGGCCAGTTGCTCTTTATCACTACCCCCTCGGCAGCCGGATTAGGACTCTTGCTTGTCGCTTCCGTTTACCCCGTCCTCATCGGATTGGGAGTAAGCCGCCTCACCGCATTATCCGTCATTGCCGCCGCAACGCTGTTCGACCAGGGCCCCGGCTCGGCAAACACAGCCCTTGCCGCCGAACTTATCGACCAGACCAACGTAGCTTATTTCATTACCCACCAACTCCCGTTGGTTATCCCTACCACCTTGGTAGTCATGACCCTGTTTTACTTCAACAATAGGTATTTCGATAAAAAAGAAGCCTCCAGGCAGAGTACGGAAAATAGTGAAACAGCAGAAGTCCCGCAGACCTCTGCCAAACCGGATATTCCATTGATATTCGCCTTGCTCCCCATACTTCCGCTTGCGCTTCTCATTGTATTTTCGCCCTATGTGGGCCTGTTCCAGCCTCCCATAACGCTCAATACAACGACCGCCATGCTATTTTCCCTCTTTGTCTCACTCGTATTCGTAGGTTACCACACACGCAATATACGAAAAACCTTTGACGCCTTCTCCAGCTTCTGGAAAGGGATGGGAAATGTCTTCGGAAGTGTCGTGACACTGATTGTTGCCTCCGAGATATTCTCCAAAGGACTGATTAGCCTCGGCTTCATCGACTCACTGGTAGATTACTCCACGCATATAGGACTTTCCGGCATTGCCATCGCAGCAGTCTTCGCCCTGATAATCTTCTGTGCGGCCATGCTGATGGGAAGCGGAAACGCGGCTTTCTTCTCGTTCGGCCCGTTGCTGCCCGGAATTGCCGGACAGTTGGGTATGCCTGCCTATTCCCTCGTGCTTCCCTTGCAGTTATCCGCCAGCATGGGGCGTGCCGCATCTCCCATAGCGGGAATCATTGTCGCCATTGCCGGTGTGGCGGGTGTATCGCCCATTGAACTGGCAAAGAGAAACACCCTGCCCCTTATAGGCAGCATCCTGTTCCTGATAGCTTATCATTTCATAACACTATAAAACAACTCCGAATCATGTTCACACTCATTAAAAATGCAAACTTATACTCTCCGGAGCATCTCGGCATGAACGACGTTCTACTGGCAGATGACAAAATAGCCTTCATAGACCGGAAGATAGAATTGACCGGTATCCCGTTGAATACCATAGACGCCGGCGGATGTGCCGTCACCCCCGGCTTTATCGACCAGCACGTCCACATCACCGGTGGCGGCGGACAAACCGGCTATGCTTCCTTAGTCCCCGACGTCTCCATGAGCGAACTGGTGGCTTGTGGAACCACCACCGTGGTAGGGCTACTCGGCACGGACGGTTTCGTAAAAGAACTGACCACCCTTTACGCCAAAACCAAAGCCCTGGAAGACGACGGCCTCAGTGCCTACATGCTTACCAGTTTCTACGGATTGCCTCCCAAAACACTGATGTCCTGCGTAGCCGACGATCTCATCTTCATCGATAAAGTGATCGGTTGCAAACTCGCCATGAGTGACGACCGCAGCGCTTTCCCCACCGAACTGGAGATACTGCGCCTCATCAACCAGGTACGCCTCGGCGGTTTCACTTCCGGCAAAGGAGGTATCCTACATATTCATCTGGGAGCCTTGCCCGATGGTATCGCTCCGTTGCTGGATATCGCCCGCAAGTATCCCACACTGATTTCCTACCTCTCGCCCACCCACCTGATACGCACGGAAGCCTTATTCCAGCAAGCCGTAGAATTTGCCTGCATGGGTGGCATGGTAGATTTATCCACCGGAGGAACCAAATTCGACGCTCCCCACCGCTGCGTCATGAAAGCCCTCGAAGCCCACGTGCCCCTCGACCGCATCACCTTCTCCAGTGACGGCCGTGGCGGAGTGCGCCGCACCAATCCCGAAACAGGAGAAACGACCTATCGCCCCGCTCCCCTGCACCTCAACTTGCAGGAGATGACATTGCTCGTAAAAGAAGGACTTCTGCCTCTGGAACAGGCACTGACCCTTATCACCAGCAATCCGGCACGCAACCTCAAACTGCGCACCAAAGGCAGAATAGCCGCCGGTTTCGATGCCGACCTTTGTTTCCTTGATTCCGAACTTCAACTGACGCACGTCATAGCACGCGGCAAACTCGTCCTAAAAGACAAGGAAGTCATTAAAAAAGGGAGGTATGAAGAATGAAAAGATTAATTCTACTTCTTGCTATTGTTTTTCTGGGCACCGGACTCCGTGCCGCCTCCGTGCTTCCCGTAGGTGAAGGCAAGTTCACCTACAAAGACTATCCTCCCTTTGCCGACCGTCCGGTAGATGTGCACTACTACATTCCGGCTTCGGGCGATGTGCGCCGTATGCCCATTGTTTTTGTCTTCGAAGGTGCCGACCGCGGTTACACTTATCTACTCAAAGCCTGGAAGCAGGAGGCAGAGAAGCATAAATTCATGGTCTTCATTCCTCACTTCGATTTGGAAAGGTTTCCTTTACCCGATTATCAGGAAATCGGTGTCATGGACGACAAGGATCATACGATACGTCCGGCTGAAAAGCGAACTCCGGCACTGGTTGATAAAATCTTCGAGTACGTCCGCCAATCTTCAGGTAGTGAACGGAAAGGATATATGATTTACGGTCACTCAGCCGGAGGGCAGTTTGTGCAGCGTTTCATGCTTTTCCATGACAGCCCGTATGTGGAGAAAGCTGTTATCGGCAGTCCGGGATGGTACACTTTCCCCGATGCTTCGCTAGATTTTCCCTACGGAGTACGCAACATTCCGTATGTCACCCCCGAAACAATCAGGAAGTATCTTGCCAAACCGATTATCCTCCAACTGGCTACGGGAGATACCATCCGTGAATCATATTTAAGGAAGACTCCCGAAGCCGAAGCACAGGGATGCAACCGTTATGAGCGCGGCAATCAGTTCTACCAATACCTCCACCGGATAGCAGCCGAACACAACTGGCCCTGCAACTGGCAGAAAATAGAAGAACAAGGCATCGGACACCACTCCACCGGAATGGGCAGACGTGCCCTTCCTGTCATGTTGGGAGACTCTCTCCGTGCGCTGTTCATAGGTAACAGCTACACACAATACAACCGTTTAGTCCGACAAGTGCAGGCCCTTGCCGCCTCCACCGGCCACAAGCTTTCTGTAAAATTAGTGGAACACGGCGGTTGGACATTGAAGAAACATGCCGCCAACCCTGAAACCCTGGATGCCATTCGTGAAGGAAACTGGGATTTCGTCATCCTGCAAGACCAAAGTAAAGCGCCTGCCCGCGAAAAGGAATGGGTGCGGGAAAATGTGTACAAGCCTGCCCATTCCCTCGACAGCCTGCGCCGCCTCTACAATCCGAAAGGAAAAACCGTCTTCTACATGACCTGGGGGCACAAGTACGGCAACCGCAAGCCCGTGGCCGAATACCCGCTTTCGAACGGATACGAGGGGATGCAGGAGCGGCTGAAGACCAGCTACCTCGAAATGGCCTACGACAACGGCGCATGGTGCGCTCCGGTGGGCATGGCGTGGCGCGCGGTGCGCAGCGAGCGTCCCGACTGCATCCTCTACCGGCCCGACTGCTACCATCCCGCGGTTCCGGGCAGCTATCTGGCTGCCAACGTCATTTTCACGACGATCCTCCAGCGTCCCTACCAGACGGCCTTCACCGCGGAGCTTCCGGCCGAGCAGGCCGAATATCTTCAGCGTACGGCCCAGCGAACCGTGCTCGACAACCTCGTGCTGCTGAATATCCGGTAGGCCGGTTGGTTTATCGCCTGTTTTTTTCTATCTTTGTCGGGTCTACCAATGCGGACCAACCCGAATGAAGCTATCGAAAGAACATATC
>OOCZ01001415.1_pt1 | contig 15190 bp, 7 predicted proteins | sample 1671631 | NCBI WGS metagenome assembly OOCZ01 (sample SAMN06348176, study PRJEB24527) | human gut metagenome | reverse complement strand
GTCACAAGGTCATTCTACCACTAGTGTGCGAGCACACGTGGTGTCAGACCTTTTGACCCTGGTATCATATAAATAATGGAGCAGTGGAGAGTTGAACCTATGTTAGATTTTAGAAGAATAGAAATGTCAGATTTTCCTGCACTCAGGAAAATGTATGAAAAGTATGGAAACTGGTCATGTGACTGCACGATCTGCGGTACTTATATGTGGAGGGATTATCTGGATATCAGGATTTCTCTTGAGGAAGAGAAGCTGATCGTGTATCAGCAGTTAGACGGAAAGCATTTATTTTATATTCCGCTGATGGAAGACCGGATTGCAGGGATTAGAGAGATTGTTGCTTATATGAAAGAGCAGGGTGAGGAGTGCTACTTTTATCCGGTAGCGAACGAAGAGTTGTCTTTATTTGAGGAAGCCGGATACAGGATCGAGACAGAGCGGGATGAAGGCTGGAATGATTATGTCTATGATATTACAGCTCTGGCAAATATGAAGGGAAAAAAATATCATAACCACAAAAATCATATCAATAAGTTCAATGCATTGTATGAAAATGTAGAATTGCTGGATATCCGGGATGTAGAACCGGCAGAGTATCTACAATTTCTGGATGATTATGTAAAGAGTGAACATAAAAAAGCGACGATCGCAAAAGAAGAAAATGTAAAGGCAAAAGAAGTGCTTTCCGATCTGGAGGCTTATGGGGTAGTCGGATATGTTCTGAAAGTGGACGGAAAGATCGTAGGACTTGAAGTAGGAGAAATTCTGGGAGATTATTATTATTCTCATATTGAGAAAGCGGATAAGACCTACAATGGTGTGTACTCGAAGCTGGTTCAGCTCGTATCACAGGATCTGCAGGAGAAAGTAAAATATATGAACCGGGAGGAAGATCTGAATGAGCCGGGGCTGAGACGCTCAAAGAGAGGTTATAAACCGATCGGTTATATCGAGAAGAACCAGGTTAAGATATTAGACTAATTTGAGATAAGGGGTCAGGTTGAATGAAAAAAGAAAGAAAAGTAATTGATGCACATCTTCATATTTTCGGTCATTGTGAATTTGGAGACCGTCTGGCACATGGGATCGGAGATGAACCTACGCAGGAATACCTGACTGAAAAATATTATGGCAGATTGGGAATTGAAAAAGGGATTGTGATGGGGAATGGCCCGTTGGAAGAGCAGGGAAAGAATCTGGGGGAGTACTTTTACTATAGTGCCGGACTGGATGAGAAGGATTCCTGGCTGAAGCTGGAGGAGATCGAGTCACATCTTCAGAGAAAACGCTGTGTAGGTGTGAAACTGTATCCGGGATATTATGAACTTTATCCCAATGATAAAAGTCTGTATCCGATTTATAAAATGACGGAAGAATATGGGAAAGTTCTATCAGTTCATACGGGGATGGTTGCCGGAAATGGCGGGCATCTGAAGTATTGCAGACCGATCCATCTGGACGATATAGCGACAGATTTTCCAGGTTTGAAGATTGTGATGTGCCATTTTGGAAATCCGTTTTTACAGGAGGCAGCGGCCGTATTAGAGAAAAATCCAAATATGTATGCAGATCTTTCAGGATTGATAGAAGGTGCTTTTGAAACGGAAACGTTTATAAAAGATCAGTCAGGTTACCTGGAAATTTTGAAATCATGGATGCATTATGTCAGCGATTATGGTAAATTTATATATGGGACAGACTGGCCTGCGGTCAACTGTTTTGAATATAGAGAGTTTATAAAAAGGCTGGTGCCGGAGCAATATCATGAAAAAGTATTTTATGAGAATGCAGTCCGCGTGTATGGCCTGGTATAGTCGGGGACAGAGATGAAATATTATGAGGATAAATCCGACAGAAAGATGGAGTTAAAGCTTTTGTCATTGTCGGAAGATGATAAGTTGATCAGAGAATGTATGGAACAGGCATCTGCATTTTACGGATGTCTGGGAAAAATGGGTGTTACAGAGATACTCTGTGACAGAAAAAAAGCACAGGAATTGGGGGCAGACTGCCAGATAACCGGAATTTTTACCGGTGGGGAGCTGACCGCATTTGCCTGTGCTTTTGAGTATACAGGATTGAAAAGAAATGGAAGGAAATGGCTGAATCCAGGTGATAAAGAATGGCGGCAGATCGAGACATTGGGAACGAATGTTGTTGTGATACCTCTGCTTGTTGGAAAAGAGAAGGTGGGCCGGTTGATCGAACTGCTTCGGGAACAATACCGGGACAGTCATCTTTTGTTCAGAATTAGCGGAGAGCAAAGTGAAAAATTTCAGAAAGACCTGGCAGTGGTATCAGAGAAGAATCTGAAAAGCCATAGATACGATGCGGCAGGTGAAAACGTGTGGCTTTTTCATTTTGCACCGCAGATCCGAATGGAAGATACTTATTTTGAAGAAGAGATATTGTTAATATTGCCGGGGCAGGAAGTGCTTCTGGAAATGGGAATAGAAGAGGCAGAAGTGACGATGGTGGAACTGACCGGTTATGAGATCGTCCGATCTGAAAAAGGCAGTGCTTTTTTCAGAAAACCAGGAGCGGCCTGTGAGGGGGTTCTGCTGCAGTGTGATTATGAACAGCTTCTTCGATATCAGCGGTTTATCAACCTTACTAATTATGAAGAACATTTTGAGCAGACAGACAGGGGAAAAGCACTGATCTATTCAGAAAAATATCAAAGTGACAGCTCTCTTCTGTGGAATGATCTGCTCCGTGAAATGGTAAAGACAAGAAAAGCGGAATGGAGGATTGTTCCTGACAGTTACATTATGTATCCGGTGACGTATAAAGATCATGACCGGCTTTTAGAATGTGCCTGTTATGATAATCAGGAGATCGGCAATTATATGCATTATATGGATATCCGTCTGCAATGTGAAACAGGAGTTCCTTTTGGAAAAGATGGAATTGATCTGATGGAACGTTATAAGAACCGTCTGGAACGTATTCCACTTGGAAGGCTGAGAGTCAGGATCACATTGGAAATGATCCTGGATATCCTGGATCATGAGGATCAGCCGGTGGGATGTGATGCGGAGGCAGAAGCGGTCCTTTCGATTGACCGGTTGAGCCATATCGGAGTATTGACATTGGTTTCTTTGTCCACTCCTTTTCTGCTGAGTCATTTTCTGGATAACATTGTAAGAAACCAGTTGATGGTAATAGAAGAAAATGGAGAAGCAGTGAATCTGTATGCGTATATGCAGGAAAAATGGGGACTGAACGCTTCCGGGACTCCAAAAAGTTATGAAATGATACCGAAAGAGAAAAACTGCCTAAACAAAAAGCAGTTAGGAGCAGTTCTCCTGTCAGAAACGATCTACGAAGAGGGAGAAGATTTCGGGGAATTTACAGATGCAGAAATTTTGAAGCTGACAAATTCAGAGACCGGTATGGGACAGTACAGCCGTGCTTTTGTTGTGGCACATACAAATGTGCTTCTGGACTTTGAAAAAGACCTGCGGGGAACGATACAGGCAAGGATGTATAATGCAGCATTTACCTGCTTTTATGTGGAATTGCTGATGTTTGAAGAGGCGGCACTGACTTGTTTCAATAAGGAACTGATCGATCTGATGGCAGAGGTCATGCGGATCGAACCTACGGAGTTCCTGACCCGTGCAAGAACGATTACAAACCGGTATTTAAATACGGTGGATTTCTGGAATGTTAGTGTAAACTACCCGTCGTCACAAAAATCATTGCAAATGATCAGAAAATCGTTTCTTATAGATGACTTGAAAGAGAAAATGGAGTATAATCAAAAACAAGTTGGGAGCATTTTTGATATCAACAGGTAAATCGTTGACCGACAGGAGGCAAAGGAAGAAAAAGAGAGAGATGATCAGTCCAATACAGCCTTGACGATCTTATCCGTTCTGTGCTTCTTCAGTGCCATGATCGACGGTAATGATTATCTGAGTACTTTGGACTGGCTGATACCGGCGGGAGTACTTGATATTATTTTAAAGGGAGTTTTCCCAATCACAATGATTGGCATTCTACTGTATGTGTTGAAAAAACTGTACGGAAGGTCAAAATAGTTACGGATGAGGAGGAAGGAATGAAAAAGACGATTCAAAGAGTATTAGCGGCAGTGATTTTATTTGCCATGATACTTAGCGGAGGTTTTTCCGAAGTCGGTAAGGTACACGCAGAGAAGCAGCAGGGGACAACGAAGCGTGCAATCTATGTTGTATTTGACAATTCGGGAAGTATGTATGGGGACGGCAACAAAGCATGGTCTCAGGCGACTTATGCGATGGAAGTTTTTGCCGCGATGATGAATTATGAGAGCGGAGACGTGATGAAAGTATTCCCGATGCATGATATCACAACAGATGGGAATACGGGGTCTGCAACAAAGTCATCCATGGAGATTCGTGGAAAAGATGATATTGCACAGATCCATAATATGTATACACCAAAGCCAGGCGGAACTCCGTATACGCAGGTGAATAATGCGGCAGGAGAGTTGACGAAGCTTCTGAATGCCGGAAGTGTGGATGAAGGATGACTGGTTGTGCTGACAGACGGTGACTTTGACAATGATATTCCGGCCAGCGGATTGAAAGCAGATCTGGAGGGGAAGGCTGCGGCCAACGAAAATCTGTATGTGCAGTATCTGGCTATCGGAACGGATGTAAAGAATATCCCGGAGGGAAATGCGGATAAAGGTCTGTATGCACAGAAGGCGGGTAATACTTCAGAAGTTGTGAATGAGCTTGCTGAGATCAGCAACCGCATTTTCAAGAGAAATGAATATGCAGGTTATAGCAGTGAAGATTCCGGTCTGGAATTTGATATTCCGCTTAGAAAGCTGATTGTCTTTGCACAGGGGAAAGATGTGAAGATCGGCAGCCTGAAAAATGAAGAGGGCGGAGAAGTGAAGCTCCAGAGTGATACAGCGGTTTCATATAGCAGTACGGACGGAGCGGGACTGACTACCTTTGTAAAGTCAACACCGGTCAAAGATACATCTCTGAAAGGACAGGTTGCGGTCTTTGCAGATGAGTCACCGATCGTAGCTGGAAACTATACGCTGGATGTCAGCGGAGCAGACAGTATTCAGATTTATTATGAGCCGGATGTGAAGTTTGAGGCAGGACTTTACAAAGGCGATACAAAGATGGAAGAGGGAACCATCGAAGGTGGAGCTTATACAGTAAAAGTTGGATTCGTAGATCAGCTTTCAGGAAAATATATTAAAAGCTCCAAGCTTCTTGGAGAACCGAAGTATACAGTCAGCATCAATGGAGAGACGCAGGAACTGACCGGAAAAGACGGGGCATCTCAGTCCATTGATGTGGAAGTAGACGGGGAGTCACTGGAATTGACGGCAGATGTCAATTACCTGAAAGATTATACAGACAGTGCATCCTATACGTTTAAGGTCTGCACGCTGGATATAAATGTGGACGCATTCAAGAGTGCAAATCTGAAGACGCTGGAAGACGGAGCAAATCAGATTACTGTAGAGGCAACGAGAAATGATCAGCCATTGACAAAAGAGCAGTGGGATGCCGCAACGCTGGACGTGGTAAGTGTAAATAAAGACGGAGAAGAATTTGGTATCCAGTGGGATGTGCAGAAGGGCAGTGAAGTCTCAACCTGGATCGTGACTCCGAAATATAAGAAAGGCGGTATGTTCGCAACAGAGACCGGTCAGGCAGATGTAACGATCAATGTATCGGCAGAAATCGACGGGGATGGTTACGGTAAGGCAGAAACGGTCAGTGTAAACATCAAGGATGATAAGAATATCGTAGATTATCTGAAGCGCTACTGGAAGCATATTGTAATATCACTTCTGCTTCTGATCCTTATTTTAGGATATGTGCCACCGTTTAAAAAGCGGTTTGCAAGAAGTATCAAGAAGCGTCCGAGTATCGAATGCAGTGCGGAGAAGATCGGACTTCGTGATAATGTCATGAAGGGAAATTTTGAGAAGGATCTTGCATCCAGACTGCTCCCATATGTACCGGAGACCGGAAGGCTGACGTTCTCACCGACTCCGGTGAAAAAAACAGCAAAAGTCCGGGCATCAGGAGGCGGAAGTATGCTGATTCTGAATACATCCGCTTTTGCAGGGAAAGAGGAGATCACATTTAACGGAATGTCCATTCAGGAGAATGAAAAGGGACATCACCGTATTTCCGCAAGTACCATTATTGTAGTAAGTACGCCAGAGTTTACATATACCTGTATCCCGAATGTGCAGAGAACTGCAAATGGCGAGATAAAAAGAGGAAAAAGAAAATAAAAGGCTATAGGAGGAAGAGAGTATGATTGCACCAACATTATTAGTAGGACTTGGAGGAACCGGATCAAAGATCGTATGCCGTGTATCTCAGATGGTTACGGAAGAGCAGCGGAAAAGGATCGGATTTGCAGTTTTTGATACGGATATCAATGAATTAAGAGAAATCCGTGAGGCGAATCCGTTTATCAAGACGATCCAGACCTCAACAAAGCTGACGGTCGGAGAGTATCTGAATATTGATACGCATGCAAGAGATGAGTGGTTCCCGGTGAACGGAATCCTGAACAGCAAATCCCTGACAGAGGGAGCCGGTCAGGTACGTGCGATTTCCAGACTGGCACTGGACACAGCGATCCGTGCGGGAAATATGGAGCCTCTGCATAATGCAATCGAGGAACTTTACAAGCTGGAGGGCGATTCCTCAGAACAGGCATTAAGAGTGGTCATTGTAAGTTCCCTGGCAGGAGGAACCGGATCAGGACTGATTCTCCCGGTTGCACTGTACTTGAAAAATTATCTTGCAACCAAATTTCAGGCAAGTGCCAATATTACAAGAGGATTCTTCATTCTTCCGGAAGTGTTCTATGAGGTAATCCGTGGACAGTCAGAGAGAAATAATCTGAAATGTAATGCTTATGCAACGTTAAGAGAGTTGGATGCCTTTCTTATGAAAGGGGACGAGACTCTGCCGGAGAAGTATGAAAAGACGGTCAAGCTGGAGTTCCCGAGAGTCGGATCCAATGATGTGGAAGAGTATAATGTAAGACCGTATGATTTCTGTTTCCTGTTTGATGCACAGAATACGGAAGGAAAGAAGCTGAACAGTTTTAACCAGTATCTGGATCATGCCGCCAACTGTATTTATTCTCAGTCCATCGGACCAATGAATAAGAGAAGTAACTCTTCAGAGGATAATACGATCCGTGAACTTTGTGCGGAACGTGGACGTAACCGTTATGCCGGTGCAGGTTCTGCAATGCTGATCTATCCATATGAAGATGTAAGAGAGTATATCGCACTGAACTGGACAAAAGAGTGTGTATCCAGTCAGTGGCTTGTATTTGACCGTATGTATAAGGAAAAATGTCTGGCTAATGCGGAGATGCGTGCACAGGGACTGAACCGGAGAGATATCAATGCGTCGGTAGATTATATTGAATCGATCAACCAGATGGCAAAGCAGAAAGATCCATTTGCATTATCGATTGAAAAAGCCTGCACGATCTACGACGAGGGTGGTTATAAGAAAGTCAACGATAAGTGGACAGAGTATGTCGGGCAGCTCAAGAAGTTTGTGAAGGACAGTACCATGAATGGTCAGATGGATCTGGATGCACAGAAGAATCTGGCAATGGGAATGATCAACGAGGTTGAGATTGGATCGAAGCAGGCAGCAGAAGAGCTTCAGGATGCGTACAGAGAGATGGAAAAGTATAAAGATATGGTTGTAAAACGAAGTGAAGATACTGCAAGAACCATTGCGTATTCGATCTTTAAGGCAAAGAACGACTCTATCACGAAGGAAAAACTGCCGCATCAGATGGAGACATATTTAAGAGATGAAGAAGGAAACTTTATCCATCCGAATGCAGTCCGTTATTTCCTGTATCAGGCACTGGAACTGATGAAAGCAGAGAAGGTTCTGGTAGAGAAAGAAAATGATAAAAAAGAAAAATCTTTTGATGGAATGTATGCAATTTTTGACAATACGAAGACGGATGATGAAATTGAAACTGTAGATCAGCTCACAGAGAGAAAGATTGATAAAAAGACGCAGCAGGAGTTTAAAGACAAGTTACGTTTTTATATCGGAGAGACAGATAAATACAGAACAAGCAGTGTTCTGGCAGAAGTTCTGGCAGAAGGAATCGATTATATTTCCAGTTTGTGTGAGGCGTTCCAGAATTTCTATACATCTTTCGAGAATCGTATCGAAGCACTGGATCGCAGAATTGCAGCCCTGTCCAAGAAATATGGCAATACAGCAGGAAGAACTTCCAGATATGTATGTGCGACACCGAACTGCTTCCAGAGACTGTTAAAAGAGATGCCTTATACAGGAAGCAGCATCACGATCGATAAAGAGCTTGCAGAGGAAATCTACAATAAAGTACGTAACTATTCCATGCTCAAGGATAAACCGGAGAATGGTGGTTACTTTGAACAGATCTTTGATAATGGAATTATCGGCTATTTCAAGAAATCTCTGATGGAGATCTATGGAAGCACTGTCAACATGGATGTGCTGACTGCACTTGAAAAAGAAGCAAAATACGAGAAGAATGAATATGATGCAACCAGGATCGAGCAGTATGTAAAGAAGGTGATCGCAGAGACGAGAAACCTGTCGAATCCATTTATCGAGCGTCCGCTTGGTGAGCAGAAAGCACCGATTGCTGCATGTACATACAGTAAAGAGCTGGATCCGAAGGATGATTCACCGAGATCTATGTTGATTGCAAAAGAGCTTGGAAATTATGGCGGAACACCGGATGAGGATATTCCGTTGAATATGATCATGTTCTACCAGTCTATTTATGGATTGAGAGCAAATAAGCTGTCAAAATTCTCACCTGGATGTGCAGCAGAGGGGCGTTCAGATGGTGAGTATTATAAGGCATATTATGAGGTAGTAAGCCAGATTAAACCAAAGTCAGATAAGACACCGGTTATCACACCGCATATCGACAGAAACTGGCATATTGTATCTGCATTGCCGGATCTGGACGAGGAGAATCAGAGACGTCAGGAAAGAGAAATTTACCGGGCATTTGCACTTGGAATTATCTGTGATCTGGTTTGCTATAGTAAGATTTCAGAAGGAAAATATTTATATAGATTAGAGCTTAATGATCTTGAACCGGAAGAATTTGTGGTTTCTAATGGAACACCTTGTGATCATTATTATGAAGTACTGGATGCATTGACAATCAATCCGGTTGCTGTGCAGACGATTCTTATATGAAAGAGAAATTTGCAGATGAACGTAATAGTTCAGGAAAACTTGATTTTGAACATAGCTATTTAAGAAGACAGATTAATGAGCTTGCAAGTATAGAATATGGTAAAGCTGGTTTATCTATTTTTGATGTTGCGTTATTGTTAAAGGTTTCAACGCCTTCAGCCGAGTTTGATAAAACTGTAGGTAAGGGAATTATGAGAGAAATTCTTACCCTGATTTATGAGTATGCACAGACAATGGTACTTGAGGCAGATTTAGACGGAATTTATGGAAAGTTTGTCTTAGAACAATTTGAAATGTTTGATAAAAATATAGATTGGTATATGGATAACTGGAAAGATAATTTCAGTGACTATATTAATGATTTGATGAGAATAGCTGTAAGCGATATTGAAAGAAAGAAACTGACAGATATTTATGAAAAAATGAGAAAAATCATGAAAGAATCAAGCAAAAAGAGAGGCTAGGGTCTTGAAAAGCATAGGAGAAGGCGGTGAATGAAATGCATACAGTGATCATACTGAACAAGCAATCATCGGATCTGCTGAAAGACTTTCGCTTTCTGTATAAACCATTTGTGGATGAAGGAACGATTAGTTTCTGTGACTGGAATGAGGCGGGGACGGACCTGAAATCGGCTGTCCCTGATATATACAAATGTATCAAGGGAAAACCGGACTGGCGTGCAATCGTGCTGAATACGGATTCTATGGCAGTACATACGTCAGGACCGGTTGCAGATGAAAAAAATCCATTTGATTTTCCGGGTGAGACGGTAAATGATACGGAAATCCCAAGAGAAAGTAATGTACCAATGATCCGTTTGTCACATATGTTGTGCGGATATCCTGCTGCAACAGTGAAAAATTTTGAAAAAGGGTTCGAGTATTATGATGAGAAGACCCTGAAGCGAGTCCGGGTGAGAGAGTCAGAGTTGACGGAGGATGAGGTTTACCAGTTGTCTCGGCGGTATCGTGACAGGCTGAAACCAATCTATCTGGATGTTCCGGTCTCTGAAGAAGTAAAAAAAGCACAGGATGAATTAAATGAAAAATATGAGTTCAGTGATAATCGCCCGCAGGAATTGATCTTTATTGCGACCAGGAAGCATAAAAAGGATGAAGAACATATTTATGAGTCCTGGAAGACGCAGTTTGAAATGGAAAGTTCCAACTTCAGCAGCCGAAATAAATATCCGAATAACTGTAGATTCATATGCAGCAGTATTACCAATGCAGAAAATAGTCTGTATATGAAGGAGCTGACAGAGTTCTGGGTTTCTGTTCTTACACTGGCGATCAACCGGATCCCGGCAAGTTCGCTGCAGGCATATCGTCTGTACAAACTGGGAATGGAAGCTTCAGAAGAGGAACTGGAACGGCTGCTGAATAAGCGATTGAACCGAATGGAGTCGGTCTATGATTTTGTTCAGGAAAGAATGAAAATGAAAGCAGAACTTTCCTTTGAGGAAGATGATATTCTTGTGCCGGAACAGAAGATACCGGTTCATTTTGATGGTTCATCAGGGAAAGAGTTGTATATCAATACTTCAAAGATTGGATTGAGCAGAGATTGCCCAAAAGATGAATTATTTACCTGGATCATGGAGATCACAGAGAAAAAGCGTCAGATCAATCAATTCCTGAAAGCACCAAGACGTGCGATCGACAAAGCATCTCAGCATTTGAAAGGCAGAGCAGAAAGTTTCTTTGGTGATGAGTATAAGATGGATCAGTTTCAGGTGGAGGATCTTGAAGCAGAAATTGAAAGACTGGAGACAAACGTCCTGGAAAACAGTACCAGTGGACTGGTAGATGAAGCAAAATTTAAAGAGCAGATCGAAACAGTAGACAAAAAAGTGAAGAAGGATATTGTATCTCATATCAGAAGAAGTACGGCAGTTCAGGTTGGATGCTGTCTTCTGTTAGTGTACCTGTTGGGATTTGTGCCATATTGGATCTCTGCAGCCAAATTGGGAGGAAGTCAGTTCGGTTCGGCGGTTGTGGTAGCGTTGGCTGCACTTGCAGTGGCGGCAGCAGGCGGAATTGCAGCACTTTTCATTCTACGGCACAGAGTCCGGATGAGTATGGAAGAATATAATCATGTGATCCACACGATGGTAAATAATGTCAATGCATCAGCAGATGAATTTGGAAAATATTTTACAGCGGTATGTACTTATATGAAGGCACAATCGATCCGGGCAGGGATCAAGCTGAAAAGTGAATCGATCTCTTCCGCACAGTTCATACTCAGGGCACATAAGCAGGCGTTGAAAAGTTCTATAGAAAGAGATGAGGAAGTGGCTGCATCCTATGGGATCAGGCGGGTGGCAGAAGTTGAGAAAAATATTACTTCTTTCTTCCATGAAGAAAAACTTCCAAAGGATAATGCACTGTATTACTATGAGACAGATAAATCCGATGTAGGTATTCCGCTGAATGAGGCGGGAGACCTGGTGAGAGCACCGTATAAGTTTGTTGCCAAACTAAAACTGGAACGAGAAGATCTGTACGATGAAGTGAAAGGAGAAGTATGATGTTTATACGAATGCTGCAGTTTTTAGCACAGGCGATTCCTTTTATTTTATTGTGTCTGGCAGCGAGAAAAGCAAATCTGAATAAAATTGACAGAGGAAGACAGGTCTTGATGCCGTTTATTGCATTGCTTTACTGTACGATCGTAGCAGTGATCTTAACGCAGTTCCATTCCCTGCTGATCGAAATTATGGGGTGGATATCAGGATTCCTTCCATTTTTATCAAATGCAGGGATAAGTCATTATATGAATCTGTTCAATCTATTGATTGTAGTTATATTTCTTGTGCTGAAAGGGATTTTCCTTCCTATTTTGAACAAGACATGGAAGTCTAAAAACCTGATGCAGCTAACCTCCGGGAATTTCTATGAATATGAAGAAGACCTGGATAAATGGCTGTTGAAGAAAGAATATGAGCAGGTAAAGACTTATTGCAATGGAATTTATTATGCAGCACTTGGAGCATCTGTTCTGATTTTTGTATTGGGACAGATGTACCCGAAGATGGCATTTGCACAGACACCATGTTATCCGGTTTTTGGAGTGCTGGTATTGGGGGAAGTGATCAATTATCTTTCCGGAATTAGCAGAACAGAATTTATTGAAGATGTCCTTGGAGAAGATGAGGAGTCTTTTAAAGTTGCAAATTATGGCTTGCTGAAAGATATTTTAAAAGATTTATTTGGAGAGCGTGTCTTATATGATGCAACTGTGGACAGTGGGCTTGATGTATCTTCCAGTTTTGAGACACTGGAGGAGATGAAGAAATCAGAAAATCAGGCCATCCGCAATCTGGCAGGATATTTCACAAAGCTAAAGGAAAGCGGTCAGGATGTAGAACCAAACTATGTAAAAAGTTGTGTTAATCTGATCTGTGGACAGAGTACTTTGTTCTGTAATCCGTTTTACAGAGACCTGACTCATTATCTGATGTTTCCGATTATGGGGCAACTGATGAGATATAAAAAATGTCTGGTGATCATGGGAAGAGATTCAGCAACGGAAGATGTAAAAGAATGGCTGGAGCAGGGAATCTTTGAAAATGTAAATACAGGCAGTCTGTGGAAAGTCGGGGTGCTGGAGAATGAAAATCCGGAAATTGACGAGCCGGATATCGGAATCCTTAAATTCAGTGATCTGTATAACCTTCGTCTGCAGAGAAACCACAGTGATTTTTTAAGCCGTGTCGGATTTGTATTTATTGTAGAACCATCCCGCTTGCTGGCATCCGGACAGGCTGGAGTCAGCCTTTTGGTTCATCGTTTTGATGAAAGTAAAGAGCCGGTTGTGTATGCTGCATGCGACAGAAACTGTGACGGGCTGGTTGATGCACTGTCTCATGTACTGAAGACTACGATTACAGAAGTAACAGCCACACTGAAAAGTGCGGCAACGACTTCTATTATGTGCTGGAATGAAGAAGGGGATTATATGCATCACCGGATTTTCTCCAATGTATCCCGTTATCTTGGTATGGGTACAGAGATCAATGCAGTGGCATTGAAGTATCAGATTGCCAATACAAAATGGATCAGCAGTGAGAAATTCCCGGTTATGGATATGAAATGGATCGCGGGACAGTACTACAAAAAGATCTGTAATTATACAGATCTGCCAGTGAGTCAGGAGTCTTTCAACAGAGCGTTTCATGTGGAATCCAATTTGTGGAATACACAGAGAGAAGAAAATTCATTCCTTGTGGTGGAAGATGAATTTCAGAACTTGTTCGAGCTGACGAGACTGTTCGCAACGAGAGGAACGCAGCAGGGATTTATTAACGTGATCAGTGAAAATTATCTCTTAAGGGATTATATGCTGGGAAATGCACAGACCTTTATTTCTGACCCGAAAGCAATCCCGACGATTGTGGCAGACTATGCACGAACAGAGCGGAATACAATTTTGAAACTGATCATGCGGATGGCAGAGGAGCAGGTTTGCGAAGATGAGATTGTGGATGCACTGATGGTAAGTGGAATCAAGTTTGAAGATCCACTGGCAGCATTAAAGAACCTGATCTACAAGCATTGTTTCATAAAGGAAATCAACATTCGGATCTATTTCAGAGAACAGTTGATGGAAGATGCACTTCATACAGAAGTGAAAAAATATTATGCGATCGAGGAAGAAACAGAAATTGCAGAGTACGCAAAGAAACTTCAGAATGCATATTATATCGCAGAAGATGAGCAGGGCGATAAATATTATATCGGTGCAAAATTATATGGACATGTATTCCAGGCACTGATTCCGGGCCAGTTCCTGACTTATGATGGAAAATATTATGAAGTACAGGCGATCACACCACAAAATGGGGTCGTGGTACGAAGAGCAGCAGATCATATGACGGATCGTGTCTACTACAGGCAGTTGCGTCATATCAGGATCAATGACTGGAAAGATGATGAGAATATCGGTGGACAGAAATCCGTTGAGGGAATCTCAATCTATAAAGGCTATTGTGAGATAGATATTGAGACAGCAGGATACCTGGAAATGACATCTTATGAGAATCTGAACGCGGCAAAAGAAGTTCGTGTCAGCGGAATACCGGTTCGTTCCTATAGGAATAAACTGGTTATGAAATTGAATTTGCCGGATGTTTCGGAGCGGGTGAGATATACACTTTGCCTTCTTCTGAATGAAATCTTCCGCACGATTTATCCAGATGCTTACCCATATATTTGTGCGGTAACCTTGGTTGATACGAATCATGCACCGGAAAAGTTAAAAGGTGCAATGTATACACTGTCAGGAAAAGTAGACGGAAGTGCAATTTATATAGTAGAAGACAGTGAGATCGATCTGGGTCTGATCGCATCTGTTGAACGAAATTTAAAGCGGTATTTTGAAATCATAACAGAAGTACTGATGTGGCATGAGCAGAAAATGGCTGAAAATCCGAAAAAAGAAAGCAAACCGGAGGACTATGAGACTCCGTTTACGCCGGAAGCCGGAAAAGAAGAGGAAGCTGCGAAGAAAGCCAGGGAGAAAGCCGAGAAAGAGAACAAGAGATTCCACGGAAAAATAAAGAGAAAATTAAGGAAATTCTGGGAAAAGAATACCGGATACTGGAGGCCTGTGACGGGGAAGAGGCTCTGAAGATGTTAGAGCAGTATGGAACTGAAATCTCATTGGTCCTGTTAGATATTATTATGCCCAAAATGGATGGATTTGAAGTACTCGCCTATATGAACAGAGATAAATGGATCGAGGATATACCGGTGATCATGATTTCCAGTGAAGGATCAGAGAGTTATATCCGCCGTGCCTACGAACTGGGGGCTTCAGATTATATAAGCAGACCATTTGATGCTAAGGTGGTATATCAGCGGGTTATCAATATGATCAAGCTTTATGCCAAGCAAAGGCGTCTGATCCATCTGGTAACAGATCAGATTTATGAAAAAGAGAAAAACAACCGT
>OOCZ01001403.1_pt1 | contig 15289 bp, 8 predicted proteins | sample 1671631 | NCBI WGS metagenome assembly OOCZ01 (sample SAMN06348176, study PRJEB24527) | human gut metagenome | reverse complement strand
TTAGGCATCCATAGAAAATGCCGCCCGGTCTGATGGGAACTTCAGGCCGGGCGGCTTTGTTTATTATTGAATAATGGGGCAAAATCAGGTCTGTGTCGAGGTGCGCAGGCCCACCTGGTAGCCAAGCAGGGCGCCGGTCTCGACGGGCTGGCGGCGGGTGACGGCCAACAATTGCTGTGCGGCGCGTTTGCCCAGCAGTTCGGGGTCGAAAGACACCGCCGTGATCTGCGGCGTGCAATCCAGCAGGGCCTCGCCGTCATACAGCGAAGCAATGCGGATGTCATTGGGCACTTTCAGGCCCATCTGGCGCACGGTGTTCAGTGCCAGCATGGCCACGTGGTCGTCCATGCACAGCAGGCAGTCCGCCTTGCGTGCCACAGCCTGTTGGATGGCGTCGATGCGCAGATCGTCGGTCTCCAACTCCAAAAAAAGCAGGGTTTCATCGATCTTACAACGGCTGTGCTCGTGCGCCTGGCGGAAGCCCTCGAGACGGGTCTGATTGACGGTGTACAGCATGGAACCGCCCAACAGGGCGATGCGGTGCAGACCTTTCATCAGCAGCAGGTTGGTCATCTCACGGCAGCCGCCCACCTGGTCATGGTCAACGGAAAGTACCTGATCGTCCTCCGGCTGACCGATGGCGACAAACGGCACCTTGCGCGCCTTCAGCAGCGGGATCAAGGGGTCACGCTCCAGTGTGCGGGTCAAGATCAGACCATCGATTTTGCGGTTATCCAGCAGTCGTTCCACAGGACGCGTTTCGTTTTCGCCCACCAGCGTCAGCAGGACATCGTAGTCGGAATCCCCGGCAACCTGATAGACAGAGCGCATCACCTTGCGCAAAAAGGGCAGCTCAAAGTCGGAAAATTGCGTGGAAATCACCAGCGAAATATTGTAGGAGCAGCGCTTCACCAGCCCACGCGCCATCATACTGGGGGTATAGTTATGCTCTTTTACATAGTCCAGCACGCGCTGGCGGGTTGCTGCGCTGATGCGCCCGTTGCCGGATATGGCACGGGACACGGTTGTCTTGGATACGCCAAGCGCCTGCGCGATTTGCGTGATATCGATCGGCTTGTCGTTCTTCGGCAAAGGTGGCATGGTTTCTCATCTCCGATATGTATTTACCATTATCATAATCGTTTTTTGCCGAATCGTCAATTATTTCTTGCGTAAAGCTTCCCCTTGCACAGCCCTCACACCGTTCGTCTGCACAGTTTTTTGCGTAATTTACGGCACAGGGTCTGTATCTCCTGCGCGGTTTCGGCGGTGCATGGATCGGGCGCAAACTGTGCCGCCTGTACGGCATCCAGCAGGTGCTGCACGGTTTCGCGGTCCGTCTGCGGGCAATGCGTTTGCAGAAATTCCGCAAATGCCGCTTCGTCAGAGGACACCTCCGCCGCCAGCCCGCAGCGCCGCATCTTGCGATGGAGCGCACAAAATTCTGCCTGTACGGTCTGCAAAGGTGTGCGCCTTGCACGGCGCAGAAGTGCCAAGGCCAAGACGAGCAGCAGCAAAACCGTAGGCAGCACCCACAAAAGCGGGACGCTTTGCGGCGTTTCGGCAGGGGAGTCGGCCTCCTGCCGCGCGAGCAGGGGTGTATCACTGTCTGCGGCATTTTGCCCTGCCTGTGCGGCATCGGCGGCAAGCTCGCCCTCGGTCAGTTCGGCTGTCATACCGGGGGTGACCTCCAGCGGCGTCCAGCCCTGCCCGGAAAGGTAAATCTCTGCCCAGGCGTGGGCGTTATCGTCCTGCAAAACGGCACGGCAGCTGCCGTCGCCCGCAGCGGTAAACAGACTTTGCGGTGCGGCGTAGCCTACCACATATCGGGCGGGCAGCCCCACCATGCGGCACAGCAGCACCGCTGCCGAGGCAAACTGTGTGCTGCTGCCCGCGTGGCTCTCGCTCAGGAAATACAGCAGCGGGTCGGTGTCGTCGGGTGTCTCGGCGTCCGCGCTGTAACGGCAGTGCTCGTTCAGCCAGCTGCGCACCAGTGCGCGTCGGCCATCGATGTCATCATCCCTGAGTTTGCGCTCCTTCACCAGCGCAGCCAGTTCCTTGTCTATGGCATCGTACCCGGCACCGTCGGGCACATCCAGGCAGCGCGCACGAACATACGCGGCGTAGGCGCTTTCCAGACGGTCCAGCACCCCCGCGTCATCATCGTCACGGGCCGCCAGCAGCTCCTCTGCCTGTTTGCGCGGAAAATAGTAGAACATATCGTCCTGCACGGTCTGCCCCGCTATGGCTCCGTCGCCGTCCGGCGTGTAGTAGTCGTTAAAATATGCGTTGTACGGCGCAAACGTGTAGGCATCGTTTGCATGCAGACGCTGTACGGTCATTTGCTGCGGCTGTGCGCCGCTGTATGCCGCGCGCAAAAACGGCAGGTTCGCAATGGCAAGCCGCCCGTCGCCGTCGGTTTTCCAGTTTGCTGCGGCACTGTCGAAGGCAGCGGCATTCCCTGCCTGCCAGCTTGTGCCGTCATAGTCCACGCCGATAAAACCGCGCAGGTAGACGGTCTCCTCCGGCTTGGCGTCGGTCGTGACCATTATATCCTCCAGCCCCGTCAGCGCCAGGCCGTCGCCCCGTGTCAGGCTGCCGTCCTCCACGCCGCCCGCAGCAGCGCTGACATGGAAATTCAGTGCCCCGCCGCTGATTTTCGGCAGCCACTCGATCGCCGCGCTCAGCCCGGCCGCGCAGACTTTGTCGGTCACAGGCTGCAGCGCGTTCAAGGGCAGCATCAGCACGGGGCGCAGTGCCAGGGCAGGCAAAAACAGCACCGCGCAAATGGCAGCCATGCCGACACCGGCCAGCCATTGGTTTGTGCGGTGGGTCTGCAGGTTGGCGGCATAGACAGCGGAATCCTTGCCGCGCCACAGCCGTTTGCGCACCAGCGACCGCGCCGCCGCACAGCTTCCCAACCAGCCCGGCAAAAGCAGCAGCCAGCCCAAAACGGCACGGCCCGTCCCCGCCAACAGCGTGAACACCACGATCGGCAGAAGCACCGCCCCCAGCAGCAGCGCGTCGGTGTGGCGGGCTGTCAGCGTGGTCAAAAACATTGTAAACGGCACTGCCGTCAGCAGCGCAAACAGGCCCATCTGCGCCGAAACCGGCGAGGCGGACACCACAAAATTTGCGTTGAAGCGTGTATTCAAGCACAGCCTGACGGCATCCGCGCACTGTGCCGCACCGGCCAAAAACGGCTGCTGCACGGCAAACAGCAGCACCAGATACCCCACGGCCAGCGCCAGCGCCGCGCCGTAACGGCCCGCCTTGGAAAGCGGGACGCGGTGCAGTGCCGGCCACGCCGCACACAGTGCCGCCACGCCAAGCCACACCCAAATCGGCAATGCCAGTGCAAACGCACCGTTCAGTGCCGTCAGCAAGCCCAAGGCCAGCAGTTCCGAAATCAGCAGATCCGCCGCCGTTTCCGCCATGGGGTGGGCAGCGGCCTTGGTGCGGGGCAGCAGCACACGGTCCACAAATACCAGCCCCGTAGCGGGGTCGGTGTCCTTGCGGCGGGTCAATCTGCGCAGCCGCTTTACGGCGGCCTGCCCAAAGTGCAGCAACTGCTGCTGCGGCGCGTTGGCCCCCTCTGCCAAAACGCTGCCCGCAGGGTCAGCGCGGTAGGTTGCGCCCAACGGTTCGCGCACGGTCAACTCGCCCACGCGGGCGGTCAGTTTCCAGTGGATCAGCTTCGGTGAATCGCCTGCACGGTAGGGGCGCAGGTCATAAACGCCGTCGGTCAAATCGCAGCCCGCCGCAGTCACTTTTTCGGCGCAGTTCTGCGGTTTTGTGCCTGCGCCGTCGTCCTCGCCCTCGGCGGGGGGCAGCACACACAGTTCTCTGCTTTGGGGCGGCACGGCGCAGTGCGCAGCAAACAGCCCCAACGGGTCGCGCACGGTGGCTTCCCGCACACGGAACCGCCACAGACCGCTTTTTGCTGCGCGCAGGGTCACGCGCAAATCGGCACACTGATGCGGGGCCAGCATCGCGCCGCAGGGCAGTTCAATGGCCGTTCCGCTTTCGGCGTCCACAGCCTGCAAAACGACACGCAGCTCCGGCATGGGCCGCCGCCCGTTGTTGTGCAGTTTCACCAGTACGGCAAAATCCTCGTCGGGGTGCACGGGGCGGGCAGGCAGCTGCAGCGTTACCGTCACATCCCTGCGCAGCGTGCGGACATACCACGCCAAAAAGCCGACCAGCAGCACCGCCAGTGACGCCAAAAAGACCGCAAACGACGTGCGGCTGACCGCTGCCGCGGCAAACAGCACGGCCAGCAGCAGCGCGCAGCCCACCTTACCTGCCATGGAACGGTTTCTCCGGGCGGGGGCGCGGCACGGTGTGCAGAACATCGTCAAGGATATTCTGCACTGTATCGCCGCCGGTGCGGGCCTGTTCGGTCAGGCACAGACGGTGGCGGGCCGCATCGGCAAAAATCGCGGTAATATCCTGCGGGGCCACATAATTGCGCCCGCCCAGAAAAGCCGCCGCGCGCGCCATACCGGCCACTGCCAGCGACGCACGGGGCGAAAGCCCCAGCATCAGGCGGCTGTCCTGCCGCGTCGCGCGGGAAAGCTCCACGATATACCGTCTGATTTCATCGCTCATATATACTTCGTCCACCTGCTGCTGCATAGCCAGCAGGTCGTTTTTGTCCATCACCGGCTGCACACGGTCCAGCAGGGCGCGGCGCGGCTGGCGGGACAAAATCTCCATTTCCGCCTCCGCATCGGGGTAGCCCATGACCACGCAGACCATAAAGCGGTCCAGCTGGGATTCCGGCAGCATCTGCGTACCCACCGAGCCGACGGGGTTTTCCGTTGCAAAAACGGTAAACGGCTGCGGCAGAACGCGCGTCACGCCGTCCACCGTGACGGCGCTTTCCTCCATGACTTCCAGCAAGGCGGACTGGGTGCGGGCGCTGGTACGGTTGATTTCATCGGCCAAAAACAGGTTGCACATCACCGCGCCGGGGTGGTACACAAATTTGCCGGTTTCCTTTTGGTACAGCGAGAACCCCACAATGTCGGACGGCAGAACGTCGGGGGTAAACTGCACGCGGTTTTGGGTCAGGTCCATAGCGCGGGCAAACGCCTGTGCCAGCGTGGTTTTGCCCACGCCGGGGATATCCTCAATCAGCACATGGCCGCGGGCCAGTATCGCCATCATGATTTTCAGCACGACTTCCGGCTTGCCCAGCACCGCCTTGCTTACCTCGGCTGTAACGGCCAGCGCCTTTTCGTTGATATTCTGCATGGGTCAATCCTTTCTATGCCTGCGCCAAATCAGCATACAGCCGATCACGGCGGCAATCAGCAGGCATCCCGCCCACAGGGCGTTGTTTTCCAGCCAAATCACCCAGTTGGAGTACGCGCCGCCCGCGTTTTCGCCGCCGCCCTCGTGGGGCAGGGGAGTGATACTTTCGGGGGTGACTTCCTCCAGCGCGGAGGTACCGTCGGCCTCCACCGTCACTTGGCGCGGTGCGGCGTCCCAGGTTTCGTCACACTCGGCCAGGTCTGCCGCATGGGTGGCGGCCTCTGCGTCGGGGTCGCGCTCGGCTATCACCAGGTAGCGCTGGGTGTTTTGGGTGTAGGGGTGGCAGGTCGTCAGGGTAAGCAGGTCGCGGCCGGGCTGTATCAGCACGGCGTTTATGTCGTCCGGCTGTATAATTTTCAGCTCGCACACGCGGTAAACCAGCGTGTCCCACGGCGTTGTCAGGGTAATTTTGTCGCCGATTTGTATCTGCTGCACGTTGCGCAGCATTTCCGCGCCGTAATAGCCGCGGTGGGCGGCAATGACGGTGTTGGTGTTTTCGCCGCCCAGCGGCATGGAGGTCTGCCCCAGCAGCGCGCCGCCGCGGGCCATGTTGGCCGCGTTGGCCCCCAGATAAACAGGCAATTCCAAGTCCAGACGCGGTATCCACAGCGCGGCGATAACGTCGTCGGGCAAGCCGTAGCCCGTCAGGTCAAAGGCGGGGGTCTCGTAGGCAAAGGGGTCTTTCAGGCCGCTTTGGCCTTGGGCAAAAAGCTGTTGGTTGTAGGCCAGAAACGCGTCGTACAGTTCGGGGTAGGCGCGCGCGGGTTCGGCGGCGGAGGTTTCAGGCGCGGCGGGGGCGGCAGCTTCGGCGGCCTGCACAAATTTTTGCACGGTTTTTGTGCTTTTCTGCTCCGTCAGATATCGGCTGACCGTGGGCTGCAGCATCAGCCCAACGCCCAGCAAAATTGCCAGGCATGCAAAAATTTGCAGAAACAGGCGTTTCATCAGTCTTCCTCCTCGCGCTTTTTGCAGCGGTGCAACAGCAGCAGCAACAGCAGCGCCTCGCCGCCGATAACCACACTGCCCGTCACGCTGATCCACGGCCAGGCGTCCACAATGCGCTTTACCACGTTGCCGGTATTCAGCTGTTGGTACTGCACGGTCTGCGGCGTGTCGGGCTGCTCGTCCTCTCCGGTATACGGCACACGGGCGCCGCGCACAAGCATACGGTGGGTGTTGATGGCATAGGGTGTGCAGGTGACCAGCGTGCAGTAGTCCCCGCCGGGGATAATTTCCAAATCCTCGGTGTTTTCCGGCTCCACGACCTTGACCTGGTCTACCTGATACGCCAGCACCTCGTCCATGATGTGCAGGTAAAAGCGGTCACCCGCACCCAGCTTGTCCAGGTCGGTAAACAGTACCGCCTCGGCCATACCGCGATGCCCCGTCAGCACACTGTGGGTGCCCGCGCCGCCCAGCGGATAGCTGGAGCCTTCCAGATGTCCGACGCCCTTTACCAGCACATCGTCGCTTGTGCCCTCATAAATGGGCAGGTTTACGTCAATTTTGGGTATGGTAATGTAGCCAAGGCTCTCGCCCACGTCCAGCATGTCCACATAGCTTGTGCCGATGTCGTCCGCTTCGCCCGCCGCGTCGCGGTCGATGGCATTGTTCAGCTGTTGGTTGTAGCGGCGCGCAGCCTCCTTGGAGGCGTCGATTTTCTCGGCGTCCATCGACTGCACGGTGTCGTTGTAGCTTTCAATGACCGAGCTTGCGTGGCGCTGTGCCACCGCGTTGCTGACAACGGGGTACATGGCCACGCCGATGCCGGAGACGATCATCAGTGCAGCAAAGCCAAGTTTTAATTTGACGGTGGTTTCCATTGCAAAGAGCCTTTCTGTAAAGGGTTGACGCACTGCCACAACCGCCCATAGGGGAAGAACCTTTTCCGGCCCTTCCCCTATGGATTACCCGCTTATTTTGCTGTGGGTGTTTGGATGGTGTGCATTACGCACGGTTGGATTTCTTTTTCAGGCTGAACAGAACGCCGACGCCCGCCAGAACCAGCAGCACACCGATACCGCTGAACAGCAGCGTACTGAAACCGCCGGTGACAGGCAGTGTAAAGCCCTTGCGGTTGATGACTTTGGCAACAGCAAGTTCCGTTTTTGTGGCATCGCCATTGTTGCTGGTATGGGTGAACGTGGTTTTCGTAACCGTGCCATGCTTAACCAGATTGCCACTGGCGTCATATACGTTGGTCTTTTGCCAAGTAGTTGTGGCGGTAACATCCAGTTTAACCTCAACAGGCTTTGTCAGCAGGTTATAGCCCTTAACCGTCTTGGTTTCGACCAGATAGTAATCACCATTGGCAAGACCATGGGTGTAGTTAGTGGTGTTGGTAGAGTCAGACGTATCAATGATGCCGCTTGCGTTAGTTGTCAAGCCAGACTTTACAAGGATCCAGCTTTTAGTGCTGTCAAGACCTGCTTTTTTGACGGTTTCAGCATTTACAATAGGCGTTTCTCCCGTCTTGGCTTCACGGTACAGGTCAAACACAACGCCGGGCAGTGGAGGATTTCCGTCTTCCGTTGTCTTTTTCACCTTGATGCCAAAGCTGTACATAACAGCGCTGTCCTCAATGGTGTTCGTGGTAGTTCCGGGAGTATTGTTGCTATTGATTTTATTGGTGTATGTAAGTTTTGCGTTATTCGAGTTGCCGTTGCCGCCGACTACAGCGGTATCCTTTACAACAGCGTTGTAGGTAGTGGTCACCGTGTGTCCGGCACAAGCCTTTACTGTGGCGGAATCGAGTTTGAATGCAATCTTGAATCCATCTGTGCCTTCGGCTGCAACCGTATAATCCGTGCCACTCGTCAGGTCTGTTGTGCCGTCTTTAACTTCAATGCTGTTTACATTATCCGTCAAACCTGTCGGCGTGTCGGTGACGGTAAAGGTGGAAAGTTTCTCAATGTTCTTCGGGACTTCAATCGTGATTTTGTAAGGAACGGTATCGCCGACACCGTACGGGGCATTTTGCGTCCAGCCGGTGCCATTGTAGACTTCCTTCTTCATATCGGGGCGGTGGTTGGCAACTTGAATGGTTGCATTAGGAGTGGCTGTATTTTCGCCTACCTTAATCTGACCATTATTCTGCACGGTAAAGGTGTGGTATTCCGCATCCAAGATATAGCCCTTGTTAGCAGAATCACCGCTGTATGCATCCTCAAAAATGCGGTAGTTGCCTTGCGAAAGCCCTGCAATTGTAATTTTACCGCTTGGGTCCGTTGTCAAATCGTAGGGATTGCCATTGCTATCGTTTGCAGTAATGTCTGTCCAATTTGCGCCATTCTGTTCCTGTAGCTTGAACTTAACACCCGCCAACGCGACCTCAGAACCACCGCCGGTATAGCCCTTTTTCTCAATCGTGACTTGACCGTAGGCGGTGCTGTTTTTCGGGTAAACGTGGACATCATAAATCCAGTCCGTCAGCTTGTTCGTGGTGGTCGTATCAGCAATGCGCGTCATAGGCACAGAAACCAAGAACGGGTCAGCAGGGGACGTGACCTTATCGGGGGCGCTCGTTTCAACAACCAGATACAGACCGAGGTCAAGGCCGTCTTTTTTGGCTACACCAATATCGGTTCCAGAAGTTGCGGTTGTAACCGTGTCTATCTTGCTGCCATTAACTGTGATTGCGCCAGTTGTTGAATCCGTTGAATAATAGTTACGTGCATCTATATTGGAAAAGTCTTGACCAGTCGCAGCCGCTTGACCGCCATAATAGGCTTTCAGCCATTCCTCATTCTGCACCTTGTAAATCTCAAAAGTTACCCCGCCCAGCGGCTTTGCGTCTGTGGGCGCGGCTTCGCCCTCGGCACCGGTACCCTGTTTGGGCGTTGCTCCCGGTGCAGGGTTATACTCATACTTATGAATCGTAATGCTGCCCGTTTTGCCCGATTCCCAAACAGGCGTACCGTCTGCCAGCCTCGTCGTTCCCGTCGCCCCCGCCGTCGTCGCCCCTTCCGCCATGGCGGGCATGGCGCAAAGGCTCAGGGTCAGGGCGACGCTGAGGATTGCGGTAAATAAACGTTTCAGTTTCATTTTGATGCATACCTCTTTTTTCTATGTTGGTTTGTGTAGAGGGGTGGGGGTCAGGAACGTCTGCCCCCTTTCTTATTGTATCGGAACACCAGCACCAGCAGCACAGCCACCAGTGCGGGCAAACCTATCAGCAGCCACAGGCTGGGTGCGTCCGCGCCCGTGTGCGGCAGGGTAAAGCCCTTGCGGTTGTAAATGGTCAGGGCAATGTTGTACACGCGGCTGGCGGGATCTTGGGTTACCTCGTCATAATCCGTGCCGTTGAGTTTGCACTTCCCGTCCGTTGTCAGCGTAAACTCGATGGCTTCGCTCAGCAGGGTGTAGCCCTCGGCGGTTTTGGTTTCGGTCAGGCGGTAGCTGCCGGGGGTCAGGGACGCAAAGCTGCATTTGCCTTGGTTCGTGCTATCGCTGCCCGTCACGCCGTTATAGGTTGTTTCAGCCGCGCCGCTATCGTTCAGCTTTTCCAGCTTGAACTCCACACCGTCCAGCAGGGGAGTGGTTGTACCGTCTATGCCCATTTTGGTAAGGTTCAGGGCAAATTTCGGGTTGGTGCGCTGGTTGGTCAGGGTGATTTTGCCGGTTGCGCCGTCGGTTGTCTGCGATGCGGTGTAGGTGTATGCGCCAATCGTAACCGTACCGTCTGCCTTATACTTGCCGTCTTTGCTTGCGCACTCCGCTACGCGGTACACATAGGGGGTGTTGCCGTCGTTGACATCCGTCTTGTCCAGACGTTTAAACGTGTGCGTCCACGTTTTGGACATATAGTCGTATTTTAGCTCGACAGCGTCCATAGACGGCACGTCTTGCCACGCGCCGCTTGTGTCATTCACATGGCGGCGCTCCAGCTTGACCCAAATCGCATCCGGCAGTTTATCGGTCAGCTTGTTGCCGTTTGCATCCTGCCACTGCTTTTCCACCTCAATATCCATCAATTGGTGTGCCGTGTTGGTAAAGGTGGCGGTGACGGTTGTCTTATCGCTGGTAACCGTGCCGCGCACGCCGTTGTCCACATCGTACTTTGCGTCAGTGGCGTCGCAGATTACGCTTTTCAGGCTGCTGTCAGCGGCGGGCGTTTCAACTACCCGGAAGCGTGTGCCAATGGGGATGCCGGTAATTTCCCAGCTTCCGCCAACTGGAATGGTATTGGTCATTTGTGGTACGCTGTCCGCGCTGCCCAAGCCGATACCGCCAACGTTGCTGAAGGTGACGGTAAACGTGTAGCTGCCTGTCAGCGGTGTTTCGTCGGTCGGCTGTTCCTTTTTAATTACCAGCGTACCGACCTTGACGGTGTTAATGAACTTGACCTTCAATTCGGGGAATTCTTCTTCCGGCGCGGCGTAACTGCGGAACACCAGCGTATTTGCGTCTGGCTTGCTGCCGTTGTAGTTGCTGCCTGTTGATGGTGTGTCCGCCGTTTCGGCTCTGCCGTCCTCCGGCTTTGTGCCGCCGCCTTGCAGCGGGGTGGTGGTTGTGCCGCTTACAGACGGACTTGTCCCCGCTGCGTTGACCAACGTCCCGTTCTCGTACACTTCCCAGCGGGTGTCGTACAAGGCGGTGTTTTCCGCCTCTTGCAGCGAGATATAACTGCCAAGGCGGAACTGGTCCGTAAAGGTCACGGTTTCGCCGTCTTGCAAATCAAACGTGCCATCGGTGTCCACCGCCTGCGTGCCGCTGCCCGCTACGCTGGACGTAAATATCGCGCCGCTGGCGGGCTTCAAGGTATTGCTTTCCGCCGAGTCATAGTCCGGGATATCCGCTTGCTCTACCGAGAAGCCCACCGTTTTGTTTGCCACGGGCTTGGCGGTAAAAACAAAATTGCGGAAGTAAACCGTGCGCTCGTAGTCATCGCCAATGAGGATTTTTGAGAGTTTGGTCAGGTCAAAGTCCGTGTCCTTTGGCATTTTGTTCAGCTGCAGCTTGACCGTGACCCACTTGTCGTTTTGCATCACAACGCTGCCGCTGAGCATGGTGTTCAGATAGGACTTTTGACTGTTGGCATCGCAGCCCATCTTCTTGCCGTTGTTGTCCACCAAGGTCAGATACAGGTAGTTGGTGGACAGAACGCCGTCACCCGGGTTGCCCACGGCGTAAACGTCAAAGGACAGATAGTCGCGGTTTTCGATGTTGAGCGGGTTTGTCAGCGTCATAGTGCCGTAGCGCAGGTTGCGGTGTGCGCTGCCTTTATCATACCCTTGGGCGTACCATTTTACGGTTTGACCAGTGTATGTTCCGCTTGTGTCGGGCGGATTATCGTCCTTTTCCATGGTTGTACTGTCAGTATCACTGCTGCTAGCGGAGAAAGCGCTGCCGACTGCCACGGGGTCGGGGGTGCTGTTGGTGATTGCTTTTGGGCCGTAATGCGTAGCCAAGTTTTGCAGGGTAAAGGTAAAGAGCTTTTGATTTTGGAATAAAGACTTGAACGCGGTGTTTACCTTGCTGAGATCGACCTGCTTTTCAACCTGCAATTTGTTATTGTCGGGGAAGTTGAACGCCACCGCCATGTTGGACTCCCACATACCGCGCTCCATATAGAACATGGTCAGGGTGTGGGTGGTGCGGTCTTTGTCTAATTGGATGGCTTTGCCTGTCGTCTTGGTGAACGTGACAGGGGTCTGGTTGAAGCAGACGGTTTTGGTGGTATCAGTCTGGTAGACCATGGTGTCGCTTGTGTCGGTGTTCTTGTTGGAACTGACGTAGGGGGTTACGGTGCTGCCCGCGCCAAATTCCAGCAGACCGGACGCTTTACCGTGCGCGCCGCCGACATCCAGCATCAACTCGCCGTCAATGTAGACCCACACGTCATCGTCGCCGGAGAAGAAGAACTTGATAGGAACTTCAATGTTCCTGCCGCTGGTGTCTTTTCCTACAACAACCTTGCCGTCCTCTGTAAGCGTAAAGTCAAATTGCAGCTTGGCGCCAAAGCCGTAGTTGTATTGGGATGCCCCGACTGTGCTGACTGTTTGGTTAAACGGGAAAAAGCCGTAGGTGCCATTGGTATTGTTTGGTGACGAAATGTTTTGTGATTTGCTGTCCGTGGTGGGGTTGCCGTCACCACCTTTGGGGGATTCCAGATAATACTTGCCGTCGGTTTGGTTCTGCTTCAAATACAGAGAGCTTTTGCTGCTGTCATAGTACCAATATTCGGCTTTGCTCTCCGGGTCGTTATCGTCCGGACTGTCCGGATTTTGCGCAAAAACGGCTTTTTGCTTGAGCGGGAAGGAAACATCCTCGTACACCTTGCCCAGCACGGTGTTAAAGGCGTTTTTGCCTTGCAGGAAGTCTTTGTCAAAGTGCGGGTCAACCGACGCATTTGTGTTGGAATTCTTGGTTCTTAACAGCGGCAGACCGTTTGCCGTACCGTCAGAGGTCTTGCTTTCCACAAGGCCCTGGAAGGTGCGATTGTAATCGGAGCTTCCATTACCATTATCATCCAAGGCCGAGTTATTCACGGCCATAAAGATATTGTAGTTGGAACTACCCTCAGCGCCCCAGCCGTATAGACCCATACCGGCGGCAACGGTTGCAAAGGGGTCACCCCAGCCTGACTTTTGGAACTGCCCTTTTTAATGCGGGTATTTGACATTGTCGTTTGCCGTGTAAGCGCTGCTTAGTGCGCGGTTGAACTGCTCAAAAGTGACGTACCCGCGCTGGGAAGATGTGGTCACCCACGAGTAAGTGTCGCGGTTAAGGCCATTCAGCTCGTAGTCGGTGTAGTAATCGTACAGGGTGCTGGTGATATACTTTGTATCCTTTTGTTGGGTAAAAATGCCGCTGTTATCAATGTCCACAACGGTGGTATTTTTGCCGCTTTCGGCATCGCGGACAGAGGCTTTCTCGCCCCAGTAGCCGTCACGGTTGACACCTTCGCCGCCCGTGTAGGCCGACGGGTCGCCGTCATCGGCAAAGAAGCAGGGTTCTTGCAGGGCTGGGGGGATTTCTGCCGTGCTGTACTTTCTGGTCTTGTTGTCTTTTGCGGGGGCGTTTTGGTTATCCGTTGCGGAGAATTGCACCGCGGTGTAAGTTTTTCCATCGCCGGGAATCTCGCAAGACCACAGCTTGCGGTCAGCGGCTGTGGAGTCAGGTTTTTCCTGTGTCATCGGCTGCTGTGTGCCCGCGCCGTCTGAACTCGTCAGGAAGCAGTACATGGTTTCGCCGTCGCCCATGGCGGACTGCTGTAAACCTTCGCCCTCATAACTGTACGCGGACAGCGTGGCGTCAAAGTAAATCTTTTTGCCCGCGGTAAGCAAATCACCGCCCGCGCTTGCCCAGGTGCTTGTGGTATCGTTGTAGACATAGCAATTTGCCGCTGTTAAGTCCAGTTTCTGTGCGTCCGCGTAGGGGGATGTGGTGAAGTCTGTGGTGAAATCATACAGGGCGCTTTGGCCATTGTTCCAAGTAAACTGCACAAACCGCGAATCATTGTCGGGGATCCGGATCTGCTGCGCGGCAAGTTTGCCCGCATCCACCGTGCCGATCGTTTGGCTGTCGGTTGGTGCCAGGGCACCGTTTTCCAGCTTGTAAAATGTTGCGGTTACGTTGGTAAGCACGGTGCCGCTTGCATTTTTGAAGTAAAGCGGTGTGCCTTTGTAATAGTACTCCACGCGCGTCCATTGGGCGGCGTTGTAAGATGAACCCCGATTGTAATTTTTGTCCGTAGTATTTTTGTCTGTTCGAACAAACTTTTTACCGGCAAGTTGGTCAATCGCTGTCCAGTGAGTGGTGGCTCCGGTTTCACGATCACCATTGCCAAAGGCAAAGATTTCTTCCTGCCAGTTGCCGCCTACCCAATACTGGAAAATAACCCGATAAAACCCGTCATCCGGATAATCTGCGGAATTCAGTGTGACGCTGAATACTCTATGTTTTTCCCCATTGCTATCGGTTGTTTCTCCGGCATCCACCATATCCTTGTTCAAGTCGGCGGTACCTGCGTCAGTAGAGGCTACCTTTTGTGCATAAAAACGGATGGTACAGTTTTGACCGTTATATGTTGTATCGTATCTGCCGTCATCCTCAAAATAAATGGTTGTCGTTGCCGGGATAAAGCCCGTCGATACACTGGTGTCCGCTATCGTAACAGGTGTGTTCGCGTCATCGTTGTCAGGCGAATCATCCGCAGGCATAGTATCTTCTTCGTTGGGGTTGTCCCCGTCAGCAAAAAGAACATCTTGCTCTGTGTTGGTTTTTGCCGCCGTGGCTTCCTCTGCGTTGATGGCATGGTTTGGCGCGGCAGCCGTATCGGAAGTGTCCGCAGGGGTTTTGTTCGTCAAGGCTGGGTCGGCAGGGGCGGTGTCCGTATCGGCGGCGGGAGTCTGATTTTCTGCCGCTTCCTGGGTTTTGCCGTCATTGTTCGGAACCGCTGCTGCATTGTTTACCGTGTTTCCCGCTTCTGTTCCCGGCTCGTTCGCAGTGGGCGGGGTATCTCCTTCATCCGGAATCGTTTCCAAGTCGGATACAATAGGTTCTTGCGCAGGCTCTACACCCTCGCTTGACGTGTCTGCGGAAGGAATGGTCGGAATCGTTTCCGAACCTGCGTCAAAAAATAAAGCCCCATCCTCAGCTGCATAAACCGGCAGAGCCATACCGACCAGCAGGCACAGGGCGACAAGCAGTGCCGCCGCACGGTGCAGGATAGAAAATGCTTTCGTCATTTGCTGCGACTCCTTTTCTATATATGTGTGTTCTCACGATATATGGGGGGAACGCGCGCCATTCGGCGCGATTTTATGCGCTGCGCACATCTGGCACAGAAACGGACTTTTTCCACAAGCTGAGCTGTATTTACAGTCTTTTTTGAGAATATAATCCGATGTGCAAACATTTGCGCTTACGTCGGGAAAAGTAAGACACGGTATGTTTGTTGTGTGCCTTTTTATTTATCAGGAACAGTATAATACTTTGGGATGAAAATTTCAATACGGCTACATTC
>OOCZ01001401.1_pt1 | contig 15301 bp, 11 predicted proteins | sample 1671631 | NCBI WGS metagenome assembly OOCZ01 (sample SAMN06348176, study PRJEB24527) | human gut metagenome | reverse complement strand
CTGATATACACATGCATAGTCCTGCATGCTATATCAGCTTTTATTTTAGCCATTTAAGCTCATCACAGATTCATTCTCTTTAATTGTTCTTTTGCAAATTCATCCATTTTCTTTTTCAGTATTCTGTTTTCCGGTGTACAAAGCGCCGGGTCTGCTTCAAGCACCTCATCCACCATCTCAGATGCTTCCTTTAGCACATCGCTGTCCTGATACACATCCGCAAGAGCAAACGCAAGGTCTCCACTCTGCCTGATTCCAAAGAAATCCCCGGGACCTCTGAGCTTTAAATCCTCACTTGCTATATAAAAGCCATCATTTGATTTATTTAGTATCTCCAGACGTTTTTTTGATTTCTTTGAATTTGATGAATTGATGAAAATGCAATACGACTGTGCATCCCCCCTGCCTACACGGCCTCTTAGCTGATGAAGCTGTGCAAGTCCAAACCTGTCTGCATTCTCTATCATCATGACAGTTGCATTGGGCACATTTACACCAACCTCCACGACTGTTGTGGACACAAGCACCTGCGACTCATTATTTGCAAAGCGCTGCATCACCTCATCCTTTGCCTTGCTCTTCATCCTGCCGTTAAGCACATCTACCGTGATATCCTTTGGCAGTGCCGCTTTAAGCACATTTGCATAATCTGTGACATTTTCCCCTTCCGAGTTTTCGGTTTCCTCCACAAGAGGACATATAACATACGCCTGATGACCGGCTCTCACCTGCTCCTCGATGAAGCTGTAGGCCTTTGGCCTGAACGCCGTGCCAACCACACAGTTCTTGATCGGAAGCCTCTTTGCCGGCACCTCATTTATGACAGAGATATCCATATCACCGTATATGATTATTGCTAAAGTACGCGGTATCGGAGTGGCACTCATCACAAGTATATGTGGCTTTCTTCCCTTATCCGAGAAGCTCTCTCTCTGCTTCACGCCAAATCTGTGCTGCTCATCTGTGATAACAAGCGACAGATTGGAAAAATCCGCTTTCTCCTGTATGAGCGCATGAGTGCCTATAATAAGCGCATTTTTCTCGTTTTCAAGGCGCTCATAGGCCTCTCTTTTCTGCTTTGCCGTCATGGAGCCGGTAAGAAGCACAACAGGACTGTCAAGTCCAAACTGACTAACCAGTGAGCAAAACGTCTCATAATGCTGGTTTGCAAGCACCTCCGTCGGAGCCATAATAGCAGACTGATAGCCACATTTTGACGCCCACGCCATAAGGAGAAAAGCAACAATCGTCTTTCCTGAGCCCACATCGCCCTGAATAAGCCTCTGCATCACATAAGGGCTTTTAATATCCTGCTTTATCTCATCTATTGTCTTCTTCTGCGCGCCTGTCAGCTCATATGGAAGCTTCTCAATCATTCTGTCTATAAAAGCATCATCCGTAAACTCAAACTCATTTTTGTCCTTCTGCTGCTTTTTATTCTGATACCGCATGCCCATGATAAAGAGAAAAAACTCATCAAAAACAAGCCGTCTTCTTGCCTCCACAAGCGCGTCAAAGTCATCAGGGAAATGTATCTGCTTCATGGCATAATTGTACTCGCAAAAGCCGTACCTGTGCCTTATATCCTTAGGCAGATAATCTGACAACAGTGTATCATGTGACAGAGTCTCCTTTATCGTCTTCACTATCAGATTGTTTGTCACACCGCTTGTCACGGAATACACAGGCTGCAGTGTATCGCGTATAGCCTCGTACTTTTGCACCTCATACACCACAGGCTGCTCCATGACATATCTGCCGCCCTTTGGCTTAATATGTCCGTAAAATATAAGATGTCTTCCCTGCACAAGCTGTGCCTTAAGGTATGGCATACGGTACCATACCAGCTGTATCATATGCCCGGGCGAGCCGATATCCTGCAAAGTAATCTGCATTCTCGCTGTATTTTTCACTACAGGTGCCTTTTTAATCACAGCATGGATGGCATAGGTGCTGCTTACGTTTACATTATTCAGTTCATCAATATCCGTTATTTCCGGAAACTTTACATAATCCCGGGGAAAATGAAGGAGTATATCACCAACGGTGTATACTCCCATTTTAGCAAATGCTTTTTGTGTTTTTTCCCCGATTCCCTTAACCGCGGTAATCGGTGAAGCTATATCCATATTTGCTCCTAAATATAATAAATGTCATTTATATTCTTTAAAAGGCTTTACTCTACAGAAATAACATAATAGTAGATTGGCTGTCCGCCATCGTTGACCTCAACCTCTACATCAGGATATTTCTCTTCGATTGCTGCTGCAAGCTCATTAGCTGAGTCCTCATCAGAATCACTTCCGAAATAAATGCTGACAATCGCTGAATCCTCATCTACCATGGCATCTACCATCTCAAGTGTGGTAGCCCTTAAGTCTGTTCCAACAGAAAGGATGCTCTTGTCTCCGATTCCCATGAAGTCGTTCTGCTTGATGGTTTTTCCGTCAATCTCAGTATCGCGGACTGCATATGTCACCTGTCCTGTCTTGACATTTTCTATCTCAGCCATCATCTGCTCTTTATTCTCCTCGGCACTGTGGTCAGGGATATAATTTACAAGCGCTGTGATACCCTGTGGGATAGTCTTTGTAGGGATAACAATAATCTGTTTATCCTCAACAAGGTCTACTGCCTGGTTTGCAGCCATGATGATATTCTTGTTGTTTGGCAGGATAAATACTGTCTTCGCATTTACATGCTCGATAGCGTTGAGCATATCCTCTGTGCTAGGGTTCATGGTCTGACCACCCTCGATAATGTAGTCCACGCCAAGTTCTTTGAAGATTTCATTTAATCCTTCTCCGATCGAAACAGCAATAAATCCGACCTTTTTACGTGGCTCTTTGGCTTTTTCTTTCTCTTTCTGGGCTGCTGCAAGCTTTTCTGCATCTTTGATCAGCTTTTCCTGATGCTCTTCCCGCATATTGTCGATCTTCATACGGGAAAGCTGTCCAAATGTAAGTGCTTTCTGGATGGCAAGTCCCGGATCGTTCGTATGAACATGGATCTTAACGACATCGTCATCTGCCACGCATACGATAGAATCGCCGATAGACTCAAGATATGCCTTGAATTCAGCCTCATCTTTTGAAGTGAACTCCTTCTCAAGCATAATGATAAACTCTGTGCAGTATCCAAATTTAATATCTGTCTCAGCCTGCTGTCCTGGTTTTACCATTGTAGTTCCGGAAGTGGCCTCGATTGCAGAATAATCAATCTCTTTTCCGAGGAAAGCATCGTATGCACCATGCAGTACCTCAAGAAGTCCCTGACCACCGGAATCAACCACACCGGCTTCTTTTAAGACAGGCAGCATCTCAGGAGTCTTGGAAAGAACCTCCTGGGCATAAGCGATTACCTCTGAAATGAAAGTATCCAGATCGTCTGTCGTCTCAGCGAGTTCTGCCGCTTTCTGGGAAGCTCCCTTTGCAACCGTAAGGATCGTTCCTTCTTTCGGCTTCATAACTGCCTTATATGCAGTGGCTGTCGCACGCTCACATGCTCTTGCGAGAATGGATGTATCAATCTCATCATGTTCACGGATCTCTTTTGTGAATCCGCGAAGAAGCTGGGAAAGGATGACACCCGAATTTCCGCGGGCACCTCTCAGTGATCCAGATGAAATTGCTTTTGCAATGGCAAGCATATTCGGATTCTCTAAAGCTTTTACTTCTTTTGCTGCTGACATGATCGTCAGCGTCATATTTGTACCTGTATCTCCGTCTGGAACAGGAAATACGTTCAGTTCGTTGATGATCTCCTTCTTTGCTTCAAGATTGGCTGCACCTGCAAGGAACATCTTCTGAAGCATCTCTGTATTTATCGTCTTAACTGCCACGATATATCCTCCTTAATCTATCACTCTAACACCTTCTACAAAGATGTTGATCTTACCAACTTTCATGCCGGTAAACTCTTCTACCTTATATTTAACATTGCTCATAAGGTTGTCCGAAACGGAAAGAATGTTCACACCGTATGAAACGATCACATGAAAATTCAGGGTGAGAATATTCTCATCAGAAATTCCGACTTTAATTCCTCTCGTGAGACTTTCTCTTTTTAAAAGATGCACCAGCCCATCTTTTACATTGACAGCAGCCATACCTACGATACCAAAGCATTCGATCGCTACAGATCCGGCATACTTCGCAATGACATCAGGACTAACAGTAATGATACCAAGATCTGTGCTCATACTACCCTTCATCATTTATTACCTCCAGTTCTATTGGTTTTTACCATAAATAACAAACTTATTATACTATCTGTTCTGACGTTTTACAATACAGTTTTGATTTTTTAAAAAAATACTTGCATTTGTGGTTGGGTTCTGTTAGAATATCATTGTTATGAGTCTAAATGACCAGTTCAGATTGTTAGGAGGTGCAGTCATGGCTAAATGTGCTATTTGTGAAAAGGGTGCTCATTTTGGAAACAATGTAAGTCACTCTCATAGAAAATCACCAAAAATGTGGAAATCAAATGTTAAGTCTGTAAGAGTTAATGTTAATGGAGCAGCTAAGAAGATGTACGTTTGTACTTCATGCTTACGTTCTGGATTAGTTGAACGTGCTTAATTTCATTCAGTAAGCATCTGCTATTAATTTTCGAAAATTTATATCAGTGGGAAGGTGGATTGTCTTTTTAGATGATTCACCTTCTTTGTTTTGACATTTGTATCATGAATAGGTATAATATCTATTATTAGATAGGATAGATAGTATCCGTGAATGGAGGTATATAGATGAGAGGTCATATCGAAGGACAATTAGGTACGATTACCATCGAATCAGAAGTTATTGCAAGATATGCCGGTTCTACAGCCGTAGAGTGTTTTGGTATTGTGGGCATGGCAGCTGTCAGCATGAAGGACGGCCTTGTAAAGCTTTTAAAGGGCGACAGCCTTACAAGAGGAATTCACGTAGAGATTGATGAAGACAATATGATTACAATTGATTTTCATGTTATTGTTTCTTATGGTGTCGGCATTTCAACCGTTGCAGAGAATCTGATTGAAAATGTAAAGTACAAGGTACATGAATTTACAGGTCTTGATATTAAGAAGATTAATATATTTGTAGAAGGTGTTCGTGTAATAGATTAATGGAAGATGCCGTATATGGCGGAATGGAGGAAAATTGTGGCTACAAATACAATAGATGCAGCACTTTTGCAAAAGATGTTCCTTGCAGGAGCAAAAAACCTTGAAGCAAAAAAAGAGTGGATTAATGACTTGAATGTATTCCCGGTGCCGGACGGCGATACGGGAACCAATATGACACTGACAATTATGTCTGCGGCAAAAGAAGTCGGTGCGCTTGCAGTACCGGATATGGAAACGCTGGCAAAAGCAATTGCGACCGGTTCATTAAGAGGTGCAAGAGGTAATTCAGGTGTTATTCTTTCACAGCTGTTCAGAGGATTTACAAAGGAAATGTCCGGGATTGACAGTTTAACCGTAGAAGACATTGCAAGAGCAGCACAGAGAGCAACAGAAACAGCATACAAGGCCGTTATGAAGCCGAAGGAAGGAACAATTCTTACCGTTGCAAAGGGTGTATCTGATAAGGCGGCAGAAGTTGCAGAGGAAACAGAAGACATCGAAGAAGCACTGTTAAAGATTATTGAACATGCAGAGCTTGTCTTGTCAAAGACGCCTGAAATGCTCCCTGTTTTAAAGGAAGCCGGTGTTGTGGATTCCGGCGGACAGGGTCTGGTTGTTGTATTAAGAGGTATGTATGATGCTTTAACAGGTAAAGTCACAGACTTTAAGATTGAAGGCGTATCTAAAGCAAAAATTGCAGCAACAGGAAAGAATACGGGAGCTGCCATTGAAAATGTAGATATTAAATTCGGTTACTGTACGGAATTTATTATTATGCTCGATAAAGAGTTTGATGAAAAGACAGAAGAATCCTTTAAGGCATTTTTATCTTCTATCGGTGATTCCATTGTGTGTGTTGCATTAGATGACATTGTAAAGGTTCATGTGCATACCAATCATCCGGGTCAGGCATTTGAAAAGGCATTAGAATACGGACAGCTGACAAAGATGAAGGTTGATAATATGCGTGAGGAACACAACCAGAAGGTTATCCAGCAGTCAGAGATGGAAGCAGCTGCTAAGGAAGAAACAGAAAAGAAGGAAGAAAAAGCACCACATAAGGATTTTGGTTTTGTAACGATTTCCGCAGGCGAAGGACTTTCTGAAATCTTTAAGGAACTGGGTGTTGACGAAGTGATTGAAGGCGGACAGACCATGAATCCGAGTACAGAGGATATTTTAAATGCTGCTGACCGCATTAATGCAGATACTGTTTTTGTTCTTCCGAATAATAAGAACATTATTCTTGCCGCGGAGCAGGCAGCAGAGCTTGTAGAAGGCAAAAAGCTGATTGTAATTCCGACAAAGACAGTTCCGCAGGGTATTACAGCGATGATTAACTTTGAAGCTTCAAGAAATGCACAGGAAAATGCAGACACGATGACAGAAGCACTTTCAACAGTGGCAACAGGACAGCTTACTTATGCAGTCCGTGATACGTCAATTGACGGAAAAGAAATTCACAAAGACGATATTATGGGACTTTCAGACAGCGGACTTGCGGCAGTCGGCAAGAGCATTGACCAGACGCTGTTAGAACTTGTTGATGCAATGATGAATGAAGATGCAGAACTTATTACCCTGTATTACGGCAGTGATATTTCAGAAGAAGATGCAGAAAATGCCGCAGCAAAGGTTGAAGAAAAATATCCGGATATTGATGTAGAACTTCAGATGGGCGGACAGCCGATTTATTATTACATTGTTTCAGTAGAATAAAATGTGAACAAGTCATCTATTACAGCTTGTTCATACGGTTGTTTGCTTCTGAGCGAAGGCAAACAACCTTTATGGCAGATGAAAAATTGCTACGCAGATTTCTCATCGCCGCTTCGCGACAAAGTCGCTCAGAAAAGAGGAATGAATGGCACAGGGATATGATACAGAGGAGCAGAAGGAACGTGTTTTACTGGTTGGCGTACAGTTAGACAATCAGGAAGACATGGAAAGCTCACTTGAAGAATTAAAAGCACTTGCAAAGACTGCAGGTGCGGAAACGGTTGGGAAGGTAATCCAGCCGCGTGATGCGTACCATCCGGCAACTTATATCGGAAAAGGAAAATTAGAGGAAGTCCGCAGTCTTATAGAAGAAACCGGGGCAACGGGCATTATCTGTGACGATGAACTTTCTCCGGCACAACTTAGGAATCTTGAAGATGCACTGGGGACAAAGGTTATGGACAGAACCATGGTCATTCTCGATATTTTTGCTTCGCGTGCAATGACCAGTGAAGGAAAGATACAGGTTGAGGTAGCACAGTTAAAGTACCGCTCCACCAGGCTGACAGGACTTGGAACAACCCTTTCAAGACTGGGCGGCGGTATCGGTACGAGAGGACCGGGCGAAAAGAAGCTCGAAACAGACAGACGAATTATCCGTGACAGAATCAGCCGCCTTTCTAAAGATTTAGAAGAAATCAAGAATCACAGAGAGGTTGCAAGACAGAACAGAAGCCGTACGGCAGTTCCGGTAGCGGCGATTGTGGGATATACCAATGCAGGAAAATCTACACTGTTAAATTATATGACTGATGCAGGAATCCTCTCGGAAGATAAGCTGTTTGCAACACTTGACCCGACAACAAGGGCAATGAATCTTCCAAACGGTGAAAAAATCCTGCTGACCGATACGGTCGGATTTATCCGCAAGCTTCCGCATAATCTGATAGAGGCATTTAAGAGTACGCTCGAAGAAGCAAAGTATGCGGATATAATTGTGCATGTGGTGGATGCATCCTCACCGGACAGGGATATCCAGATGGATGTCGTATACAAGACCTTAAAGGAACTTGAAGTTGGTGATAAGCCGGTTGTGACCTTGTTTAACAAGTGTGATAAGTTTGAAAATGGGGATACGGAAGCGCCGGTTTTACGGGATTTTAAGGCAGATGAAACGGCGTATATTTCCGCACGTACCGGAAGCGGCATTGCAGATTTTGAAGCAATTCTGGAAAAGATTATCCGGGAGAGCCGTGTGCATCTGGTACAGACCTTTGCATACGCCGATGCCGGAAAAATCCAGCAGATTCGCGCACAGGGACAGCTTATCAAAGAAGAATACACAGAAAACGGAATTGAAGTGGAAGCGTATGTGCCGAAAGCACTGTATCAGAAGCTTCAATAGTAGTTGCTTCGCGACAAAGTCGCTCAGAAAAGGAGAAATGCGAAAATCCTTAAATCAAAGATTTTCGCATAACAGAATTGTGCCGCAGGCATCACAATTCTGAATTTATTGCAGGACTGAATAAATTCAGTCCGCGGTTCCTCCGACATAAATGTCTGCGGAAATGAGGAAAGTATGTATATTATAGCGGGGCTGGGAAATCCCGGCACACAGTATATGGGAACAAGACACAATGCAGGATTTTCTGTGATAGATGCGCTGGCAGATCAATATAATATTAGCGTAGACACACAAAAACACAAAGGGATGATTGGCAAGGGCATGATTGAGGGAGAAAAGGTCATTCTTGTAAAGCCGATGACATATATGAATCTGTCCGGGGAATGTATCCGTGAAGTCATGGATTATTATAAGGCGGATATCGACGATTTAATTGTTATTTTTGACGACATCAGCTTAGAACCGGGCAAACTGCGTCTGCGGGCAAAGGGAAGCGCAGGCGGACACAACGGTATTAAGAGTATTATCGCACAGCTTGGCAGTGACCGGTTCAAGCGTGTTAAGTTCGGTGTCGGTGACAAACCGAAGGGCTGGGACCTTGCAGACTGGGTACTCGGAAAATTCCCGGCAGATTTATACGATACACTGCGGGAGGCCAATCAGAGAGCCTGCGAAGCGGTTGCCTGTATCATGACAGAGGGTATTACCGGTGCGATGAATAAATTTAATGGATGAAATAAAAATTGTAGAATAGAGGAAGTATGAAAACATTTTTTGAGCCTGTGCAGGGGATGGCAGGGATAGAAGAAATTAAAAAGTCTTTTAGCCGGCTGGGGCATGCGGTAATGGTCAGCGGCTGCATTGACACGCAGAAAGCACATCTGCTGGAAGCACTCGGGGAGCAGTATCCAATCCGGGTCGTGATTACTAGCGATGAGGTCAAGGCAAGACAGCTTCGTGAGGATTGTCTCTTTTTTGATAAGAGCAGTATTTACTATCCTGCCAAGGATTTTATCTTTTACAGCGCCGATGTGCATGGCAACCAGCTTGCGGGAGAGCGGCTTGCATGCATTTACAAAATCATTCAGGCGCAGAAGCATATCAGTGAAGACAGTATTTCAAACGGTAAAACAGAAGGCATACAGCCGGAAAACCAAAATGCGGCGGGACTTACGGTTGTGACAACGATTGACGGCTGTGCTGATTTGCTCGTTCCGCTTGAAAAATATAAAAATGCCACGATTTCATTTGAAAAAGGACAGGTCCTTGATTTAGAAGCGCTTTCAAAAGAACTGGTACAGATTGGCTATGAGCGATGTGCGATTGTGGACGGACAGGGCAAATTTGCAGTGCGCGGCGGTATTATCGACATTTTCCCGTATACGGAAGAAACACCGGTGCGCATTGAGTTGTGGGACGATGAGGTGGATTCAATCCGTTTGTTTGACGTGGAGAGCCAGCGTTCCATTGAAAAGATTGAGCGGTTTGAAGCTTTTCCGGCGACAGAATGCCTGTTAAGCGAAGAAGAAATTGCGCGCGGCAGGGAAAAGTTACAGGAAGAACTGGCAGGACAGCTGACCGCCTTTGGTAATGATAAGAAGAAAAAGACGGCAGAGGATATTGAGAAATGCAACCGTATCCGCAGAAATGTGGCAGATATGGAGCGTACCGGTGATTACAGCAAGGCATTGCGGATGTTTGCAGAGGAACTGACCGGATTTTTAAGCTATTTTCCAAAGGAAGACACGCTGTTTGTATTAGATGAGCCAAACCGCTTAAATGAGCGCATGAAACTTATTTTATATGAATATACGGAAAGTATGAAAAACCGTCTGGAGGGCGGATACATTCTGCCGGGACAGACCGATATGATTCACGGGATTGAAAGCATTTATGCGGGACTTGAAAAGAAACGTACCCTGCTGTTGTCGGCGCTGGATTACAAGCCGGAAAAATTTGCCGTGGCGGAATATGTGCGCATTGATACCCGCAGTATCAGTCCGTACCACAACAGCTTTGAGTATCTTGCGGACGATTTAAAAAAATATAAGCGTTCGGGGTATAAGAGTATTCTGGTGTGCAATTCGAGAACGCGTGCGGCGAGAATTGTGCAGGATCTGGCGGATCTGGGGCTGACGGCGTATTTCAGTGAAGATTTTGAAAATGAAATGCTTGAAGGCACGATTATGGTCACTTACGGCAGTCTGCACAAGGGCTTTGAGTATCCGCTTCTGCGGTTTGTCGTGATTGCGGAAAATGATATTTTTGCAAGCAGGCAGAAAAAACGTGAAAAGAAGAAAAAGTATGACGGAAAGTCGATAGCCGGTTTTAACGAACTGAATATCGGCGATTTTGTCGTGCATGAAAGTCACGGACTGGGTGTGTATAAGGGTATTGAAAAAATTACGGTCGAGGGCGTGGAAAAGGATTATATCAAGATTGAATACGCCGGAAACAGTAACCTTTATGTGCTGGCGACACAGCTTGACCGTTTACAGAAATATGCGGCGGCGGATACAGAAAAGAAGCCGAAGCTCAATAAGCTGGGGACACAGGAGTGGAATAAAACAAAATCCAAGGTACACGGTGCGGTTGAAGAAGTGGCAAAGGATCTGGTTGCGCTGTATGCGGCGCGGCAGAAGGAAAAGGGCTATCAGTTTGGACCGGATACCGTATGGCAGAGGGAATTTGAAGAAATGTTTCCGTATGAGGAAACGCAGGATCAGCTGACGGCGATAGAAGACACCAAGCGTGATATGGAAAGTACCCGCATTATGGACCGTTTAATCTGCGGTGATGTCGGCTATGGCAAGACTGAAGTCGCAATCCGTGCGGCATTTAAAGCGGTACAGGAGGGCAAGCAGGTGGCATATCTTGTGCCGACAACCATTCTTGCCCAGCAGATTTACAACACCTTTGAACAGCGGATGAAAAATTTTCCGGTGACGGTGGCACAGCTGTCAAGCTTCCGTACAAGCAAGGAAATCAAGGAAAGTATTTCCGAATTAAAAAAAGGTTTTGTAGATATTGCAATCGGTACACACAGACTGTTATCCAAGGATGTGGAGTTTAAGGACCTGGGACTGTTGATTATTGATGAGGAACAGCGTTTTGGTGTAACCCATAAGGAAAAAATTAAGAAATTAAAAAATGATGTGGATGTTATGACGCTCAGTGCGACCCCGATTCCTAGAACACTGCATATGAGCCTTGTCGGTATCCGTGATATGAGTGTACTGGAAGAACCACCGACAGACCGCGTGCCGATACAGACCTTTGTAACAGAGCATAACGATGAAATGATCCGGGAGGCGATTCACAGAGAGCTGGCAAGAAACGGGCAGGTGTATTATGTATACAATCGTGTCCGCAGCATTGACGAGGTGGCGGCGCACATTGAGGAACTGGTACCGGAGGCCAATGTCGCCTATGCACACGGGCAGATGGAAAAACGTATGCTTGAAAAAATCATGTACGAATTTATCAACGGAGAAATTGACGTCTTAATTTCAACCACGATTATCGAAACCGGTGTGGATATTTCAAATGTCAATACCATGATTATCGAAGATGCGGATAAATTCGGGCTTTCACAGCTTTACCAGTTACGCGGGCGTGTCGGACGAAGCAGCAGAACGTCCTATGCATTTTTACTGTACCGCAGGGACAGAATGCTCACGGAAGTGGCAGAGAAACGTTTAAGTGCGATTCGTGAATTTTCGGATTTCGGCTCAGGATTTAAAATTGCGATGAAAGACCTTGAAATCCGTGGCGCGGGAAATGTGCTTGGACGCTCCCAGCATGGGCATATGGCGGCGGTCGGATATGATTTGTACTGTAAAATGTTAAATGAAGCCGTTAATGACTTAAAAGGAATTAAGAACGACTATAGTTTTGAAACGAATGTTGATTTGTCTGTGGATGCCTATATTCCTTCGACATATATCAAAAGTGAATATCAGAAGCTTGATATTTATAAACGTATTGCAGCTATTGAGAGCGAGGAGGAATTGTCGGATATGTGTGACGAACTCGGCGACCGTTACGGCAGTCTGCCGGCAAGCGCTGCTAATCTTTTAAATATTGCACTGATTAAGTCTATGGCACACAAAATCGGCATTACCGAGATTCAGGGCGGAACGGACGAAGCACCGGGGGTATCGCAGTGGCGGACGGTCATGAAGATTTATCCGAAAGCGGACATTCAGGGGGATAAAATCGAAAATTTCGTAGCCGGATACGGCGGTGCGGTGCGGTTTATCAGCAGTCCGGAACCGAAATTTGTCTGGAGGGTGACAAAGAAGAAATTCAGCAATGCGCAGGAATATCTGGCAGGCTTAAAAGCCCTGGTAAAGGATATGCAGCAGCTGACGTAAATCGGTTATAAAGCATTTTGGCAAGGATTCTTTTGAAAGGGGTTTGCATTTTGAAAAAAGTGTGCTATAATACGTTAAAGTTTAACGCTTTAAAGTGAAAAATATTACACATGCAGACATTGCAGGAAAAGGAAATGGAACAGAAGGGCGAATTAATTTCTTACAGACCGGATATTAAGGTCGTTGATTGTACAATCAGAGATGGAGGACTGGTCAACAATTTTTATTTTGACGATGAATTTGTAAGAAATTTATATACCGCCAACGTGGCAGCAGGTGTAGAATACATGGAGTTCGGTTATAAGGCTTCAAAGGAAATTTTTGACGTTAAGGAATTCGGCAAGTGGAAGTTCTGTGATGAGCAGGATATCCGTGATATTGTCGGTGATAACAACACCGATTTAAAGATTTCCGTTATGGCAGATGTCGGACGTACCGATTATAAAAAGGATATTATTCCAAAGGTAGACAGCGTGATTGATATGATTCGTATTGCTACCTATATTAATACAATTCCGGCGGCAATCGAGATGATTCATTACTGTGCGGAAATGGGCTATGAAACCACGATTAATATTATGGCAGTTTCCACAGCAGCGGAATCAGAGCTGGATCTGGCACTGGATTTACTGGCACAGAGCGAGGTCGGCACGATTTATCTGGTTGACAGCTATGGTTCTTTATATCCGGAACAGATCCGCAGACTGGCGGATAAGTATTTGAAGGTTGCAGAAAAATACGGCAAGAAGGTCGGTATCCATGCACACAACAACCAGCAGCTTGCATTTGCAAATACGATTGAAGCCTGCACCGTAGGTGTCAGCTATCTGGATGCAACGATGAGCGGCATGGGACGCGGTGCAGGAAACTGCAACATGGAACTGCTGTTAGGCTTCCTTAGAAATCCGAAGTACAGTTTGAATCCGGTATTAAAATTTTTACAGAACCAGATGCTTCCGTTAAAGAAGACAGGGCTTGTATGGGGCTGTGATGTACAGTATATGCTGACAGGACAGCAGAATCAGCACCCAAGAACTGCCATTGCGTTTACGGCAGAACAACGTGAAGATTATGCGGAATTTTATCAGTCATTATTAGATCGGGAATAAAATGATGAAACTTCCTAAAAATGCAGAAACTGGGATATTGACTTTCACAAGGTATCGCAGTAAAATAACTGTTAAGAATTGAGTGGAATGAAGTAAAAGATATCATTTCGTAACAATCCGACTAGACGCGAAAGGAAGTAATGAAGATGGAAAAGAAAAATCTTGACTGGGCAAATCTTGGATTCGGTTATGTAAAGACAGATAAAAGATTTGTAGCAAATTATAAAGATGGAGCGTGGGATGACGGAGTCATTACAGATGATGATAAGGTCGTGTTAAATGAGTGTGCAGGTGTACTTCAGTATGCACAGACTTGTTTTGAAGGTTTAAAGGCTTATACAACAGAAGACGGTCATATTGTTATGTTCCGTCCGGACCTCAATGCACAGAGAATGCATGATTCCTGCGAAAGACTGGAAATGCCGCCATTCCCTGTAGACAAGTTTGTACAGGCTGTTACAGATACAGTAAAGGCAAATGCAGCATGGGTACCGCCATTTGGTTCAGGTGCTACATTATACATCCGTCCATATATGTTCGGCAGCAATCCGGTTATCGGTGTAAAGCCGGCTGATGAATATCAGTTCAGAATCCTTACAACACCGGTTGGTCCGTATTTCAAGGGCGGCGCAAAGCCTCTTACAATTAAGGTATCTGATTTCGATAGAGCAGCACCTCACGGAACAGGTCATATCAAGGCCGGTTTAAATTATGCCATGAGCTTACATGCAATCGTAACAGCACATAAAGAAGGCTACGCAGAAAATATGTACTTAGACCCGGCAACAAGAACAAAGGTAGAAGAAACAGGCGGTGCAAACTTCCTGTTCGTTACAAAAGACGGTACAGTTGTAACACCAAAGTCAAGCAGTATTCTTCCTTCTATTACACGTCGTTCACTCGTATATGTTGCGAAGGAAATCTTAGGACTGAAGGTTGAAGAACGTGAAGTTACACTGGAAGAAGTAAAGGATTTCGCAGAATGTGGTCTTTGCGGTACAGCAGCTGTTATCTCACCGGTTGGTAAGATTGTTGACCACGGCAAGGAAATCTGCATGCCAAGCGGTATGGAAAAGATGGGTCCTACAATCCAGAAGCTGTACGATACTTTAACAGGTATCCAGATGGGCAAGCTTGAAGCACCTAAGGGCTGGATTTATACAGTAGAATAATTTAAAATTAAATCATGAATTTTAGCGGTGGATTTCTTTTAGGATAAGCCGGTAAAAGCGGATAGAGAGCAGATACAGAAAGGATTTTTGTGTCTGCTCTTTTTGTATTAAAGGGACTTTGTCAGGACGGAGGAAAATGGTTTTAAATGATATTTGTATAGTGTAAAAAATATATTGACAAGGTTTATTATATGAAGTATATTATATACATCAACAATATTTATAAATATTGTTGAATGATGAATAAAATGCGAAAGAAAGGGGCGATGCGATTGCCAAAAAGCACAACAAAATTAAAACAGTATTTTCCGATGATTCGTGAGCGGGAGGATATTGAAAGAGAAATCCGCGAGAATCCAAAACTTTTAGAAAAATATCGGGAATGGGACGAAGAACAGCAGGAAAAATTT
>OOCZ01001386.1_pt1 | contig 15421 bp, 13 predicted proteins | sample 1671631 | NCBI WGS metagenome assembly OOCZ01 (sample SAMN06348176, study PRJEB24527) | human gut metagenome | reverse complement strand
GATGTATACATAAACCCCGGAATGAAGTTTTTTTGTCACTTCTTCTGTGATGGGTGTTGTAATATGCTGATCCATACCTGTTCCTCCTTATATCGTTCTGACTGCATGACGATTTACATGACAACAGATATTAACTGCCACAGGAAGCCCTGCAATATGTGTCGGATAAGTATTTATATTAACAGCAAGGGCAGTAGTGGTTCCACCTAATCCTCCCGGTCCAATACCAAGCTTATTGATTTTTTCCAGCATTTCTTTTTCCAGATCTGCAACATAAGGAATCTCAGAATGTTCATTTACCGGCCTTGTCAGTGCTTTTTTGGCCAGAATTGCACATTTTTCAAATGTTCCACCGACTCCAACACCAACGACCATTGGAGGACACGCGTTTGGTCCTGCATCTTTTACGGCAGTAAGAATCGCATTTTTTACTCCGTCTATTCCATCCGCAGGTTTTAACATGAAAATACGGCTCATATTTTCACTTCCAAATCCCTTCGGAGCAAATGTAATCGTCACCTTATCTCCGGGAACAATCGAATAGTGGATAATTGCCGGTGTATTATCTTTCGTGTTTTCACGAAGAATCGGGTCAGCTACAACGGATTTACGGAGATACCCTTCCGTATACCCCTGGCGCACGCCTTCATTGATTGCATCTTCCAGCCATTGCCCTTCAAAATGCACGTCCTGACCGATTTCTACAAAAAATACAGCCATTCCGGTATCCTGACAGATAGGAATCATTTCTTCTCCCGCAATTTTAAGATTTTCCTGCAACTGCAGAAGAATTTTTTTTCCAAGTTCGGATTTTTCTTCTTCTGCAGCCTTTTTCATGGCATGTTCCATATCTTCTGCAAGAAAATGATTCGCTTCAATGCACATTTCTTTTATATTTCTTGTGATTTCTTCTGTCTGTATGGTCCGAATCATGATGGATCACCTTCCGTCTCATTTTCTTCTGTTGCTTCCTCTTCCGGTGGCATCAGTGATTTATCTTCTACGACTCTTGCAATGCTTGCAACCGTCACACCACTTTTGAGGTCAATCAGTTTTACACCTGAGGTTACACGTCCTAGTAATGCCGTATCATTTACGCGAATTCGAATGATGATTCCTTCTGTTGTAATCAACATCAGTTCATCATCTTTTACGACAGACTTCACTCCGATCAGATTTCCAGATTTTTCTGTGATTTTATAGCATTTTACACCTTTTCCACCACGGTTCTGTGTTGTAAACTCATTGATCCGTGTACATTTTCCAAGACCGTTCTCCGATACGATCATGACGGACTCTCCCTGGGAAGCCATCTGCATGGCAATTACTTCATCTCCGGCAGTAAGGTTCATTCCAATGACTCCCATTGTCGTACGACCGGTTGCACGGACATCGGCTTCTTTAAACCGGATACACTGTCCATACCGGGTAAATAACAGAATTTCTTCATCATCCCCGGTAATTTTTACTTCGATCAATTCATCATCATCGCGCAGACTGATCGCTGCCAATCCTGTTTTCCGGATATTTTCATAGTCCAGCACGGAAGTTTTTTTCACTATTCCGTTTTTGGTTGCCATAAACAGATATTTATCCTTCTCATAATCCTTGATTGGAATCATTGCGGTAATCTTTTCATCCGGCTGTAACGGAATGATATTGATAATTGCGGTTCCTCGGGAAGTCCGGCTGGCTTCCGGAATTTCATATGCCTTAATCCGGTACACACGTCCCATATTGGTAAAGAACATCAGGTAATGGTGGGAGGTTGTCATAAGCATTTCCACGATATAATCATCCTGAATGGTCTCCATTCCCTTAATTCCCTTGCCTCCACGGTGCTGGCTTTTGAAATTATCGGTTCCCATGCGCTTGATATAGCCAACTTTTGTCATGGTAATGACCGTATTGGTTTCCGGAATCAGATCTTCCATGGAAATATCAAACTCATCGTATCCGATCTGTGTTCTTCTGTCATCGCCATATTTATCCGCAATTTCCAGAATTTCTGTGCGGATAACTGCAAGAAGTTTTTTCTCATCTGCAAGAATTGCCTTGAGTTCCGTGATCTGTGCCATGAGGTCTTTATACTCGTTTTCGAGTTTCTCACGTTCCAAACCGGTCAGGGTCTTCAGACGCATATCAACAATTGCCTGTGCCTGTGCATCGGATAATCCAAACCGCTCCATCAAGGAATTCTTTGCGTCTGCAGTTGTACGGCTTCCGCGAATAATGGAAATCACTTCATCAATGTTGTCTAATGCAATGATCAATCCCTGTAAAATATGCGCACGTTCTTCCGCCTTGTTCAGGTCAAATCTGGTACGTCTTGTGATAACCTCTTTCTGGTGAATGAGATAATAGTTAAGTAATTCATATAAATTCAGAATTTTTGGCTGGTTATCCACAAGCGCAAGGTTGATAACGCCAAATGTATCCTGCATCTGTGTGTGTTTATATAATAAATTCAAAACAACACTTGGATTTACATCTCTTCGAAGCTCAATAACAATGCGCATGCCTTCGCGGTCAGACTCGTCCCGAAGATCTGTAATTCCATCAATTCTTTTATCTTTGTGCAGTTCTGCAATTTTTTCAATCAGTCTGGCTTTGTTGACCAGATACGGAAGTTCGGTGACAACAATACGGTTTTTTCCGTTATCCATCGGTTCAATATCTGTCACAGCGCGTACACGGATTTTACCACGGCCGGTCCGATATGCCTCATTGATACCGGCAGTACCTAAAATCACACCTCCGGTTGGAAAATCTGGTCCCTTGATAATGTTGATTAATTCATCAATGTCTGTCTCTTTCTCCTCAATATCGTTGTCAATTAATTTCACAACGGCATGAATGACATCACGCAGATTGTGAGGAGGAATATTTGTTGCCATACCGACCGCAATACCTGTCGTTCCGTTTACCAGAAGGTTCGGGTAGCGCGCCGGAAGTACGGTAGGTTCTTTTTCTGTTTCATCAAAGTTCGGGGTAAAGTCAACGGTATCTTTGTTGATGTCCCGAATCATCTGCATGGAAATTTTTGAAAGCCTTGCCTCTGTGTATCGCATGGCGGCAGCACCGTCTCCATCCACAGAACCAAAGTTACCATGTCCGTCGACAAGTGGATATCTGGTCGACCATGGCTGCGCCATGTTGACAAGTGCCCCGTAAATGGAGCTGTCCCCGTGCGGATGGTATTTACCCATCGTATCCCCGACAATACGCGCACATTTACGATGTGGCTTGTCCGGTGTATTACTCAGTTCGATCATGGAATACAGGACACGCCGCTGTACCGGCTTTAATCCATCCCTGACATCTGGAAGCGCACGGCTTGCGATAACGCTCATCGCGTAGTCGATGTAGGAGGTTTCCATCGTTTTCTTCAGGTCAACCTGTTGAATTTGGTCAAATATTTTATCGTCCACTGATCTGCTCCTCCCTAAATATCAAGATTCTGTACATACTTGGCATTTTCTTCTATAAATTCCCGTCTCGGCTCTACTTTATCACCCATCAGAGTCGTGAATGTTACGTCAATTTCCGATGAACTTTCGTCATCCATCATAACCTGTTTTAAAATCCGGTGCTCCGGATCCATGGTGGTTTCCCATAACTGTTCCGCATCCATCTCACCAAGTCCTTTGTAACGCTGGATCTTATTATTCTGATCGCGCCCGATTTCCACAAGAATATTGTTTAATTCTTCATCACTGTATGCATACCATACTTTTTTATTTTTCTCCAGCTTATACAGCGGAGGCTGTGCAAGATATACATATCCTTCTTTGATAAGATCAGGCATAAACCGATACATAAATGTCAATAATAATGTACTGATATGGGCACCGTCTACATCGGCATCTGTCATGATAATGATCTTATGATATCTCAGTTTTGAAATATCAAAATCATCATGGATACCTGTTCCGAATGCAGTGATCATTGCCTTGATCTCCGCATTTCCGTAAATTTTATCCAGACGTGCTTTTTCCACGTTCAGAATTTTTCCTCTCAGCGGAAGAATTGCCTGCGTTGCACGGTCTCTGGCCGTCTTCGCTGAACCGCCGGCAGAATCTCCCTCGACGATATAAATCTCACATTTGGAAGGATCTTTATCTGAGCAGTCTGCCAGTTTTCCCGGAAGAGACATTCCCTCCAGGGCAGATTTTCTTCTCGTAAGGTCTCTTGCCTTTCTTGCCGCTTCCCTTGCACGCTGTGCCATCATGGATTTATCAATCGTCAGCTTTGCGACACTCGGATTCTGCTCTAAAAAGATCTCAAGCTGGGTACGCACGATATTATCAACCGCTCCCCTTGCTTCACTGTTACCGAGTTTCTGCTTGGTCTGTCCTTCAAACTGTGGATCTTCGATCTTGACACTGATGATTGCCGTCAATCCTTCACGGATATCATCGCCCGAAAGCTGTTCGCTTTCTTTGAGCAGTTTATTTTTCTTTGCATAATCATTAAATGTCTTCGTTAATGCGCTTCTGAATCCTGCAATATGCGTTCCGCCTTCCGGTGTTGTAATATTATTTACAAAACCATATGTCGTCTCATTGTAAGAATCGTTATGCTGCATTGCAACCTCAACATAAACGTTATCTTTCATTCCCTCGCAGTAAATAATCTGGTCATAAAGAGGAGTCTTGCTTTTATTCAGGTAAGTAACAAACTCTTTAATCCCACCTTCATAGTGGAATGTATGCTCATGGACTTCCTCTTCCCGAAGATCCCGCAACTGGATCTTCAGTCCCTTGGTCAGAAATGCCATTTCACGGAAACGTTGTTTTAACGTATTATAATCAAAAACCGTCTCCTCAAAAATCTCTTTATCCGGAAGGAATGTTACTTTTGTCCCTGTCAGCTCTGGATCACAGTCTCCCTCGATCCGCAGCTTATAACATACCTTTCCCCGTTCATAACGCTGCTTATAAATTTTTCCTTCATGGCAGATTTCTACTTCCAGCCATTCTGAGAGGGCATTTACAACAGATGCACCAACTCCATGAAGACCACCGGATACCTTATAGCCTCCACCGCCGAATTTACCGCCGGCATGAAGGATGGTAAATACAACTTCCACCGCTGGAAGACCCGCCTTATGGTTGATACCTACAGGAATACCACGTCCATTATCTGTAACTGTGATCGAATTATCCTTGTTGATATCCACAACAATCTTATCGCAATATCCTGCCAAAGCCTCATCCACCGCATTGTCCACGATCTCATAGACAAGATGATGGAGTCCTCTGACAGAGGTGCTGCCTATATACATTCCGGGTCTTTTCCTTACGGCTTCCAAGCCTTCCAATATCTGAATCTGATCCGCTCCATATTCAGCGTCAAATTCTGTACCTGATGCACCCATTCTCCAACCTCCTAGTTTTCTTTTGCTACCGTTCCATCCTGGATATGGAACACTTTATTGATTGAAAATCTATGATTCACAAATTCATCCAGTCCCGTACACGTTACTACAGTCTGAATATCATGAATACTGTCCAATAAATAGTTTTGCCTGCTTTTATCCAGTTCAGACAACACATCATCCAATAAAAGTACAGGCGTATCTTTTATCATCTGCTTTACCAGCTCGATTTCTGCCAGTTTTAACGATAACGCAGTTGTTCTCTGCTGTCCCTGCGATCCGAACTTCCGGATATCCAGCTCTCCACTCAGGAAACAGATATCATCTCTGTGCGGTCCGACAGAAGTACTCTTCATCCGAAGATCTCTGTCGCGGTTCCTCTTCAAAGCTTCTTCCAGTGAACGTCCGCCTGTTCCCGATTCATATGACAGACAGATTCGTTCCTTTCCACCGGTCAGGCGATAATGAATATCTGAAATAATCCCGTTTACCTGTTCAATAAACTGCTGGCGTCTTTCCAGTACTCTTGTACCATATTCCGCAAGCTGCATATCCCATATATCCAGTGTCTCCGCAAGATTCTGATGATTATAAATATCTTTCAGCAACGCATTGCGTTGATTGATGATCCGGTTATAATTCGTCAGATTACTCAAATAAATCTTATCAAGCTGCGAAAGCTCAAGATCGATAAATCTTCGTCTTCCCGCCGGTCCCTCTTTGATGATGTTCAGATCTTCCGGCGAAAAAAATACAAAATGTACGATTCCGAATAATTCACTTGCCTTGCGGATCGGAATACGGTCGATTGCAATTCCTTTTGGACTGTTCTTTTTCAAATGCATATCGATCTGAAAAGTAAGCCCCTTTTTTTCAACGACCATCTCAAGATGTGCTTCATCATGCCCGAACTGGATCATATCCCGGTCTTTTGTTCCCCTGTGGGATTTTGTCGTTCCCGACAAATACAAAGCCTCTAAAATATTCGTCTTTCCCTGTGCATTATCGCCATACAGGATATTCGTCTTAGGATCAAAGGACATATCCAGCAGATCATAATTTCTATAATTTTTTAATCTTAAAGATCTGATAACCATATCTGTCCCACTACCGCTAAATAGCATCCCTGAGACAGACTCTCATATGCTATTTTACACGTTTTCCAACTATTTTTCAATTTTTATTTCATTTCCATCAAAAGTTGCTGTATCGCCCGGATACAGCTTTCTGCCACGTCTTGTATCAATCTCACCATTGACAGCTACCAGTCCGTTTTGTATGACCTCTTTTGCTTCCACACCATTTTCTACCAGTCCGGCAGCTTTCAGTACCTGTCCAAGTTTGATAAATTCATCACTTTCACGAAGTTTAAATTGTTCCATTTTTCTCTCCTAAACTGCCGCATTAAAATTAACCGGCAAAATCAGATAAATATAACTTTGTTCCTCATCCTTGATAAAGCATGGAGCTTTTGCATTCATGAAATAAAGATCTACTTCTTCATCATCAATGACTCTCAGTGCATCGATCAGGAATTTCGGGTTAAATCCGATCATCAGATCTTTTCCGTCTTTTGTACAGAGAATTACCTCATCCATGGAACCGATCTGTGATTTGATCATCATCTGCATTGCATCATCCTTGATATCAATGATGATCGGCTTCTTGTCTCCTTCTTTGATCAGAAGTGTCGCACGGTCGATACAATCCAGTAATTCTCTTTTATTTACCCGGACTTTTGTCTCGTAGTCACTGGAAAGCATCTGATCAATTCTGAAATATTCTCCCTCAATCAGTCTTGATACAACAACTGTTCTGTCAAATTCAAATACAATATGGTTCTTTGTAAATGAAATCTGGACCTCTGCTTCAGCTTCTCCTCCAATGATCTTACTGATCTCCTGCAGAGTTTTTCCTGGAACAATGACTTTTCTTGGTTCATAAAAATCTTTCAGTTCAATCTTTCTGATTGAGATTCTGTGACCATCAAGAGATACCACTTTCAGAACATTCTCTGTGATCTCGAACAGTTCTCCGGTCATCATTTTGTTCGTATCATTATCAGCGATAGAGAAAATGGTCTGACGGATTGCTTCTTTCAATGTAAATTCAGACACCGTGATAAAATCATTACTTTCGATTGCAGGTAAATAGGAGAAGTCATCTCCTGACTGAGCTGCAATGCTGAATTTTGCTTTTTCACAGGTAATAACTACCTTGAAGGAAGCATCAGTCTCAATGGTAATGTCACTGTCAGGAAGTTTACGTACGATTTCCAGGAACATTTTTGCATCCAGAGCAATGATACCTTTTTCTACGATCTGTCCTTCTATGGTAGTCTCGATACCAAGTTCCATATCGTTGGCAGTTAACTTGATCTCTCCATTGGTAGCATCTACTAAAATACATTCCAGAATAGACATGGTAGTCTTACTGGGAACAGCTTTTGATACAGTTTGTACGCCATTTAAAAGATTGGCTTTCGAACAGACTAATTTCATGTGTGCATAACTTCCTTTCTGGTTGATTTGCGTACGCGCGGATACGCGTTGTATAAAAATATTAAAAGAATTTCGTAGTCACCTTAATAAGGGGTGTTGATATGTGCATAACCAGTCTTATTATACTATTTTTCAAGGCAAAATGGAATGGAAATCTTAGTGGATTTGGCAGAATAACCTAAGAATAACTCTCAGATTATTCACACCGTCCAGATTCTGTTCCGGAACCTTAAAACAAGTTATCAACAGGTGAACACCGTTTATTCCAAAGATATACACAACTTGTCCTCAGAATAAGAAAAATTATTAACAGATATCTTCTAAGAAGGATTTATCTTCTTTGTGATAATATCGATTTTATTACGAAGTTCTTCGTTCGTCTGGATCTCTGCAGACACTTTATTTACGCCGTGAATGATCGTTGTATGGTCTTTTTTGCCCAAAAGCTTTCCTATATTAGTGAAGGAGGTATCCGTCAGCTCCTGCGCCATCAGTGCTGTCACGGTGATGAGGGAACGGTCGCGTGCAGAAAGCTCGCTTTCCCGGCTCCAAACCTCACCGAAAAGAACATCATCATTGAGCTGTGCGAACTTCGGCGCAAATTCGCCAAGCACATCTCTGCCTGCTGTAATTTTCTTCATGGTCACTTGCACTCCTTCAAAATTTCGTAAATCTCGTCATGGCTCAGCTTCTTGCAGCAGCCGCCGGTCAGCACGGTGGAATCGGCCACAGCCTTGAGGTCGGTGTCGGCAGGGACGCCCAGTTCTGCAAAGGTGGTGGGCATCCCGATCTCCTTGATGAAGGCCGCCAGAGCCTCCACGCCAGCCTGTGCCAGTTTCAGCTCGGATTTGCCCGCCGGGTCGATGCCCCAGACGTTCTGTGCAAAGCGGGCGAACCGTGCGGTGTTGGCCGGGAGCAGGTGACGGTACAGCACCGGGTGAATGACCGCCAGACCAGCACCGTGGTTGCAGTTGGTGTAGGCACCCAGCTGATGCTCGATCATGTGACACTGGAAGTCGGTGACCTTGCCGATTTTCAGGATGCCGTTTTCGGCCATAGCCGAAGCCCATGTCAGCTCGCTGCGGGCCTCGTAGTTGTCCTTGTCGGTCAACAGGACGCGGATGTTGCGGATGACGCTGCGCATGACGGCTTCGTTGATGTCATCGGAGAGGTTGTTCTCGTCCGGCTTGCCGAAGTAAGTTTCCATCGCGTGGCTCAGGGTGTCGAACGCACCGGAAATGACCTGCTTCATGGGAACGGACAACGTGTAGGTGGGGTCGAGGAAAGCAAAGTCGGCCTGTGCACCCCACAGGGCCCCCTTAATCTTCTTTTCCTCATGGGTGATGACTGCGCCGTTGTTCATCTCGGAGCCGGTACCGAACACCGTGACGATGGTGCCCAGCGGGATGAACGCAGTGGGACGAGTATGCTTGGTGTTTTCCAGCTCCCACAAATCTTCGTCTACCTTGGCCTGTGCAGACACCACCTTGCAGCAGTCGGACACGGAACCGCCGCCCACGGCAAGGATCAAATCCACATGGTTCTCACGGGCCAGCTTTGCACCCTCCTGCACCTTGGCGTAGGTGGGATTGGGCATGATGCCGGGAAACTCCACGATGCGCTTACCCTCGGCGTTCAGAATACCGACGATTTCATCATAGACACCATTGTGCTTGATAGAACCGCCGCCGTAGGCCAGCATCACGGTATCGCCGTAGTGCTCCAGCAGACAGCCCAGATATTCCTTCACGCCACCCTTGCCGAAATAAACCTTGGTCTTGTTTTCAAACAGAAAATTGTTCATAGCCGTTACACTCCTTTATATAAAACTGGGAAATCAGACGTTTTTGCCCATCTCGTAGGCTTCCTTCATGGCCGGGGAGGACATCACCTCGCCGGGCCGATATACGCCGGTGCCGTAGATGACCCCCTTTTCCTTGGCACCATTCAGGCAGGCGGTAAAGCCCCGGAAACACTCCAAGGTGCAGGCCATGGCAGCACGGTTATCGTCCGCGCAGGTCATGATGAAATAGAACTCCTTGTTCGGAATGTTCGTCCACCGGGCAAGGCTGCGGTCGATGATGATCTTCATCTGTGCATCAATGGAGTAGAAGTACACCGGGCTTGCCATCACGATAACATCTGCCGCCTGCATTGCGTCCAGAATTTCGCTCATGTCATCGTTCAGGGCACACTTGCCGCCGTGGTCGCGGCAGTAATAGCAGGCATTGCAGGGCACAATCTTCTTGCTGCGCACGAAGATCTTTTGCACTTCGTTGCCGCTCTCCTGCGCACCGCGCATAAACTCACTGCACAGCAGGTCGGAGTTGCCGCCCTTGCGGGGACTGCCGGACAAAATCAAGACTTTCTTCATTGGTCGTTCCTCCTTTGAGGTACTCTCTTTTTCTGGTTCCAGTATAGCGCAAGTCTGCATTTCCCGGAATCTCCATTTTGTTCACTTGTTTGAACTCAAAGGTTCAAACAACCCGCTTGACACCCTGATTGTAACACTTAGAGTCAGCTTTAGGTCAAGTGCATCTTTTGTAAAAAGAAAAAGCCACTGCATGATTTCTCATGCAGCAGCTTCTCGTTGCAGTGGCGTATCAGCGATACAATTCCTTGCTGGCTATTTTAGCCGCATCCAGAAAACGCTGAACGGCAGGCGTTGGATTCGGGGAGTGCAGGATACCATAGGGGATGCCGTAATCCCAATCTACTGGAATCACTTTCAGCAATGGGTGGACATTGGCCCAGCCCGGAATTGCCAGCAGCACATCGTTGGTGTTTTCGCAGCGGTTGAAGATGTCCATGCTGTAAAATTCAAAATCCACGATATTTACTTGTGGATGGTGCTGCCATAAATCATCCCGCAGTTCATCTACATAGTGGCTCCATCCACGGTGCATCAGCAGTAGATTTTCGCCGTACAGGTCTGTGATCTGCAAGCGGTCTTTTGCCGCAAGTTTATGATGGATGGAAACCGCGCAGTAAAACGGCCTGCGAACCAGTTCCAGACCGGCACATTTGCGCAGATGCAGCATCGTTTCATCAAAGATGCCGCCTACTACATCAATGTTCGTGCCGAGGTCCGCCAGAATTTCCCGTGCATTTTCCGGGGTGTTTTCAAAAGGCACAATCTGGAATTTGATGTCCGGGCAGATGGTCTGCACTTTCGACCACAGTTCCATGAGCAGCTGGGCAGGTGTCATGGGAGAGGAACCAATGCGGATGACGTTGGAATCCTCCTGCATTGCGTTCCGGGCACGAATGACAGAATCATGGCAGTATTGAATGATGTACTTGGCATCCTGATACATGGAACGGCCTGCTTTGGTCAGTGTTAGTCCCCGGCGAGTACGCTCGAACAGCTTGACACCAAGGGAATCTTCCAATAGGTTGATCTGCTTGATGATGGCTGTTGGCGTGATGTAGCTTTCCTCTGCCGCCTTGTTGAAGCTGCCTGCATCCGCCACACGGATGAAGGTTTCCAGCTGATGATTGTACATGAAAACACCTGCCCTTCGGAGATTTCTATAAGAATAGGATAACATCCGATTGTGTTAAAATCAAGAGGTGTTCCAGCGAGATAAGCGGTATGCGGTTGTAGCAAGCAGGGCATTCGTCTATACAAATGCTATTTTGCTTTGCAAAATGCTTGTTGGGCTGTGCCCAAACCCCATTTGTTCTGCATCGTGCCGATGCAGGCGGCGCGTTTGTTCCAAACACTTTTATAACAAAAAAGATAGCCCTAGGGTTCTTCCATGCGGGAAGAATTCTAGGCTACGATGCAAGAGTTTGTCATTTCAACATGGACACCGGCTGCGTGGAGCTGCTGCTCCGGGATGGGAGAAAAATTTCCATCGACTGCACCGGGGTCGAGGATGCACTGGACGTGACCATGGCGCAGAGGTCGGAGTTAGACTACCTCATCTACAATGATCCGCTGGGCTACGCGAATTTGATTCTGGATAGCGAGCCGGAAGAATATTTGAAGAATGCGGCCGGGAGCCATGGGTTAGAAATCTGAATGAATGCTGGATATTACTGTTTTTTTTAACTGGTGATGTCCAGCATTTGTTATTTGGTGTTGCCCGATCAATTTTAATGGAATCTTTATACTTCTACAATTTTCTTTACGGCTCTTTTATCTATTCCATGCTAATCTTTATGCACACGGATAGGTAAAGGAGCTTTTATGATTCAATATCCTCGTTACAGGCAGCACCGTTTTTCTTCTTTTCAGGTCATTATTGCAGGGTTTGCGGCAGTTGATCTGGTGGGCGCATTGCTTCTGATGCTCCCGATCGCTGCACAGCAGCGGTGCGTTACACCGTTCCATGAGGCGCTGTTTACTTCCACCTCTGCCCTTTGTGTGACCGGGCTTGTGGTTCAGGATACCGGCAGCTACTGGTCGGCTTTTGGGCAGAGTGTGATCCTTCTTCTGATCCAGATCGGAGGATTGGGTGTCATTACGGTGGGCGCTGCCTTTGCGCTGCTTTCCGGGCGAAAGATCTCCCTCAAGCAGCGCAGCACGATGCAGGAAGCTACGGCTGCCCCGCAGATGGGCGGCATCGTGCGGCTGACAGGCTTTATTCTGCGGATCACCGCCCTGTTTGAATTGGTCGGTGCTGCACTGCTGCTGCCGACGTTCTGCGCCGATTATGGTTTGCGCGGGATCTGGTATGCACTGTTTCATTCCATTTCGGCGTTCTGCAATGCCGGCTTTGACCTGCTGGGAACAGAGGATGCAAAATTTGTTTCGCTGACACGGTATGCAGGAAACCCATTGCTTACCACAGTGATCGCGGCCCTGATCGTCTTTGGCGGCCTTGGCTTTCTGACATGGGAGGACATTTGTACATACCGCCTTGATCTTCACCGTTACCGGATGCAGAGCAAGGTGATCCTTGTCACAACGGCATTTCTTCTGGTACTGCCGACGCTGTACTTTTATTGCTTCGAGTTCACGGCAGGCTCTGCCCGGCAGCGCATTTTATTGTCGATGTTCCAATCCGTTACACCCCGTACTGCCGGTTTTAACACCGCTGATCTTGCTGCGATGGGCAGCACTTCACAGGCATTGATGGTGGTTCTGATGCTGTTGGGCGGTTCGCCCGGCTCTACGGCAGGCGGCATGAAAACCACAACATTTGCCGTTCTGCTGGCCAATATGTGGGCGACCTTCCGCCGCAGAGAAGATGCCGAATTTTTCGGGCGGCGCATAGATAGTTCTGCGGTCAAGAATGCTGCCACGATTGCAGGGATGTATTTGACGCTGTTCTTCCTCGGAGCCTTTGTCATTGCTACGGCAGAGCAGCTGCCGATGTCGGTCTGTCTGTATGAGACCGCTTCGGCTGTGGCAACGGTAGGTCTGACATTGGGCATCACGCCGCAGTTGGGCATCCTTTCGCAGGGGGTGCTGATCGCACTGATGTTTTTGGGACGTGTTGGCGGATTGACGTTGATCTATGCGGCATTTGGCAGCAGCCCTGCCCACTCTCGTCTGCCGCAGGAGAAGATCGCAATCGGATAAAGGAGACAAGTATGAAATCGATTCTTTTGATTGGGCTTGGCCGTTTTGGCCGCCATATTGCGCAGGAACTGAATGAGCTGGGTCATCAGGTCATGGCGATCGACAGCAACGAAGACCGTGTGAACGCCGTGCTTTCCTATGTGACGAATGCACAGATCGGTGACAGCACCAGCGAATACTTTCTGCGCTCCCTTGGTGTCGGCAATTTTGATGTGTGTATCGTAACCATCGGCGGCAATTTTCAAAGCTCACTGGAAACAACATCACTGCTCAAGGAGCTGGGCGCAAAGCTTGTGGTCTCGCGTGCAGAGCGGGATGTACAAGCCAAGTTTCTGCTGCGCAACGGTGCGGATGAAGTGGTCTACCCGGAAAAGCAGCTGGCAAAGTGGGCAGCGATCCGATACAGCTCCGAACACATTCTGGATTATATCGAGCTGCAGGACGACCACGCCATCATGGAAGTGACCATTCCGCCGGAATGGATGGATCGCACGATCGGCGAGATCAATATCCGAAAAAAGTATAACATCAATATTCTTGCACTGAAAAAAGACGGAAAGCTCGATATGAACATCACGCCGGATACGCAGCTGTGCCGGGATGAAAGTATGCTGGTTTTGGGAAAATACGCATCGATCCAGAAGTGTTTCCGGCTCTGAAAAGATAGGACGGATCGTATGGATGTCGTTTTGTTATTGATGGTTCTTGGAGTCATGTTGAGTGGTTTCCGGGCAGCAGATGCGCTGGATCACATGCGGAAGGAGATCATTCGACAAGAAGGAAAAAGACGTGGCTGGTGGTCGTGACCATCAAATTGTGCTATACTGTGGGCAAGGCAGGTGATCTTTATGAATCAGAACGACCCACCCACTGAACATATTCTGGCGTGTCTGTCGTCCTCTCCCTCCAATGCAAAGATCGTGCGGACGGCAGCAACGATGGCAAAGGCGTTTGGAGGGACCTTTACAGCTCTGTATGTCCGGACTCCGGATTCGGATCAGATGGGAAAAGAAGACCGTCGGCGTTTGCAGCAGCACATTCGTATGGCAGAGCAGGCAGGTGCCGACATTTCTACGATCTACGGGGATGACATTCCGCAGCAGATCGCAGAGTTTGCCCGCATCTCCGGCATTACAAAAATCGTACTGGGGCGCTCCAGCGTACATCGCCGCCATTTCTGGAGTGGACCGTCACTGACTGAAAAATTGACGATGACTGCGCCTAATCTGGATATTTACATCATCCCGGATGCTTCTGCAGAGAACGGCTACGGTTCAGGACGGAAGCTGTTCACCCGTCCGCTTCTGCCGTCTGTCCGTGATCTTCTGATTACCGCAGGCATCCTGAGCTGCATCACGCTCATCGGCTTCTTTTTCCTGCAGCTGGACTTTGCGCGTTATAACATTATTATGCTCTATATGCTGGGGATGCTGTTCACCGCATTGTGTACCAGCGGTTACACCTGCGGTGTGCTGGGCTCTGTTGCCAGTGTTGCGCTGTACAATTTTTTTCTGACGGAACCGCGCCTGACATTCCATGCGTATGACCCCGGTTATCAGGTTACGTTTGCCCTGATGCTGACCTCTGCAATGATTACCTGTACGTTGACGACACGGTTGAAAGACCATGCAAAAATGTCTGCGCAGGCAGCATTCCGGACAAAAGTACTATTTGATACGAATCAGCTTTTACAGAAAGCCAAAAGTGAAGAAGAAATCTTTTCGCTGACAGCTTCCCAGCTGATGAAGCTGCTGAACCGGAGTCTGATCGTCTACCTGGAACAAAACGGAGGTCTTGGGGCAGAACAGGTTTTTGGAGTTGACGGGGAAACGGCGCAAAACATCTTTTCTGCACCGGAAGAACGGGATGCAGCAAATTGGACGTTTGCCAACAAAAAGCGTTCCGGTGCAGGCACGGATAGCTACCCGGATGCAAAGGGACTTTATCTTGCACTTCGGACCGGAGGCGGCGTGTTTGGAGTGATCGGGATCGATCTGTCCGAAAAAC
>OOCZ01001374.1_pt1 | contig 15481 bp, 10 predicted proteins | sample 1671631 | NCBI WGS metagenome assembly OOCZ01 (sample SAMN06348176, study PRJEB24527) | human gut metagenome | reverse complement strand
CATATTTTGCGGATTTTTGTAAAAAATGTATTGATAAGAAAGGCAGACAGAGGGTGAAAAAATGGAAACTTTTCAGATCAGAACAGACCTGGCTCTGGAGGCAAGAGAAAGTGTCAATGAAGAGGAAAGCAAACTGCGGGGTGTGTCGGTGGACGAGCACTATGAGGAAGAGACGGATATCCGCATTACCAAGGTGACCATCGATACGAAAAATGCGGAAAAAACACTGGGAAAGCCCATGGGTGTCTATGTGACCATGGAGGCGCCGGCCATGGTGGAACCGGATGACGATTACCACAGGGAGATCTCGGAGGCGTTAGCAGAGGAACTTTTGAAAATGATGCCCGGGGAAGCGGAGGAATTGTCGGTATTGATCGTGGGGCTGGGGAACCGGGAAGTGACGGCGGACGCTCTGGGACCGCAGGTGGTGGACAATCTGCTGATCACCAGACACGTGGTCAGAGCCTACGGCAAAGCAGCCTACAACTGTACCCGTATGAATCTGGTCAGCAGTATTGAGCCGGGGGTAATGGCGAAGACCGGTATGGAGACGGCAGAAATCATAAGCGGTGTGGTGAAGGAGACGCAACCGGATGTGCTGATCGTGGTGGATGCGCTGGCGGCCCGCAGCACCAGAAGATTGAACCGTACGATCCAGATCACCAATACCGGCATTCAGCCCGGCTCCGGCGTGGGCAATCACCGCAATGCCCTGACCGAAGAGACCCTGGGCGTACCGGTAATTGCCATCGGGATCCCCACGGTGGTGGATGCCGCCACGATTGTGGGAGATGCACTGGAGAAGCTGATGAGCGGGGAAAAGGAGTTCGATGCGGTCAAATATATGGGACAGCACCGCATGGCTTTTGCAGAACTGAACAATATGTATATGACCGGAAAGGATATCGATTCTGTGATCAAACGGGTCAGCTACACGGTCTCCGAGGGAATCAATATTGCCATGGAAAAAAACTGGGCGTAACTGCATATATATAGGGTAACAGTTCATGAGTTGAGCACCGGATTACGAGCAAAGGTAGTCACGAAGTGACGTAAGAGCAGGTCAAGGCGACTTTGTGACCGACGAGGGCTGAACTGTCGTAACAAAAAAAGTGCGGAAGGAGAGCGCGGACCGTGAAGAATCCGAAAAATACTGTCTGGCGGATCGCACTGTTTTTGCTGACAGTTATCTGTGGGCTTTTGATGGCGGATCGGGGAGAAAATGAGTTTCCGGTATTTGCCTGTTCCGAAGCTTTGTCAGGAGAAAGCGGCAGTACCGGATTACTGCTGCAGCAGAATATGTGGGAAGTAGTACCGCTGTTAGGCTATGGTATTGTGGAGCAGCAGGGGACACAGAATCCGGAGGAGGATGAGACTACCTGCCGGACCCTGACCACCGAAGATCTGATCAGCGAAGAACTTCTCCTTCCGCAGCCGGAGGAAACGCAGCAGACGGCCCTTATCCCGGAGAGTGTGGAGGCAACAGCCGGGACTGCATTGAGCAATTTTCGTCCGGCGGTACAACAGGTGCAGATTGACCGCACACAGCTTGCGGATTATGAGACACTGGTACGGAATTTTTATGCCATAGATGCCAATACCATGGCAGGCAGCGATCAGTTATCCGTGGAAAAACTGCTGGGAATGGATATGACGTTGCCACAGGAAGGTGACGGACCACAGATCCTGATCTATCACACCCATTCCCAGGAGGCTTTTGCGGATTCGGTTCCGGGAGATGTGAACACCGGTATCGTGGGAGTGGGAGAGTGTCTGACCAAGATCCTGACAGAACAATATGGTTACCGGGTGCTGCACAATACCGGTCAATATGATGTGGAGACCAGAGATAATGCGTATTCCCGGGCACTTCCGGCAGTGGAACAGATCCTTGCGGAGAATCCCTCTATCCAGGTGATCATCGATCTGCACCGGGATGAGGTGGCGGAAGAGACAAAGCTGGTGACGGATATTCAAGGGAGACCCACGGCAAGATTTATGTTCTTTAACGGTCTGAGCAGGACCCGTAAGACGGGAGATATTGACTACCTGGCCAACGAGAACCAGGAGGCCAATCTGGCATTTTCTTTTCAGATGCAGTTGAAGGCGGCGGAGTATTACCCGGGACTGACCCGCAGGATCTATCTGAAGGGCTACCGCTACAATATGCATCTGCGTCCCCGGACACTTCTGGTGGAACTGGGAGCCCAGAACAATACTGTGGAGGAGGCCATAAACGCCTGTGATCCTCTGGCACATATTCTGGATATGGTGCTTAAGGGAGAGTAGCGATACATAAAAGCAGGATAAGACAACGAATCGAAGTAAAATCATAGACAAGAATGCGGAATTTATGCTACAATCGTTAGATGCAAGAATATGTCAGGAAAGGACAGTAGTATGGCAGTAATAGATCAGAGCAAAATCCGCAATTTTTGTATTGTGGCACACATAGATCACGGCAAATCCACCCTGGCGGACCGTATCATTGAGAAGACCGGTCTGCTCACCAGCAGAGAGATGCAGGCACAGGTCCTGGACAATATGGACCTGGAGAGAGAGCGTGGCATTACCATCAAGGCACAGGCCGTGCGTACCGTATATAAAGCACAGGACGGAGAGGAATACATTTTCAACCTCATCGATACTCCGGGCCATGTGGATTTCAATTATGAGGTCAGCCGTTCTCTGGCGGCCTGCGACGGCGCCATTCTGGTGGTGGATGCGGCACAGGGCATTGAGGCACAGACACTGGCCAATGTCTATCTGGCACTGGATCATGACCTGGATGTCTTCCCGGTCATCAATAAGATCGACCTGCCCAGTGCGGATCCCCAGAGAGTGATTGAGGAGATCGAGGATGTTATCGGCATCGAGGCACAGGATGCACCGCTGATATCCGCAAAAAACGGTATCGGCATTGAGGAAGTGTTAGAGCAGATCGTGAAGAAAATTCCCGCACCAAAGGGCGATCCAACGAATCCTCTGCAGGCGCTGATCTTTGATTCCGTGTATGATTCCTACAAGGGTGTCATTATCTTCTGCCGTGTCATGGAAGGTACCGTGAAAAAGGGCACTGTCATCCGCATGATGGCTACCGGAGCCAGGGAGGAAGTAGTGGAGGTCGGATACTTCGGCGCTGGTCAGTTTATTCCCTGCGAAGAACTTTCCGCGGGAATGGTAGGTTATATTACCGCTTCCATTAAAAATGTAAAAGACACCGCAGTGGGTGATACGGTGACAGACGATAACAATCCCTGTGCAGTGCCCCTGCCCGGTTATAAAAAAGTCCAGTCCATGGTGTATTGTGGTCTGTATCCCGCAGACGGCTCCAAATACCCTGATCTGAGAGATGCCCTGGAAAAATTACAGTTAAACGATGCGTCCCTGTTTTATGAACCGGAGACCTCCGTGGCATTGGGATTTGGTTTCCGCTGCGGATTCCTGGGACTGTTGCATTTGGAGATTATTCAGGAGCGTCTGGAACGAGAGTATAATCTTGATCTGGTGACCACTGCTCCCGGAGTAGTCTATAAGGTACACAAGACCAATGGGGAAGTGATCGAACTGACCAATCCGTCCAATCTGCCGGATCCTTCCGAGATCGAATACATGGAGGAGCCTGTGGTAAATGCGGAGATTATGGTAACCTCTGAATTTATCGGATCTATTATGGAATTGTGCCAGGAGCGTCGCGGCAAGTATCTTGGCATGGAATATATCGAAGGCACCAGAGCATTGTTAAAATACGAATTGCCTTTGAACGAGATTATTTACGATTTCTTTGATGCACTGAAATCCCGCTCCCGAGGTTATGCTTCTTTTGATTATGATCTGAAGGGTTATGAGAGATCCAATCTGGTGAAGCTGGACATTCTGATCAACCGCGAGGAAGTGGATGCACTGTCCTTCATTGTCTGTGCGGACTCCGCCTATGAGAGAGGCCGTAAGATGTGTGAGAAATTAAAGGATGAGATTCCGAGACACCTCTTTGAGATTCCCATTCAGGCAGCTATCGGCGGCAAGGTGATCGCCAGAGAGACCGTAAAGGCTATGCGTAAGGATGTGCTGGCAAAATGCTACGGCGGTGATATTACCCGTAAGAAAAAGCTGCTGGAGAAGCAGAAAGAGGGTAAAAAGCGTATGCGTCAGTTCGGCAATGTAGAGATCCCGCAGAAGGCATTTATGAGTGTTCTGAAGCTGGATGATAAAAACTGATGAAGTAATTGAAGGAGCAATATGAATAAAAAGGAACTGGAATTATACATTCATATTCCCTTTTGCGTAAGAAAGTGCAGCTATTGTGATTTCCTGTCTGCCCCTGCCACGGAGCAGACAAGGGAAGCCTATATGGCTGCACTTTTTGCAGAGATCGGGGGAAGAGCAAAAGATTACAGTGACCGTACCGTGACCAGTATATTTATCGGAGGAGGTACGCCGTCGTTGTTGTCCGGGGAACAGATCGGGCAGTTGATGGACCGTATCAGAGAGCAGTTCGCAATGGCACAGGACGCGGAGATCACCATGGAGGTGAATCCGGGGACGGCCAGCGCAGAGAAACTTCGGAATTTTTACACGGCAGGAATCAACCGTCTCAGTATCGGTATGCAGTCTGCCCAGGCAGAAGAACTGAAAAATCTGGGCAGGATCCATGATTTTGAAGGCTTCTGCCAGGTGTACCGGGAGGCCGTGGAGGCAGGGTTTACGAATATCAATGTGGATATCATGAGCGGACTGCCGGGACAGACGCTTGCAAGCTATCGGGACACGCTGGAAAAGGTGCTGCACTTAGAACCCATGCCGCAGCATATCTCTGCCTACAGCCTGATCGTGGAGGAGGGAACCCCTTTTGCGGCCATGGCAGAGAGGGGAGAATTGCCCTTACCGGAGGAAGAGACGGAGCGTGCCATGTATGAGGAGACCATAGAGGTGCTGGCAAAGTATGGGTTCCATCGGTATGAGATTTCCAACTATGCCAGGGATGGTTATGAATGCAGACATAATGTGGGCTATTGGATTCGCAGGGATTACCTGGGATTCGGTATCGGTGCGGCATCCCTTATCGATAATGTGCGGTTTCAGAACGAAAAGAGTCTGGGAGCTTATCTGGCACATCCGCTGGAAAGCAGGGAAGAGGAGCAGACACTGACGGTACAGGACCGGATGGAGGAGACCATGTTTCTGGGACTGCGGCTGACAAGAGGAGTATCCTGTGTGGATTTTGCAGAACAATACGGCAGGACTGTGGAGGAAGTCTACGGAGAAGTGATCGCACGGAATGTGGCGGATGGTCTTTTGACCGTTACGGAGGGGAAAGAGAATCAGAAAAAAGACCGGTTCCTGGCACTGACAAAGAGAGGGCTGGATCTGAGCAATTACGTGATGGCGCAGTTTTTATTCTGAGGAACGTGGGAGACTGACAGGCACTTGTGGACAGAAAATCACATAAACTATCATAAGCAACTGTCCACGGAGGGATTTTTTGAAGACCTTTCAGCAGCCATTAACCGCAGGAGAAGAAGCGTATTATATCCGCTTGCTCAGGGAAGGTACCGTGGAAGAATCCAGACAGGCCAGGGAGATCCTGGTGGAGAGGAATCTGCGCCTGGTGGCACACATTGCCAAAAAATACCAGAATGTTGAGGAGGACATGGAGGACCTGATCTCTATCGGATGTATCGGACTGATCAAAGCAGTGAATTCTTTTGACTCAGGAAAAGGAAGACTGGCTACCTATGCCTGCAGATGCATTGATAACGAACTTCTGATGATGCTGCGCAGCCGCAAAAAACTTTCCAGGGAAGTCTCCCTGTATGAACCTATCGGACAGGATAAGGAAGGAAATGCCATCCATCTGTTGGACGTGATCGAAGAGAAGCAGAAGGACGTGGTGGAGGATCTGGAGCTTGACAGAAATATCAGGCGCCTGTTCCTGGCTCTGGACCACTGTCTTACGGAGCGGGAGTATCGGATTGTGGTGATGCGCTATGGGATCCTGGGCTGTAAAGAACACACACAGCAGGAGGTGGGAGATGTTCTCGGAATTTCCAGAAGCTATGTCTCACGCATGGAAAAAAGAGCATTGCATAAGCTGGCGGAGGCTCTGCGTGAGGCCTAAACATCACCTTGTCAATTAAGGAACACTGTGATATATTTATTTCTATAAGTGACTAAAGATAAGGGGGGGACAGGGATGCATTTTGTAAGAACGGAAGACTTGAAGACGGGAATGCGTCTGGCAAGACCTGTTTATAATAAGAAGAGTATTCTTTTGTTTGACAGAAATTCCCTTTTGTCATTACAGGCAATAGAAAGTATTCGTAATTTCGGATTGATCGGTGTCTATGTACTGGAACCGGCAGAACCGCTTCCACCCCTGACTCAGGAGGACCTGGAGTTCGAACGGTTTCAGATTCAGGCGGTCAGTGCCATCGAAGAGGAACAGGATCGTATCCTGAAGACCAGAAAGCAGAACCGTACCCAGTCCATCGCAGATATGGTCATCCGCAATTACGGACACTTGGATGAGAAAATCAATTTCTACCAGAATCTGAGAAGCCGGGAGGATTATTTCTCCAGACATTCCCTGAACGTGGCAATACTCTGTGCCATGGTTACCCATGTGATGAATATCAGACGGGAAGAACAGTATCATACCGTATGTGCTGCCATCCTTCACGATATGGGAAAAGTGAAAAAACATGATGACGTGTATTACGGGGCACCTTATACCAGAGAGGATATGCTGCGGAACTGCGAGACGCAGGAAGAGGCCTACGGTATCATCGAGGAGGCTTTTGCCACCGACGGATCCGGCATCCGCAGGATCTGCCAGCAGGCAGCCGGAAAACAGCTGGACCTGTTCCCGGAAGACGGAGAGAAGAGCAGGTATAAAATGCTGGCCGGAGCCAATGTATTGCTGGTGGCGAACCGTTATGATGAGATCACGGCCATGACATTACAGGGAACGGCACAGTCTGAGGTGAAGGCTCTTCAGGAACTTCTGGAGCACCCGGAGGTATATGATCCGGAGACGGTACGGGCATTGATCCGTTCCATCAATATCCTTCCGCCCGGTGCCAGCGTGGAACTCAGTACGGGAGAGAAAGCACTGGTATTGAATGAAAATGAAGAAAGTGTACTGCGGCCGACAGTGGTAAGCTTCCGGGATAACAGTATCCTGGATCTGTCCCTTCCCGGGAATGAGGACATCCAGATCGTGGATGTCATGAAGACCATGGACAACCGGTACATATTCAATAAATAGTGAGGAGCAATTATGCCAACAATCGAAGAAATACTCAGAGCCGCCAAGGAAGCGGGAGCAAGTGATGTACATCTGACGGTAGGTATCCCACCCAAAATGCGTGTAAACGGCAATCTGATCACCATGGATTATCCCAGGATGCTTCCGGCAGACACGCTGGAAGTACTAGTCAATATCATGACGGAAGTGCAGAGAGAACGTTTTGAGGAACGGGGAGAATACGATATGTCTTTCTCTATTCCCAACTGCGGACGTTACCGTGTCAATGCCTACAAGCAGAGAGGTTCCGTGGCTCTGGCGTTCCGACTGGTAGGAACCGTGGTGCCTTCTCCGGAAGAGCTGGGTGTACCGGAATCCGTGGTGGAACTATATCAGCGCAAACGTGGTCTGGTACTGGTCACCGGACCTACCGGAAGCGGTAAATCCACGACGCTTGCCGCCATCATCGACAAGATCAACAACAACAGAGATGCCCATGTCATCACTCTGGAGGACCCTATCGAGTATCTGCATCAGCATAAGATGTCCATGGTCAACCAGCGTGAGATCGGCATAGATTCCAATAATTATGCCAATGCTTTAAGAGCGGCACTCCGTGAAGATCCCGATGTCATTCTGGTCGGAGAGATGCGTGACTTCGAGACCATCAGTGTAGCTATTACGGCAGCGGAGACCGGACATCTGGTATTGTCCACCCTGCATACGATCGGTGCAGCCAGCACCGTAGACCGTGTGATCGATGTCTTCCCACCACATCAGCAGCAACAGATCCGTGTCCAGCTGTCCAACACACTGGAAGCAGTCATATCCCAGCAGCTGATCCCGACAGCGGACGGCAAGCACCGTGTGGCAGCTTTTGAGGTCATGCATGCCAATCATGCGGTCCGCAACCTGATCCGTGAGGGCAAATCCCACCAGCTGGCCAGCGTCATGCAGACCAACCGGAAACTGGGTATGATCACCATGGATGAGGCTATTGTTCAGTTGTATTTTGAAGGCAAGATCGACAGGGAACATGCGATCCAGTTCGCACAGGATCCCGACAGCATGGAAAATAAAATTTAAAGGAATGATCCGGAACCGGCTATATAGGAGCAGACCAGACGACGCAGCGGAAAGCGTACGGTTTTGTGAATCTGTAGTGAGGTTCCGGAGGATTTTTCACCAAAAGACATTTTCATTTAAAATTTCTGATATTAATTCTAAGAAGATTCCGGTAGTTTCACTGCCCTTTTGCGGGCTCTTATGATTACCCATTGTATGAATTGTTTTGTTAAGTCTGATTATTTTTGTCAGATTCATTCGTTTTATCTGTTTCTGTTTTGTTTCACTGTTATTTCCATAATAAATAAAACATTTTAAAGGAGGTATTTTATGTTTACTACAGTTTGTTCGGCTGCAGTCTATGGTCTGCAGGCATATCTGGTCCGCGTGGAAGTGGATCTGGCAGGGGGACTACCATCGTTTCAGCTGGTGGGGTCGCTGGGGAGTGAGGTGAAGGAATCCCGGGAGAGGGTGAGTGTGGCCATGAAAAATTCCGGTTTCCAGATCCCACCGGCACATATCACAGTAAATCTGGCTCCGGCAGGTCGACGTAAAGATGGTACCGCCTTTGATCTGCCTATAGCTGTGGGACTTTTGCGGGATATGGAACTGGTACCGGAGGAAGCGCTGCAGGATACATTGTTTTTGGGAGAACTGGGCCTGAATGGGGAGATCAAGAAGGTGAAGGGTGTACTTCCCATTGTTCAGGAGGCGGCAAAAAGCGGTATCCTAAGGGTGGTGGTGCCCGGAGAAAATGCCATGGAGGCTGCGGTGATACCGGGGATCACGGTCTGGGGTGTGAACTGTCTGAACGATCTGCTGGCGGCACTGAACCATCCGGAGCTGGAAACTGAAAAAGTGTATCAGCCGAGGATCCGGGCGGAGGACTTGCTAAGGGAAGGAACCGGACAGGATACGGGAGATTTCCGGGAAGTGGCGGGACAGGAGAATGCTAAACGGGGTGCCGAGATCGCTGCGGCGGGATTCCACAATCTGTTGATGATAGGGCCGCCCGGGGTGGGAAAATCCATGGTCGCCGGGCGAATCCCCGGAATCCTGCCGCCTCTGACACTGAAAGAAAGTCTGGAGGTGACAGGAATCTTCAGTGTGGCGGGACTTCTGCCGCCGGGACAGGCACTGATCACAAGGAGGCCTTTTTATGCACCACACCATACTGTGACACAGGCAGCACTGATCGGCGGGGGAAGCGGCATCCCAAGACCTGGGATGGTATCGCTGGCCCATCGGGGTGTACTGTTTCTGGACGAGCTTCCGGAATTCCGGAAAAACGTGCTGGATGGCATGCGACAGCCTATGGAGGAGCGTAAAGTGCAGATCGCCAGAAGTGCCGGGATGGTCACTTATCCGTCGGACTTTATTCTGGTGGCGGCTATGAATCCCTGTCCCTGCGGGTATTATCCGGACCGGAATAAATGCCGCTGTACCCAGCCCCAGATCGAGAAATATCTGGGAAAGATATCGGGACCGATTTTAGACCGGATTGATCTGTGTGTGGAACTGCATCCCGTGGATATTCTGCATCTGCAGAAAACGAAAACGGAAAAAAGCAGTGAAGATATGAAGCGGCAGATCCGGCATGCAAGAGAACGGCAGGCGGAGCGTTTTGCAGGAACGGATTGCCGTTTCAATGGGGACATCCGGTCTGCACAGGTGGAAGAATATTGCCCGTTGGGAGAGGAGGGTCAGAAAGTCATGGAACAGCTGTATCGTACGCTGCAGCTCAGTGCCAGAGTTTATCACCGGATTCTCAAAACTGCCCGAACCATAGCGGATTTGGAGGACCGGGAAGAGATCACGGGGGAACATTTGCTGGAGGCGGCGTGTTATCGCCCTTCGGAGACGTATTGGAATTAATTGTGTGCCGGAACCGGGTACATTAAGTGTCCGGCAGGAAAAAGGGGCCGGTACGAAAATAACGGAAAACGTGCGGGCTGTGTGAAAACAGGGAAAGGGACAGGTATGTTTATGGCGGAGGAAGAGAGAAAATATGCATATTTTTTGTGCAGCACCTATACAATCGGGGGCGTGCGGGCAGAACGGCTGCTTGCACGCTTCGGGTCACCCCGGGCGGTATATGAGGCGGAGACAGAGGAATGGAGGGAGTGCGTGGGCAATTCTGCGGCGGAAGCCTTGGAACGGCAGAAGAAAAGCGGAGAGTGGGAACGGGAATATGGACAGCTTTCGGAACAACAGATCCACTTTCTTTTGCGGGAGGAGAAAGGATTTCCCGGGAAACTGGCAGAAATTCCGGATCCGCCTTACGGCATTTTTTACCGGGGAAAACTGCCGGATGAGAACGAACCGGCGGTGGCGGTCATCGGTGCCAGAGAGTGTTCGGAATACGGCAGATATGTGGCCGAGGAACTGGGACAGTATCTGGGAAGAGCGGGAATACAGGTCATCAGCGGCATGGCCCGGGGGATTGACGGGATCAGCCAGCAGGCAGCGTTATCTGCGGGAGGAACTTCCTATGGTGTGCTGGGATGCGGAGTGGATATCTGTTATCCCGCACAGAATCGAAGATTGTATGAAGAACTGTTGGAAAAAGGGGGATTGCTCTCCACCTATACGCCGGGAACAAAGCCGCTGCCCCAGTATTTTCCACCAAGAAACCGTATTGTCAGCGGACTGTCGGATGCTCTGATCGTCATTGAGGCCAGACAGAAGAGCGGGACGTTGATCACGGTGGATATGGCACTGGAACAGGGCAGGGACGTCTATGTGGTGCCGGGCAGGCTTACGGACAGGCTCAGTGACGGCTGCAATCATCTGCTGACGCAGGGAGCGGGAGTGTTTTTATCTCCGGAGAGTTTTGCAGAGGATTTTTTGCGGAGCTGGGAGGAAAAACAGGGACTTTCCGCAGATGGCTCCGGAGGAAAGAACGGGCGGAAAAATAATAGGGAAACCGGCAGAAATACGGCAAAAGTAAAATTGCCCAAAGAATCCCTGCAAAAGATCTGGGAATGTCTGGAACCTGTGCCGAAGACGTCGGAGACGCTGTTGCGGGAACTTTGGGAGAAGGGAGAATATACGGACATTTCCGCACTGAACCGGGCGCTGATGGAACTGGAACTTTTGGGATATGCCAGACAGAACAGTCCGGGACATTTCAGCACTTCTGCGAATTGACAAGGCTTTCGGAAAAGGGGTATAGTAATAGACATATGAGAATGACGAGAAAGGTCAGGTGCCCTTATGAACGATAAAGATACTTACAGAATGCATACCAAAGTAATACAGATCGGAGACCGGAAGATCGGCGGCGGCAATCCTATCGCCATCCAGTCCATGACCAATACGAAGACAGAGGATGTGAAGGCAACCGTAGAGCAGATCCTGCGTCTGGAGAAGGCAGGCTGTGAGATCATCCGCTGCACAGTACCGACGCTGGAGGCGGCAGCAGCCATCCGGGAGATCAAGAAGCAGATCCATATTCCTTTAGTGGCGGATATCCACTTTGACTACCGTATGGCACTGGCAGCCATTGAGAACGGTGCCGACAAGATCCGCATCAATCCCGGCAATATCGGAAGTGTGGAGCGTGTAAAGGCTGTGGTAGATGCGGCAAAGGAGAGAAATATTCCGATCCGTGTGGGAGTGAACAGCGGTTCCCTGGAGAAGCCGCTGGTGGAAAAATACGGTGGAGTGACTGCGGAAGGTATTGTGGAGAGCGCACTGGACAAGGTACACATGATCGAAGATCTGGGATATGACAATCTGGTCATCAGTATCAAATCTTCGGATGTGCTGATGTGCGTGAAAGCCCATGAACTGCTGGCAGGCCGTACGGTGTACCCTCTGCATGTGGGCATTACCGAATCCGGTACTGTGAACAGTGGTAATATCAAGTCAGCCATCGGTCTGTCCCTGATCTTAAGCCAGGGCATCGGTGACACCATCCGGGTATCCCTGACAGGAGATCCCGTAGAGGAGATCAAATCCGCAAAGCTGATCCTGCGTACATTAGGATTGCGCAAGGGCGGCATTGAGGTCGTATCCTGTCCCACCTGTGGAAGAACCCAGATCAATCTGATCGATCTGGCCACTAAAGTGGAGAAAATGGTAGAGGATTACCCGCTGGATATCAAAGTGGCTGTCATGGGCTGCGTGGTAAACGGCCCCGGAGAAGCAAAAGAAGCGGATCTGGGAGTTGCGGGCGGTATCGGAGAAGGTCTGCTGATCAAGCATGGCGAGATCGTAAAAAAGCTTCCGGAGGATCAGCTGCTCCCCGCCTTGAAAGAGGAATTGGATCATTGGAGTTAAAATAAATGAGTAAACCGTTTTTTGAGGTATTTCCTTCGTTACAGTTGAATACGGACATTCGTGACCTGATGGGGCAGACAGAAGTGGAGAGAGTCTCGGCGACAAAACGCAGAGACTTTCTTCGGGTGTACTTAAAAAGTACCCGCCTGATCCAGAAAGCGGACATCTGGACCACGGAACAGGAGATCAAGAAGCAGCTGTTCCCTCAGGCCAACCTGACAGTGAAAATATACGAAAAGTTCGAATTGTCTTCCCAGTACAATCCGGAAAAGCTGATGGATATTTATAAGGAAAGTATTCTGGAGGAATTCCGGGAGTACAGCCATATCCAGTATAATGCCCTGAAGACGGCGAAAATCGAGTATCCTTCGGAAAATGAAATGCTTTTAACGCTGGAAGATACGGTATTAAATCACAGTATGGAAGGGGAGATCCTGCAGATTCTGGAGAAGATCCTGGTGGAACGTTGTGGATTCTCCGTGAAGATCCATACGGTTTATGTGGAAAAAGAGACCGGGCGTTTCCAGGAGGAAGAGGAAGCAAAGATCCGTCTGAAGGTGGATGCCATTTACAGTCGTACGAAAGGCAGAAGAGAAGAAGGAGAGCAGACTGCATCGGCGGAAGGAAGCGGGCAAAGTACAGCACAGGATCCGGAAACCGGCAAGGCTGCAGAGACCGCACAAAAGCCGAAGACCGAGAATGCCGGTGGCGTGACCAAGAGCTTTCAGGGTGGCAGCCGCGGTGAATTCAAGCGTGGAGAATTCAAAAAGGGCGAGTTTCGTAAGAGTGGTAACTTTGAAAAAGGTGCGTTGAAGAGATCAGACAATCCGGATGTCATCTACGGGCGTGATTTCGAAGAAGAGGCCATGAAGATTGAGGAACTCATCGGAGAGATGGGTGAGGTGGTCATCCGCGGTAAGGTACTGTCCGTGGATACCCGTGACATCAAGAACGAGAAGACGATTATTATTTTCAATATCTCTGATTTTACCGATACCATGACCATCAAGATGTTCGTGCGTACCGAGCAGGTGAAGGAAGTGACCGGGGACATCAAGCCGGGAGCTTTCTTAAAGGTCAAGGGAATCTGTATGATGGATAAGTTCGACCACGAGCTGGCCATCGGTTCCATTGCGGGAATCAAGAAGATCCCTGATTTTACTAATACGAGAATGGATACCTCCGCCAGAAAGCGTGTGGAGCTGCACTGTCATACAAAGATGAGTGATATGGACGGTGTCTCCGAGGCCAAGGACATTGTAAAGCGCGCCTACAAATGGGGACATCGGGCCATTGCCATCACGGATCACGGCGTGGTACAGAGTTTTACCGATGCAAACCATGTCTGGGATGACCTGTGGAAAGCGGAAAAAGGCAAGCGGAAAGAAGCCGGAGACGAGAATCCGGACAAGCAGGATTTCTTCAAGATCATTTACGGTGTGGAAGCCTATCTGGTGGATGATCTGAAAGAGATAGTGACGAATGATAAGGGACAGAGTCTGCATGAGGATTATGTGGTATTCGATATCGAGACCACGGGATTTTCCCCAGTCAACAACCGCATTATCGAGATCGGTGCGGTAAAGGTATCCGGTGGAGAGATCGTGGATCGTTTTTCCACCTTTGTCAATCCGGATGTGCCCATTCCCTTCGAGATCGAAAAGCTGACCAGTATCCGGGATGAGGATGTCATGGATTCCCCTCAGATCGACGTGATCCTGCCGCAGTTTCTGCAGTTCTGTGAAGGCTGTATCATGGTGGCTCACAATGCCAGCTTTGATATGAGTTTCATTATGGAGAATTGCAGAAGACTGGGCTATCCGCAGGAGTTTACCTATGTGGATACCGTGGGCATTTCCAGAGTACTTTTGAAGAACCAGTCGAAGCATACGCTGGATGCGGTGGCCAAGACCCTGGGGATTTCCCTGGAGAATCATCACAGAGCCGTGGATGATGCGGAGTGCACGGCCCATATTTTCGTGAAATTTATTAAAATGCTGGAAGAGCAGGACATTCATAATCTGACGGAAGTCAATGCACTGGGAGCTTCCAGTGTGGATGCCGTGAAGAAGATGCCCTCTTACCATGCCATTATTCTGGCGAAAAATGATCTGGGGCGTATCAACCTGTATCGTCTGGTGTCCCAGTCGCATCTGACCTATTTTAACAAACATCCCCGGATTCCCAAGAGTCTGGTGATGAAGTACAGAGAAGGACTGATACTGGGAAGTGCCTGCGAGGCGGGAGAACTGTACCGGGCACTGTTGGACGGACAGTCGGATGCCCAGATTGCCAGACTGGTGAAATTCTATGACTATCTGGAGATCCAGCCCTGCGGCAACAACAAATTCATGATCGCTTCGGAACGTGTGAGGAATGTAAATTCCATTGAGGATATTCAGAATATCAACCGGAAGATCGTGTCCCTGGGAGAACAGTTCCACAAGCCGGTAGTGGCTACCTGCGATGTGCATTTCATGAATCCGGAAGATGAGGTATACAGAAGAATCATCATGGCAGGAAAGGGCTTTGGTGATGCGGACAATCAGCCGCCGCTGTATCTTAGGACCACGGATGAGATGCTGGAGGAATTCTCCTATCTGGGCGAGGAAAAGGCGAGGGAGGTAGTAATAACCAACCCCAACATGATAGCCGACAGCTGCGAGAGAATGAAGGCGTTCCTGTCAGAAAAGGGCACCTATGCCCCTACGTTCCCCGGCGCAAACGACGAGCTGAGGAATATGGCGCTGAAGAAGGCTCACGAGATATACGGGGACGAGCTGCCGGAGGTGGTGCAGAAGCGCCTTGATAAGGAACTGAATTCCATCATAGGCAACGGCTATTCCTCGCTGTACCTTATGGCACAGCGCCTTGTACACAAGTCAA
>OOCZ01001365.1_pt1 | contig 15549 bp, 17 predicted proteins | sample 1671631 | NCBI WGS metagenome assembly OOCZ01 (sample SAMN06348176, study PRJEB24527) | human gut metagenome | reverse complement strand
AATATTCCGCGGAAGCGGTCGCCCATACAGCCGGAAGTTCGAGTACCAGATCGGCACCGCCGAGAAGTGCCATGCGGGTGCGCGTGTATTTGTCGGCAATGGCAGGAACACCGCGCTGCATAAAATCTCCGCTCATGGCAACGATCACAAAATCTGCTCCTGTAAGGTGGCGTACGGTTTCCATCTGATATTGGTGTCCGTTGTGAAACGGATTGTATTCGGCGATAATTCCTGCTGTTTTCACGTTTGCCTCCTGTTCGGTCGTTTCTTCTGCCTGTTTTTCTGTTAAAATATTAACACAGCTTTTCGAGGATTTCCACTTGTATAAGAAGGAAAATGTGTTTATAATGGAAAAAGATTGTGGATTTCCACAAAATGAATAAGGACAAGGGAGAATTCAAATGAACGTATTAGTAATCAACTGCGGAAGCTCTTCCCTGAAGTACCAGCTGATCAACTCTGATTCAGAAGAGGTACTTGCCAAGGGCTTATGCGAAAGAATCGGAATTGACGGAAGACTGGTTTACCAGAAAGAGGGAATGGATAAGGAGATCACGGAAGCTCCGATGCCAACCCACAAAGAGGCCATTCAGATGGTTCTTGATGCACTGCATAATCCAAAGAGTGGAGCAGTAAAGGATCTGAGCGAAATCGACGCAGTTGGACATCGTGTGGTACACGGTGGAGAGAAGTTTGCAAAGTCGGTGGTACTGACAGAAGAAGTGCTTGCAAAGGTAGAAGAGTGTAATGAACTTGCACCGTTACATAACCCGGCAAACCTGATCGGTATCCGTGCGTGTCAGGAACTGATGCCAGACGTACCGATGGTTGGTGTATTTGATACAGCATTCCATCAGACAATGCCAAGAAAGGCATTCCTGTACGGACTTCCATATGAATATTATGAGAAATATAAAGTAAGAAGATACGGATTCCACGGAACCAGCCACAGTTTTGTATCCAAAGCATGTGCAGAGTATCTGAAACTGGATCTGAAAAACAGCAAGATTATTGTAGCGCATCTTGGAAACGGAGCATCTGTCAGTGCTGTATTAAATGGAGAATGTGTGGATACTTCTATGGGTCTGACTCCACTGGAGGGACTGGTTATGGGAACCCGTTCCGGAGATATTGATCCGGCAATCATGGAATTTATCGCAAAGAAAGAGAACCTCGACATCGATGGTGTCATGAATGTGTTAAATAAAAAATCCGGTGTTGAAGGATTATCCGGTGTATCCAGTGATTTCCGTGATCTGGAAGCTGCTTATAATGAAGGAAATCCACGCGCCATTGATGCCTGTGAGGTATTTGCTTACCGTGTGGCAAAATACATCGGTGCATATGTTGCAGCAATGAATGGTGTGGATGCGATCGCATTTACTGCAGGTATCGGAGAGAATACTTCTTTCATTCGTGAAAAGATCGTTTCTTATCTGGGATATCTGGGAATCAAGCTTGATAAGAAGACAAACGATGTGCGTGGCGTGGAGGAAATTATTTCCACACCGGATTCAAAAGTTACCGTATGTGTCATTCCGACCAACGAGGAGCTTGCAATCTGTCGTGAGACCGTAGCACTGGTAAAATAAATGTTGATAAATTTGTTGATAATTTGTAAAAATTAGTTGACAAAGCAGGACACCCTATGTATAATTGTTTAGGTGTGAATAGGAGAATAGTGTGAAAATTGATCTTTCAATCATTACAAAATCCATAAACAAGGAATTGACACAGGAGGCGGACATCTTGCTCACTTCCTTTCGTTCCCGCTTGGGAGATTTTCCTATTGTTCGCAAAGCGCCGGTGACATTGCAGATCCGTAATGAGGAGAATGCAGCGGTATTCGTTAAGGGTACGGTTGATATTGATGTGATGATTCCGTGTGCGCGGTGTCTTGAAGAAGTTCGGACGCCGATCCGTTTTGACATAGATAAGAAACTCACTGTTCGGGAAGAGGGACTTGTCGATGAAGAGATGGAGGAACCGGATTACCTGATTGGGTTTGAACTGGATGTAGATAAACTTGTCTACGCCGAGATTTTGGTGAACTGGCCAATGAGAGTTCTGTGCAAGGACGATTGCAAAGGAATTTGTAAAGTCTGCGGGATGAACTTGAATAAGGGAGCCTGCAGTTGCCAGAGAACAGAACTTGATCCAAGAATGGCAGCAATCCAAGATATATTTAACAGGTTTAAGGAGGTGTAAACAAATGTCAATTTGTCCAAAGAATAAATCTTCTAAGGGAAGAAGAGATAAGAGAAGAGCAAACTGGAAAATGTCTGCTCCGACCTTAGTAAAGTGCAGCAAGTGCGGCGAATTAATGATGCCACACCGTGTATGCAAGAACTGCGGATCTTATAACAAAAAAGAGATTATCGCGCAGGACTAATAAGGATAGGTCTTTAAAAATCAAGAGTTGGCGGTTTTGCTGACTCTTGATTTTTTTGTGTCTGAAAGAGCCAATTTATCGTTGATTTATGGAATGATATATAGTATATTTTCTAGTAGATGCATAAGGAGGAACAGACCATGCAGACAATCACGAAAGTAGCTCTTGATGCAATGGGCGGTGATAATGCACCGGCAGAAATTGTTAAGGGAGCAGTTGATGCGGTCTCTTCCCGTGAAGATATCAAAGTTTTTCTGGTTGGACAGGAAGATGTGGTAAGGGAAGAATTGCAGAAGTATCCATATCCGCAGGAGCGTATTGAGGTTGTGGATGCGCCTGAAGTAATTGAGATGGCAGAGCCACCCGTTCAGGCAATTCGAAAGAAAAAACAGTCATCCCTCGTTGTAGGTATGAATATGGTAAAACAAAGAGAAGCGGATGCATTTGTTTCCGCAGGAAGTTCCGGAGCGGTTCTGGTTGGCGGACAGACGATTGTCGGACGCATCCGTGGAATCAAACGCCCACCGCTGGCACCGATCATTCCGACAGAGACCGGAATTTCACTGTTGATCGACTGTGGCGCAAATGTAGACGCACGGCCGGAACATTTATTACAGTTTGCAAAGATGGGTTCCGTTTATATGGAAAACGTTGTGGGGATTAAGAATCCGAGAGTGGCGATTGTAAATATTGGTGCGGAAGAGGAGAAGGGAAATGCCCTGGTAAAAGAAACATTTCCGCTGTTGAAAGAATGTGAGGATATCAATTTTGTCGGAAGTATCGAGGCAAGAGAGATTCCGCATGGTGGTGCAGATGTCATTGTGTGCGAGGCATTTGTCGGAAATGTCATTTTAAAATTATACGAAGGTCTCAGTTCAACACTGGTCGGTGTGATCAAAGCGGGACTGATGAGCAATTTAAAGAGCAAGATTGGTGCGGCACTGGCATTGCCGTCACTGAAGAAGACACTCAAAGCATTTGATGCGAGCCAGTATGGCGGAGCACCGCTTCTGGGATTGAATGGTCTTGTGGTAAAGACCCATGGAAGTTCCAAGGCAAAGGAAATTACCAATTCCATTTACCAGTGTGTGACATTCCGTGAAGAGAATATTAACGAAATTATCAAAGAAAGAATTGTAGATTCCAAAAATAATGAAGAAGAATAAGAAAGGAAATGAAGTATTATGGAATTCGAAAAATTAAAGAAGATTATTGTGGACGTATTAAACGTGGATGAAAATGAGATTACGATGGATACCACATTCATCGATGATCTGGGAGCGGATTCCCTGGATGTATTCCAGATCATTATGGGACTTGAGGAAGAATTTGATATTGAGATTCCAAACGAGCAGGCAGAAAAGATTGTTACGGTAGGAGATGCGGTAGAACAGATCAAAGCTGCAATGAACGAAAACTAAACACAGATACGAAAGGAGTCCGGTGGCGGACTCCTTTATTTCAGAAAGGGGAAAGAAGTGACAGATATTAAAAAATTTCAGGAAGTGATCGGATATCACTTTCATGATGAGAAATTGCTTCGTCAGGCACTGACGCATAGTTCATTTGCCAATGAGAAGCACTTAAAGAAACATTCGGACAATGAGAGACTGGAGTTTTTGGGCGATGCCGTGCTTGAGATTATTTCCAGTGAATTTTTGTACAAAGAATACCCGGATAAGCCGGAAGGAGAACTGACAAAACTTCGTGCAAGCATTGTCTGTGAGCCGACACTGGCACTCTGTACCAAGGATATTGCTTTAGGAGAGTATCTTTTACTCGGGAAAGGAGAAGACCAGACCGGAGGAAGAGGTCGCAAATCTATTTTGTCTGATGCACTGGAAGCTGTGATCGGGGCAATTTATTTGGATGGTGGTTTTGCTAATGCAAAAGAGTTTATTCATAAATATATTCTGACAGATATTGAACACAAACAGCTCTTTTATGATAGCAAGACTATCCTGCAGGAGGTTGTGCAGGGAGAACATGAACAGCTTACTTATGTGCTGACTGATGAGTCCGGTCCGGATCATAATAAGAGTTTTACGGTTCGTGCATGTATTGGAGAGCGTGTCATTGGCAGTGGAACCGGACATACCAAAAAAGCAGCGGAACAGGAGGCTGCGTATCAGGCACTTCTGATGCTTAAAAACCAGCAAAGGGGATAGTACATGTATTTAAAAAGTATTGAGGTGCAGGGATTTAAATCATTTGCAAACAAAATTGTATTTGAATTCCACCAGGGAATCACGGGCATTGTAGGACCGAACGGAAGTGGAAAAAGTAACGTTGCGGATGCGGTGCGCTGGGTACTTGGAGAGCAGTCGGTCAAGCAGCTGCGTGGGTCTTCCATGCAGGATGTTATTTTTGCGGGTACGGAGAACCGGAAACCGCTCAGCTATGCGTATGTAGCGATTACACTGGATAATTCCGACCATAAACTGGCAATCGACTATGAGGAAGTCACCGTTGCCAGACGTCTGTATCGTTCCGGAGAGAGTGAATATCTGATCAATGGCAGTCCGTGCCGACTGAAAGAAGTTTCAGAATTGTTTTATGATACCGGTATCGGAAAAGAAGGATATTCGATCATTGGACAGGGACAGATTGACCGGATCTTAAGCGGCAAACCGGAAGAACGGCGTGAACTTTTTGATGAGGCGGCAGGAATAGTAAAATTCAAAAAACGAAAAGCGACTGCACAAAAAAAGTTAGAGAATGAGAGAGACAATCTGGTCCGTGTAAACGATATTTTGTCGGAACTGGAACGCCAGGTGGAACCGTTACAGCTGCAGTCGGAAAAGGCAAAAACCTATTTAAAAAAGAAGAATGAGCTGAAAGATTATGATGTCAACATGTTTCTCATGGAAACAGAGAGAATCGCATCCGAGCAGCGTGAAGTAGAGGAAAAATTCAAAATTGCAGATGAACAGCTGAAAGAAAGCACGGATGCAAGGGAAAAGATCCGCCAGGAATATGACCGTTTGGGCGAAAGCATCACGGAAATGGACGAAAAGATCAATGCAATCCGGGAAAATATCAGCAATACGTCTGTGATGAAGGAAAAACTCGAAAGCCAGATCCAGATACTGGCAGAGCAGATCCATACGGCAGAGATGACAGATGAACATCTGCAGAGCCGTCTGGATGCCATTGCGCGGGAGCAGAAGGAAAAGGAGGAGGCAAAAGCTTCCTACGAGAAAGAAAAACATTCCGGTGATGAACAGCTTGCACAGGTACGGAAACGACAGGAAGAAGCAGCACAGACACTGGCAGAGATACAGAAACAGATTGCATCCTGTAATGAGGGAATGGAACAGGGGCAGAAAGAATTGTTTGCGCTGTTAAACCGCAGAGCAGATATTCAGGCCAAACAGCAGCGTTCCGATACCATGGTGGAGCAGATCAATATACGAAAAGCAGAGCTTGGAAAGCGTCTGCTGGACAGAAAAACGCAGGAAACGGATCTGGATTCGGTTCTTGCAGACTGCAAAAAAGATCTCGAAGAGGTCAGTGCGCATATCCGAAAACTTTCGGAGCAGGAAAAAGAATTAAGTGCAAAGGAAAAAGAATGGAGAACTAAGGCAAAGGAAAATGACCGTGCACTGGAAGAAAAGCAAAACGAATTTCACAGGCAGCAGTCTCGTCTGGAGTCGCTTAAAAATATTGCGGAGCGCTATGACGGATACGGAAACAGTATCCGCAAAGTGATGGAACAGAAAGAACATAATCCGGGATTACTCGGGGTTGTGTCAGATCTGATGCAGGTGGATAAGAAATATGAGATTGCGATTGAGACCGCTCTGGGTGGAAACATTCAGAATATTGTGACGGAAGACGAAGCAACAGCAAAGAAAATGATTGCATTTCTGAAGCAGAACCGTTTCGGACGTGCAACATTTCTTCCGCTGACCAGTGTAAGCGCAAGAAAAAATCCGAAGAATGAAGCGGCACTGAAGGAGCCCGGAGTCATTGGAATTGCCAGTCAGCTGGTAAAGTGTGAGCAAAAGTATGAGGAAGTGGCGGCGTATCTGCTGGGGCGTGTGCTTGTGGCAGATTCGATTGATCATGCGATTGCACTTGCAAAGAAGAATCATTACAGTTTACATATTGTAACTCTCGAGGGAGAATATTTAAGCCCCGGTGGTTCCATGACGGGTGGAGCATTTAAAAATTCATCCAATCTGCTGGCAAGACGCCGCGAAGTGGAGGAACTGGAAACGAAAACGAATCGTCTGCTTCAGGAGATTGCGCAGATAAAAAACCGCAGGGAGGATCTTCTTACGGCCATTGAGCTGAATGAGGAAGAGCTGGAACAGGTGAAAGAAACCCTGCAGAAAGAATTTATTCGTCAGAATACTGCAAAGATCAATGTGGATCGCGCAATGCAGCAGAAAAATGAGAGTGAAGAAGTATTTTCAAGTCTCATGAAGGAACGGCAGCAGATGGATCAGCAGGTAGAAGAAATCCGTGCAGATCAGACAGGCATTAAGGAGGAACTGGAACATTCCAGACAACGGGAAACGGAAATCCAGCATGCGAATGAAGCGTTTCAGAAGATGCTTGAAGAACAGAAAGAACTGGAAAATAAAGCGGAATCGGAACTTTCCGGAATTCAGCTTGAGGAAGCGAATATCCGGCAGAAAGTAGAATTTGCCCAGACAAACGTGGAACGTATCAATGGAGATCTGGAAAAATTTGAGACGGAAAAGACCGGGCTTCTGGAGAATGCGAAAAATTTCAAAGAAGATGTGGAAAAGAAACAGCACGATATTGCAGAAATCCAAAAGACGATCCTTGCTTCTTCGGATTCCCATGGGCAACTGGAACAGAAACTTCGTGAAAGCGTAGAACAAAAAGAACAGATGTCTGCGGAATACCGGGGATTTTTCCGGAAACAGGAGGAAATTTCCGAGCGGTGTAACGGATTGGATAAAGAAGTGTTCCGCCTGAACAACCAGCGGGAAAAGCTGAATGAATCTGCAGAACAACAGACAAATTATCTGTGGGAAGAATATGAACTGACACCACATGCGGCAGCAGAATTAAGAAACAGTGAATACGAAGATCCGCTTGCTTTAAAGAAACTGATCGCAGCAGTAAAGGATGAGATCCGGAAGCTGGGAACAGTCAACGTCAATGCCATTGAAGAATACAAAGAAGTTTCGGAACGTTATACGTTCCTGAAAGGGCAGCATGATGATCTGGTTGAGGCAGAGCAGACGCTGCTCGGCATCATAGAAGATCTCGACAGCGGCATGAGAAAACAGTTTCTGGAAAAGTTTGCGGAAATCCAGAAAGAATTCAATGCATCATTCAAGCACCTGTTCGGTGGCGGACATGGAGCTTTGGAACTGGTGGAGGATGAGGATATTCTCGAATGTGGCATCCGCATCATCGCGCAGCCGCCGGGAAAGAAGCTGCAGAATATGATGCAGATGTCCGGTGGTGAGAAAGCACTGACGGCGATTGCACTGCTGTTTGCGATTCAGGCACTGAAACCTTCGCCGTTTTGTCTTCTGGATGAGATTGAAGCAGCACTTGATGATTCTAACGTCTCAAGGTTTGCAAGTTACTTAAATAAGCTGACAAAAAATACACAGTTTATTGTTATTACACACAGGCGTGGTACAATGACAGCAGCGGACCGGTTGTATGGAATTACCATGCAGGAAAAAGGTGTATCGACACTTGTGTCGGTAGATCTGATTGAACATGATTTGAACTGATTGATTATGTAAAAAGAAAGAAGCGATAAGAAAGGAAACTGATATGGGAGAAAAGAAAGGTTTTTTCAGCCGGCTTGTCGAAGGACTGACCAAGACAAGAGATAATATTGTATCCGGAATTGATTCGGTATTTCACGGTTTTTCTAAAATTGATGATGAATTTTACGAGGAACTGGAAGAAATTCTGATTATGGGTGATCTGGGCGTTAAGGCTACCGAGGCGATTCTGGATGATCTGCGTGAAAAAGTAAAGGCAAACCATGTGAAAGAGCCTGCAGAATGTAAACAGCTTCTGATCGACAGCATCAAACAGCAGATGCAGGTCGGTGAGACGGCATACCGCTTTGAAGAAGAGACATCCGTTGTCCTTGTGATCGGAGTCAATGGTGTGGGAAAGACCACAACCGTCGGAAAACTTGCAGGCAAACTGAAAGAGCAGGGAAAAAAGGTTGTGATTGCCGGTGCGGATACTTTCCGTGCAGCAGCAGGAGATCAGCTCAAAGAGTGGGCGGACCGTTCGGGAGTTGACATGATTGGCGGAACGGAAGGCGCAGATCCGGGATCTGTGGTTTATGATGCAACGGCTGCAGCAAAGGCCAGAAATGCAGATGTGCTTCTGGTCGATACGGCAGGACGTCTGCACAACAAGAAAAATCTGATGAATGAGCTTGGAAAAATTAACAAGATTCTCGAAAAAGAGTATCCACAGGCGTATCGGGAGACGCTGGTTGTGCTGGATGCGACAACCGGACAGAATGCGCTGGTTCAGGCAAAGGAATTTTCCGATGTGGCAAGGATTTCCGGAATTGTGCTGACAAAGATGGATGGAACAGCCAAGGGAGGAATTGCGGTGGCAATTCAGGCGGAACTTGGAGTGCCGGTCAAATATATCGGCGTGGGAGAGACCATTGATGACCTCCAGAAATTTGACCCAGATGAATTTGTGAATGCATTGTTTGACGTAAAAAATAAGGAGGACAACGATGAAGATGCTGACGCTAGATAAATTTGAAGAAGCAAGTGAAAAAGTAAAAGAGGTTACTCTGGAGACAAAACTTGTATACAGTGATTACTTAAGTGACCAGACAGGCAATAAAGTATATTTAAAGCCGGAGAATATGCAGTTTACCGGTGCATACAAAGTAAGAGGTGCTTATTATAAAATCAGCACGCTCTCAGAGGAAGAACGTCAGAGAGGACTGATTACAGCATCTGCCGGAAACCATGCGCAGGGAGTGGCATATGCCGCAAAGTGCTACGGCTGTAAGGCGGTAATTGTAATGCCAACCACCACGCCTCTGATCAAGGTGAATCGTACCAAGAGTTACGGTGCGGAAGTTGTGTTGTACGGAGATGTATATGATGAGGCATGTGCACATGCACTGGAGCTGGCAGAAAAAAATGGATATACCTTTATTCATCCGTTCGATGATCTGGCAGTGGCAACCGGTCAGGGAACCATTGCAATGGAGATCTTTAAGGAACTTCCGCTGGTAGAGTACATTCTTGTTCCGATTGGGGGAGGCGGACTGGCAACAGGCGTATCCACACTTGCAAAGCTGCTCAATCCAAAGATTAAGGTGATCGGTGTGGAGCCGGCTGGTGCAAACTGTATGCAGGCTTCATTTGCAGCCGGAAAAGTGACAACGCTTCCGACAGTAAATACAATCGCCGACGGTACTGCCGTAAAGACACCGGGAAGCAAAATTTTCCCATATATCCAGAAAAATTTGGATGACATTATCACGGTAACGGATGATGAACTGATCGTAAGCTTTCTGGATATGGTGGAAAACCACAAGATGATTGTAGAAAATTCCGGACTGCTTACAGTAGCTGCATTAAAGCATTTAAATGTCAAGGACAAGCGTGTGGTATCCATCTTAAGCCGTGGAAACATGGATGTGATTACGATGTCCTCTGTGGTACAGCAGGGACTGATTTTCCGTGACCGTATCTTTACCGTTTCGGTATTGCTTCCGGATAAGCCGGGAGAATTGGCGAAAGTTTCCGAGACACTGGCAAAAGAGCAGGGAAATGTCATCAAACTCGAACACAATCAGTTTGTTTCCACGAACCGGAATGCCGCAGTTGAACTTCGGATTACATTGGAGTGTTTTGGTACCGAGGCGCTGGAAAAGGCCGGATATAAGCCAAAGATCGTAAGAACCATGATTTAAAAATAAATTACAAGGTGTCAAGAAAAAATACTTGACACCTTGTTTTCTTTATGGTAAAGTATCCAAGGTGATTGATGTGGAAGAAAAGTTACAACAGGCTTATTTATATGATTTTTATGGCGAGTTACTGAATGAACATCAGCGCCGGATCTATGAGGACTTCGTGTTCAATGATCTTTCTCTCGGTGAGATTGCCGGGGAGGAGGGGATTACCAGACAGGGCGTGGCAGATATGATCAAACGCTGTGGAAAGAAGCTTTCGGATTATGAAAAGAAACTTCATCTGGTAGAGAAGTTCTTATCTGTGAAGCAGGATGTGGAGGAAATTCACAGACTGGCAGAACAGTTTCATCAAACAAAAGATGAACAGATCGTAGAACAGATCGCAACGATTTCAAATCAGATTTTGGAGGAGCTGTAGTATGGCATTTGACAGTCTTTCTGAAAAATTGCAGAATGTATTTAAGAATCTTCGCAGCAAGGGCAGACTGACAGAGGACGATGTCAAGACAGCACTGAAAGAAGTCAAGATGGCACTGCTTGAGGCAGATGTAAATTTCCGTGTGGTCAAGAAGTTTGTAAAAGATGTGCAGGAACGGGCAATCGGACAGGATGTGATGAGCGGTCTCAATCCGGGACAGATGGTCATCAAGATCGTAAACGAAGAGATGGTTAAGCTCATGGGCTCCGAGACAACCGAGATTGCGTTCCGGCCGGGAAAAGAACTGACCGTCATTATGATGGTAGGTCTGCAGGGTGCCGGTAAAACAACTACCACGGCAAAGATCGCAGGCAAATTAAAGACCAAAGGGAAAAAGACACTGCTGGCAGCCTGTGATGTGTATCGTCCGGCTGCAATCGAACAGTTGCAGATCAATGGAGAAAAGCAGGGCGTGGAAGTATTTTCCATGGGAAATAAAAACAAACCTGCGGATATCGCCAAAGCAGCCGTGGAACATGCAAAGAAAGAAGACTGCAATGTTCTGATCATTGATACGGCAGGTCGTCTGCATGTCGATGAAGAGATGATGGATGAGCTTGTGGAGATCAAAGAAGCGGTGGATGTATTCCAGACCATTCTCGTTGTTGATGCAATGACCGGTCAGGATGCGGTAAATGTTGCTTCGACATTTAATGACAAGATAGGAATCGATGGTGTTGTTCTGACAAAGCTCGATGGAGATACCCGAGGCGGTGCAGCTCTTTCCATCCGCGCAGTGACAGGAAAACCGATTCTGTACGCAGGTATGGGGGAGAAACTTTCGGATCTGGAACAGTTTTATCCGGATCGTATGGCATCCCGAATCCTTGGTATGGGTGATGTGCTTACCATGATTGAGAAAGCACAGGAGAATCTCGACGAGGAAAAAGCCAAAGAACTTGAGCAGAAGATGCGCAAGAATGAATTTGACTTTGAAATGTATTTAGAGTCCATGAGTCAGATGAAAAAGATGGGCGGTTTGTCCAGTCTGATGGGCATGATGCCGGGACTTGGACTCGGCGGTGGAAAGATGCCGGAGATTGATACGGACGAAGCGGAGAAAAACATGCGGAGAATAGAGGCAATTATTCATTCCATGACACCGCAGGAACGTAAAAATCCGAATCTGCTCAATCCAAGCAGAAAGAACCGCATTGCAAGAGGTGCGGGTGTACAGGTGGCAGAAGTCAACCGTCTGGGCAAGCAGTTTGAGCAGACAAAGAAAATGATGAAACAGATGCCCGGCATGATGGGCGGCAAACGTGGTAAAAGAGGAATGTTCAAAGGACTTCCCTTTTAAATAAAAACAAAACCTATGAGGAGGTGAAATCATGGCAGTAAAGATCAGATTAAGAAGAATGGGACAGAAGAAGGCTCCTTTCTATAGAATCGTAGTTGCAGATTCCCGCTCACCAAGAGACGGAAGATGCATCGAAGAGATCGGAACATATGATCCAACAAAGGATCCTAGCGAGTATCACGTAGATGCTGAGCTGGCTAAGAAGTGGTTATCTACAGGCGCACAGCCAACAGAGACCGTTAACAGAATCTTCAAGGCAGCTGGTATCGAGAAATAATTCCGAAGGGTGGATGTAATTAATGAAAGAATTAGTTGAAGTAATTGCAAAGTCACTCGTTGATTTCCCGGATGAAGTTGTTGTGACGGAGTCTGAGAATGAAAAAGGAACTCTGCTGGAACTTAGGGTTGCACAGTCCGATATGGGCAAAGTAATCGGAAAGCAGGGACGCATTGCGAAAGCAATCCGTGCGGTTGTGAAAGCAGCGGCATCCAAAGAAGACAAAAAAGTTATTGTGGAAATCATGCAATAACATAACGGTAGGATATACCGTAAATGAAAGCGGTACATCTCTGATGTACCACAGGCGATACATCGAAGATGTACCGCAGGCGATACATCAGAGATGTACCGCATTAAGCACCCCGCAGCTGCGAGGTGCTTGTTTTTCTATGAAACAAATTCGTGAGAGAATCTGCACAATAGGAGATTTTATGGAAGATTTATTTCAGGTTGGTATCATCACAGGAACACATGGACTGAAGGGTGAAGTCAAAGTTTTTCCTACGACACGGATGATAATGCCCGGTTTAAAAATTTGAAAACAGTCCTCCTTGATCAGGGTCGGGGAACCAGAGAACTTGAAATCGAAGGTGTTAAGTTCTTTAAAAATATGGTGATCCTGAAATTCAAGGGGATAGATGATAGAAATGACGTGGAGAGAATGCGGCAGGCAAAGCTGCTTGTTACCAGGGAAAATGCAGTGGAATTAGGAAAAGATGAGTATTTTATTGCAGATCTGATCGGAATACAGGTGGTTTCGGATGAAGGAGAAGAACTTGGAACAATCTCCGATGTATTGCAGACCGGTGCCAATGATGTCTATGTTGTGAGTAAAGACGGCGCAAAAGATCTGCTCATTCCGGCAATCCATGCGTGTATCCAGAACGTGGATGTGGCTGCGGGACAGATGGAAGTACATCTGCTGCCGGGACTGCGTTAAACGGAGGGTGGACAATGAAGTTTCATGTTTTGACGCTTTTTCCGGATATGGTGATGCAGGGGCTTATGACAAGCATCACAGGGAGAGCCGTGCAACAGAAAAAAATAGATATTGATGCGGTGAATATCCGTGATTATACGCAGGATAAGCATGGCAGGGTGGATGATTATCCTTACGGCGGCGGTGCAGGGATGCTCATGCAGGCACAGCCGGTATATGATGCATGTCAGAGTGTTATGGAAAAGATACCGCAGAATAAGAAAAAGCGGGTGATTTATGTAACCCCGCAGGGAATTCCTTTTACACAGGCAAAAGCACGGGAACTAGCGGCACAGGATGAGCTGCTTTTGTTATGCGGGCATTACGAGGGCATTGATGAGCGCGTGCTTGAGGAAGTGGTCACAGATTACATTTCCATCGGTGATTATGTACTGACGGGCGGCGAGCTGGCAGCCATGGTGATTGTCGATGCAGTGGCACGCCTGGTTCCGGGAGTGCTTGGAAATGAACAGTCGGCCCTGACCGAATCTTTCCACGGAGAGCTTTTGGAACATCCGCAATATTCCAGACCGGATGTGTGGCACGGGAAAAAGGTGCCGGAGGTGCTGCTTTCCGGAAACCAGAAACACATAGATGCATGGAAAAAGGAACAGTCCATCCTGCGTACAAAGGAACGCAGACCGGATCTGTATGCCCGCTATGTGCGGCTGCAGGAATGCAGACAACTGCTTATGAAACAGAAACTGTTGCACATCGATATGATTGAACTGATCAATCGTGGACGCGCACAACTGTTGTATTTCGGGCAGGGACAGATATTGCTCAAAGATATGGAATACGAGATCTATTTTCATGCATGTGTTGATCCGTCAAGACTTCCGGATATCCGTACATGGACGCTTCCGGTTGAAAAAATACCGCTGGCGGTTTTGCATCAGGAGGAAATGATTCCTTATTTTCAAAAGAGATACGGACTTAATCAGGAGTGCGAATGTTATCAGGCTGTGTACACCAGACATGAAAAGCTTCCGGTGCGCGGTTTATACCGGCCGGATCTGACGCGTGAGGATGGATTGTCGATGCGCAGATTACAACGAGAAGATTTTCCACAGGTGATTTCCTTTTATCACGGCTGCTGTGATGAGGACTACCTGCGGTCGAGGATACAGGATGGTATGCTTGTGGGGGCTTTTTATGACGAAAAGCTTGCCGGATTTATCGGGCAGCATTGTGAGGGAAGTATCGGAATGCTTATGGTAGCACCAGACACATTGCCATGACGCTCGAAACGTATGCAGCAAACTGTATGCTCGAACAGGGAAAAATTCCGTTTGCACAGATTATCACGGACAATGAAAAATCCAAGGGATTGCAGGAAAAAGAGGGATTTTGCCTGTCACGTGACAAAATTTTCTGGATGTGCGAAAAATGATGAAAAAGGACTTGATTTTTCGGAATGAGTATGCTAAAGTTTATAATTGTTGCGGTGTAATTATTCGGTAATATTACGGAACGGATAGTTACAAATGTGAATAGAAGTGACGGTCCTCTGGCACCGATAGATGGAGTTTAAGAACGTCAAAATAATCAGGAGGTCACAAAATGAACGCGAGTGAAATTATCAAGAACATTGAGGCAGAGCAGTTAAAGGCTGAAGCACCACAGTTTTCCGTAGGTGATACTGTAAAGGTATACGGAAAGATCAAAGAGGGAAACCGTGAGCGTATTCAGGTATTCGAAGGAACTGTTATTAAGAAGCAGGGTGGAAGCAACCGTACCACTTTCACTGTAAGAAAGATTTCAAACGGTGTAGGTGTTGAGAAGACATGGCCTTTACATTCTCCAAACGTTGAGAAGGTAGAGATCGTTCGTAAAGGTAAAGTACGTCGTGCAAAACTTTACTACTTAAGAGACCGTGTCGGCAAAGCTGCAAAGGTAAAAGAGTTAGTAAAATAATTTGCTTCATGGAAGGGATGCCACAGAATGCGGCATCCCTTTTTTCTAACTTGAATTAAAGAGGTGGAAAAGTGAAAAGAAGAAGCGGACTGAATTTCAGCAGAAGAAGAAAAAAGTTTAATGTGCCCCTGTTTAAAGAAATTATGACCTGGGTATTAGAATGTGCCATTGTAATTGCCATTGCATATGCACTGGTCAGTTCTTTTGGTTTTCGGACGACAGTTGTGGGAAATGCCATGCAGGATACCTTACAGAGCGAGGAACAGATTTTTGTCAATCGCTTTGTCTATA
>OOCZ01001360.1_pt1 | contig 15568 bp, 12 predicted proteins | sample 1671631 | NCBI WGS metagenome assembly OOCZ01 (sample SAMN06348176, study PRJEB24527) | human gut metagenome | reverse complement strand
TTGAGGAATTTGAAAAAATGCAAAATGAGTTAAATATTGATATTCAGACTGTTAAAGAAAATGAAAAGCTTTTAAAAATCAAAGAAAACGAGTATGCTTCACTAACTTGCGATATTGAAGAAAAAACGAAGCGACTTCAAATTTATAAAAATTCTTTAATTGATATTGAAAGACTTAATTCGAAATTAAATGATATTAAAAACAAAGTGCAGTCTTTAGAAGAATTAAAGAATGAAATAAAAAAATATAAAGAAGAAAAAGAAAAATACTCTTTACTTCAGGAAAAGGCGAAAAGTGCGCTTGATAAATATAACAATCTTAATGATGAATACAGTATGAAATACACCGCATTTTTAAGCGAGCAGGCAGGTATTATGGCAAGCGAGCTTAAAGACGGTGAGCCTTGTCCTGTTTGCGGCTCAAAAAATCATCCTAATAGGGCAGTAATAAGCGAAAATGCACCGAGTGCGGCAGATGTTGAAAAAGCCAAAGCACTTGCGCAAAAATCGCAGGAATACGCAAGTGAAGCCGGAAAAGAATGTTCGTGCAAAAAGGCGGTTATTGATACTTTACTTCAAAATGTGAAAGCAAAAGCCGAAAAACTTTTTGACACAAGCGAAAATATTATAGAAAATGTTAATTTGCAAAATGGTGAATTAAAGAAAGAATATGAAGATACCAAAGCACTTTTAGAAGAAGCTGAAAGCAAAGATATAATGCGCAAAAAATTGGAAACAGATATTCCGAAAATGCAGGAAAAATCGACTCTCACATTACAGGAAATTTCCGCTTGCAAAGCAGCAGTCGCTTCTCTAAAAGCAAGGGTTGATGAAAAGTCGGGTTCGGTTATGAAACTGAAAAATGAACTTGATTTTGACACCAAATCACACGCCCTTGCAAAGCAAAATGAATATAAAGCACAAGCGCAGCTTATCAAAGCCGAAATAGAAAAGGCAAAAGAAAATTTAGATAAATCAAAGTCACGATTGGATACTCTTTTAGGTAAAAAATTAAGCATAGAAAATTCAATTAAAGATTTTGAAAATTATGATGTTGAAAAGCTTTTACAGAAGCTTGCAGAACTTGAAAATACCAAAAGTGAAGAAAACGAAAAGGCTAAGCTCGTTTATTACAGAACAGAAAATAATAAATCACTTCTTAAAGAGATAAGAGCCAGAAGCCGCGATTTAGCACAGCTTGATAAAAAGTATGTTTGGCTGAAATCTCTCAGTGAAACGGCAAACGGTGATATTTCGGGAAAAGAGAAAATCACGCTTGAAACCTTTGTTCAAATGACTTACTTTGACAGAATTTTGAGAAAAGCAAATCTTCGCCTGCTTACAATGAGCGATGGGCAGTATGAACTTATTCGCAGGCACGATGCCGAAACATTAAAGAAAAATGAGGGTTTGGCACTTGATGTGCTTGACCATTTTAACGGCTCAACAAGAAGTGTAAGCACGCTTTCAGGCGGTGAATCATTTATGGCTTCTCTGTCACTTGCGCTCGGCCTTTCAGATGAAATTCAGTCTTCAAGCGGCGGCATTAAGCTTGATACTATGTTTGTGGATGAGGGCTTTGGCTCACTTGATGATGAAGCACTTGACAGGGCGCTTTCTGCACTGAATTCTCTTTCACAGGGCGGCAGGCTTGTAGGCATCATTTCTCATATTGATGCTTTGGCGTCAAGAATAGATAATAAAATTATAGTTACAAAGGATAGGCAAAACGGCAGTTTTGCAAAAATAGTTACCCAATAACATATGACACAAATAGATTTAAAAACAGGAAAAATAAAAACTTAAATTATGGCTTTTTGTACTTTTGCTTATGCTTTATGGCTATTACAGAGCTGTTAATAAACCTGTTATGTCTGTTATTTTAACTGTAATATCCCTTGGAATACGCGTTTTACTTTCAATTAAAAAAAGGTGCAATGGATAATTTTTCTTTACGAATTATCCATTGCACCTTTTTTATTATACTATTCCTCCGTTTACACCTAAAATTTGTGATGTAATGTATTTGTTTTGTGATAAAAAGTAAATCGCGTCTGCCACTTCTTCTGCTGTACCGAGCCTGCCGATAGGCACTTCCTCTTCAAGTTCGCTTTTTTCAAACATTGAGTTCATTCTTGTGTCAATTATTCCGGGGCAAACGCAGTTTACGGTTATGCCGCTTGGCGCAAGCTCCTGCGCAAGAGAACGACTTAATCCTATTACTGCCGCTTTGCTCATCGAATATGCAATTTCGCACGATGCTCCGAGCTGCCCCCACATTGATGATACATTTACTATTGCACCGCTGTGGCTTTTAAGCATAAGTTTAACTGCTTCGCGCGAGCAGAGAAAATGTGACCTTGCGTTAATTCGCATAATTTTATCATATTCTTCGGCTGTTGTGTCATTTATCTGCTTAATAAGGCTTATGCCGGCATTGTTCACCAATATATCTATGCTTCCAATTTGATTAAAAAGTTCAATTATTTCATTTTCGTTTTCAAGATTACATTTGATTTTGGTTATCCCGTCAAAATCCGGTTCGCTTTGGTTATATGTGATAAAAACATCATAACCCTTTTGTTTAAAAAGCAGTGCTGTTGCCTTGCCTATACCTGTTGCACCGCCTGTTATTAAAACTTTTTTCAAGTTAACACCCCTGAATGTTTTTTATAATTATATCATTATTAAATCTGTTTTTCAAATAAAGTTGTAATTTTGATTAAAATAATGTATAATTATTTCACTAATTTTCTGTGAGGTGCAGTTATGAGCAATGTTAAAGAAAAAGAGTTCTCTACTATAAGCATATATATTGATGAAGATGAAAATATGATTGGTATTCCTTGCGGTGAAAGCGACAAGTACGGTATTGCGGATATTGATAAAGTTGTTTTGCTCAAAGCACCGTATTCGGATTCGCAAATTGAAAATTTTGTGGAGGAAGTTATATCATATTGTTATACCAAAAAGCATAATGATTCATCTCCGCTTTCAACTATTGAAAAGTATACTAAAAAAAGCGGTTTCGTAAATGCAACAGCGGATTATACACTTATTTCTATTGTTAAAACCAAGGAAACATATTCACTTATGCCTACTTTTAATGATTATGAAAGAGGCCCGCTTGTAATTGATGATGATGAAAGAATACTTCTTGCAAATTACCAAAAGGGCGAACTTGCCGAGGTTATGAAAGATTTTATTCAGGTTTATGTTAAAGCTAATATGTTTTACAAAGAAAAGCAGGAGCTTGAAGAAGAAAAGAAAAACAGAAAGAAAAACTAATGAAAAGTTTTGTTATATCTAAGCGTGACGCCGGCACAAGAGTAGATAGATTTATTGATAAAACTTTTGAAAATCTGCCTAAATCACTGATGTATAAAGAAATACGAAAAAAGAATATTAAGGTTAATAAAAAGCGTTGTACAAATGACCAAAAGTTAAAAGAGGGCGATCTTCTTGAACTTTATCTAAAAGATGATGTTTTAAAATTAAAAGTTAAACATCTTGATTTTATGCGTGCATCTGATGAACTTGATATTGTATATGAGGATGAAAATATAATTATCCTTAATAAAAAGGTGGGTATTTTGTGCCACCCTGACGGCAAAGAATATATTGACAATCTTGTTGCAAGGCTAAAAAAATATCTTTACCAAAAAGGTGAGTGGTCACCTGAAACTTCAAGCTTTACACCGTCTCTTGCAAATAGGATTGACAGAAATACAGGTGGCCTTGTAATCGGGGCGAAAAACTTGCAGTCGCTTAAAATACTTAATGCAAAGATTAAATCAAGGGAAATTGAAAAATTTTATTTAACGGTAGTTCACGGAAAAATGCCTAAAAGCGAAGAAGTGTTGACCGCTTTTTTAACAAAGGACGAAAAGAAAAATCTTGTTAAAGTTACCGATAATCAAGTTGAAGGTTCCAAAAAAATTATAACCAAATACAAAGTTCTTGATTATTATGATGATGCATCGCTGCTTGAAGTAGAACTTTTAACGGGAAGAACACATCAAATCAGAGCGCACCTTGCACATATAGGCCACCCGCTTTACGGTGACGGAAAATACGGCATTGAAGAGGGAAGATTTCGCCAGGCACTTTACAGTTATAAGCTTAAATTTGCATTTGATGATGAAAATGAACTGTCTTATTTATCAGGCAGGGAATTTCAGGCAAGGGATATTAAACTTCTTGATGATTATAAAGAAAGGAAATTTTAATGAAAAACAAATTTTATCGTATCATTTCACCTGTTACCTTTCTTGTGGTGCTTGTGCTTGATATTTCGGTGATAGCATATGCGGTATTCGCAGTTAAAAAGCTTTTGGAAAATTTGAGTGTTTATTCGGTTATATTTGCAATAATCGACCTTTTCGCAATAGTGGTAGGTGCGCTTGTAAGCAAATATGTTATAAGCCAAGGCATTGTTTTTAATGAAACTTCGTTTGAATTTACTGCACTCGATGAGAATAATATTTTTAATTATGATGATATTGCAAGTATAAAAATAAATAAGGACACCAAAGCAAGCCTTAAAAAGAATTTTAATGACAGGCAGTCACAAATTATTATTGAAGAAAAAGACGGTAAGGTTACAACTGTTGACATAGGCTTAACATCAATGAAAAAGCTGAAAAAGATAGAAAATGAAATCTTATCACACATAAATGAAAACTGAATATTTTATATAGCAGCAGGATTTTGTACAATGTTAACAATTGTTTTAAAATTTCTGTTGCATTTTTGTTTATAAATTGTTATTATATATACAAATACGGCTTTGCCAAAAATAAGGGAGAGATTTTATGGGCGAAAAACGCACCTATACGGGTAAAGAACTCGGCGGCTATCTTGTAGGTATGTTTGGTCAAAACTTAATTTACAATATCGTTGCAACAGGTCTTTACTTCTATTTTCAAAATGTAATCTGCCTGCCGGCTATGGCTCTCGGTTGGATTATGACTATCGCAAGAATTTGGGATGCAATAAATGACCCGATGATGGGTACTATTGTTGATAAAACCAAATCAAAGTGGGGCAAATGCAGGCCTTATCTTATTATATTTCCGGCAATTATAGGTTTAGTTACAATTTTAACATTTATAAACGGTAACTATGCCACAGCAAGTTCAACTTCACAAAAGGTACTTATTGTTGCTTGGGCGGCTATTTCATATATTGCTTGGGGTATGTGCTTTACTGTTTGTGATATTCCGCTTTGGGGTATTACATCTCTTATGACGGAAGATGAAAGCGACAGAAGCAAGATACTCGGTCTTGCGCGTATGGTTGCAGGTATAGGCGGTATCGGCGTACTTGTTGTTCAGGTTGCGCAGGCTCTCGGCTCTGCATTCGTAAGCAAAATTGATAAAAATGCAGTTGATTATGATACTCTTGTTCAAAAAGCAAACCAAAAGGGCTTTATTGTTACAGTAATTATTATGACTGTAATTGCTTCTGTTCTTTTTGAATTTGCAGGCCTTTTCACAAGAGAAAAAGTTGAAAAAAGTGAAAAGAGTTATACTTTCAAAGAAAATTTCCAAATTATGTTCAGAAACAAGCCATTTAGGCAAATTCTTATTTCAGGTATTTTGAGAAGCCCTATTCAGCTTCTTATGATTGTTGCAATGACGCTTGTTACATATTACTATGCAAACGGTAATATTATGAATATTCTTACAACCGACGCTTCAGGTAAGATTACGGGCTTAAATGTTAAAATACTTATAGGCCTTGGCTGTGTGGCAATCGGCCTTTTTGCCGGCCAGTTTATTGCAATGGGTGTTACACCGTTAATTATTAAAAAAGTTGAAAAGAAAACACTTTATAATATTTATTCAATTGCAGGTGCTTTTCCTTTTGCACTTATCTTTGTATTTTACAAAGTTTCAGGCGGTGATTTAACTTCTACTTTCTGGTCAATCATTGTTGGTATTTGTATGCTTGTTGCAAGTGCTGCTTTCGGCGGTATCAATGTACTTCAGTCAGTAATGATTGCCGACTGTGTTGACTATGAAGAATATCACAACGGTGTTCGTACAGATGGTGTATTTTTCTCGGGTCAAAGCTTTATTACAAAGCTTGCAGCGGGTATTTCAACAATCATTTCATCAGCAGTATATGCATTTGTAGGTTACAGCGGTGCTAATGTTGATAAACTTAACCGCGCTATTGAAAAAGGTGCAAACTTTATAACATATGACGGTGGTACAGGCGCCGGCAAATATGCTGAAGCAATGTTCTTCCTTATTTCAATTCCGCCTGCAATCGGTATGCTTCTTTCAGCACTTCCTACACTTAAATATGCAATGAGTGATAAAGAACACCAAAAAATCCTTGAAACTCTTGTAGAAAAGAGAAATACGCAGGATACAAAGGCTGAATAATAAAAAACGATACAGTCACTTGTATGTAATTTCAAGTGGCTGTTTTTTATTGAATATTCTGATTATATAAGTTATATTTTTAAAAACAAAAGGCAAATTTAGGGGGATTTATGAATAAAACATTAAACGGTGCATGGCTTTTTAAAGCTGTGGATGAAAACGAATGGAAAAATGCAACAGTTCCGGGTTGTAATTTTCTTGATTTAATGAATAACGGTGATATACCTAATCCTTTTATTTCAACTAATGAAAAAGAAGTAGATTTTGTAGGTGAAAAGGATTGGGAATATAAAAAGATATTTGAGATAAGCGAAGCAGAACTTGATTGTGACGATGTACTGTTAAACTGCAAAATGCTTGATACAATTTGCGATGTGTATGTGAATTCAAGACTTCTTTTTGTGGGGGAAAACTGTTTTGTTGCTTATTCAAAAAGCGTGAAATCATTTTTAAATCCTGGTGAAAACGAAATAAGAATTGTATTTAAATCACCTGTAAATTATGTTCGCGATAAGTATAAAAAATGCCCGACTCCTATGAATTCAAATGGGCAAAACGGTATTGTTCATATCCGCAAGCCGCAGAGCCATTTTGGCTGGGACTGGGGTCCGGTTTTGCCGCTTTCAGGTATAACCAAGGATATTGAACTTCAGTTTGTAAATAACGCCAAGATTGATTATCTCGGCATAACTCAAAGGCTTGAAAACGGAAAAGCATTTGTAAGCGTTAAAGCTGATGTGACATCTTTTGGCAATTACGAATGTGAAATTGGCATTACTTCGCCGAGTGGAGAGGTTATGACTGCCTGCGGTGAATGTGCCGAATTTGTTATTGATAATCCTGAACTTTGGTGGACTTATGAACTTTCAGGCAGTAAAAATCAACCGCTTTATACCGTTAGTGCAAAACTTAAATTAAACGGGAAAGTATTAGACGAGCAAAGCAAGAAAATCGGATTAAGAACTATTGAACTTAACCGTGAGCGTGATAAATACGGCAGGAATTTTCAGTTTATATTAAATGGCGTGCCACTGTTTATAAAAGGCTCGAATTATATTCCGGCAGATAGCTTTATTACTCGCTTTGATAAGCAAAAGCTTGATTATATGCTTGATGCTGTTCAGTTTTCAAATATGAATATGATTCGTGTTTGGGGCGGCGGATATTATGAAAGTGATGAATTTTATAATGCCTGCGATGAACGCGGTATTCTTGTTTGGCAGGATTTTCAGTTCGCTTGTCAGGCGTATCCTTTTTTTGATGATGCTTTTCTTGAAAATGTTAAAAGTGAAGTTGAATACAATGTAAAAAGGCTTTGCAATCACCCGTCGCTTGCTGTTTGGAACGGTAATAACGAAATTGAAGATATGCATTCTGCTTGGATGTATATGACTAAATATGTTGATTGGACTGAAAAGTTCTTTTATCATATTCTTGAAGCTGAAATCAGAAAATATGATAAATCAACACCGTATACTCCTACTTCGCCTGTGGGTGAAAAGCATAATTACGGTGTGGGCAGTGATAATGTGGGTGATACTCACCTGTGGGCAGTTTGGCACGGTTTAAAGCCTATGAATTATTACCGCAAGCGTATGACTCGTTTTTGCAGCGAATTCGGTTTTGAAAGTTTGCCGGATATGAAATCAATTGATATTTTTGCCGAGCATAAGGGTAACTATTCGCTTAATGATAAGGTGTTTAATGCCCACCAAAAATGTGCAAACGGTAATGATAAAATGGTTTACTATGTTGCTTCTCGCTTTAATTTGCCGAAGAATTTTAAGGATATGGTTTATCTTTCTCAAGTTACTCAAAATGAATGTATAGCAGACGCAACGGAGCATTGGCGAAGAAATAAAGGCAGATGTAACGGTTCAATGTATTGGCAGCTTAATGACTGCTGGGGTGTCTGCTCTTGGTCAAGTATTGATTATTACGGTAATTACAAGGCTCTTCAATACGGTGCAAGGCATTTTAACGCACCTGTCAGTGTATCAATTGAAAATACCGAAGAATACATTAAGCTGTTTGTTTTAAATGATTTAAAAGAAAAACAAGATGTTACCGTTACTTACGATATTTTTGATTTTGTTTCGGGTACAAAGCAAAGTGATAAAAAAGATGTTTCAATTGACGCAGTTAAAAATGAATTCGTTTTTGAACTTGATGTTAAATCACTTGCAAAAGCGTATGATTTAAAACGCACCGGTGTAGCGGTTAAACTTTTTAAAAACGGTGAATTATTGCAACAAAAAACTGTTCTTTTTGATAAAGAAAAGAAACTCGATTTGCCGAAAGCGAAACTTAAAACAAGGATTGAAATAAAAGAGGACAGGCTTGATATTACTGTTAAAAGTGACGCATATGCCCGCCTTGTTAAAATTGAAAGTGCTGATTCCGTTTTGCCTTTCAGTGATAATTTCTTTGATATTTTGCCGAATGAAAGTAAGAAAGTGATGATTTATAAGGATAGCTCAATGTCACTTCGCAAACTTGCCGAAAGCATAACTGTTTACAGCCTTTGTGATATTAAATTCAGCAAGGATAAGATTGATACGCTTTTAAAGCAGGCTAAAGTATTCATATCTCCTGTTAATATTTCAAATGCACTTTATCACGGAAAAATCGCAAAAGATGTTGAACTGTGTGATGATTAAGGGGTGATTTTTTGCTCGATTTTATATTTGTCGGTTTAGGCGGATTTTTGGGCGCTGTGTTAAGATATGTGTTAACCCTTATTCCTACTAAAAATCCGCAGCCGTTTCCTGTAATTACACTTTTAATAAATGTGATAGGTTCGCTTTGCATTGGGCTTATAGCACTGTGGATGAGCAAAAATTCAAATTTGGATTCACGCTTGATACTGTTTTTAAAAGTAGGTATATGTGGCGGCTTCACCACTTTTTCGACCTTTTCACTTGAAACTGTCGGGCTTATTAAATCGGGGCATATTGTGCTTGCACTTGTTTATGTGCTGTTAAGTACAGTGCTTGGTGTACTTGCTTGTTTTTTACCACAGTGTGCAGTTAAATAATATAATTAAAAAAGCGAAAGCTCAGTAACCCGAGCTTTCGCTTTTTGTATTTACTCTTCGTAAACATAATTATATGGTTTTGAATATCAAGAAATAAGCTCTCTTTATCATAATTTCTTAATGTTGAATCGGCAAATCAAATATTTGTATAACCTAACCGATTGAATACATTTTATACCTCTCTTGCATCTGAATCAATTTCTCCGTTATCATCAACCTCATATGCATCGGCATTGATGATAGGCGGTTCGATATTTTTAAGCTCTTCTTGTATCTCTTTTGCTGCTTTTTTTATTTGAATAAATGTAACAAGGTCAACTATTGCGTATCCCACAAGGCCGGCACCTACAAGCCTTACAAGCGCAACACTTGTGCTGAAAGGATTTATCATAATTACAACACCTAAAATAAGCACGGCAATTGAAAGGAATGTTGAAACGCCCCAGCTTACAATACCGCTTGATTTTGAATAAAATGATGTGATTAAGTCAACAGCACCGCTTATTGTGATAAACACGCCGAAAATAAACAGCAATATGGCAATTATGCTTTGATATTTAATGCATATTATAAGGCCGACTATAATGCACACTGTACCGGCAACGGCCAGAACGATGCTTTTTTCTTTTGCAAAGTATGAAATCCATGCTGTTACACCCAAAAGTATTGTGGTTGCACCTGTGAGTATGCTTACTACGGTTATTGATTTATCGGGCCAAGCAAGCAGTACAATTCCTATTACAAATGACGCTATTATTGTGATTATTGAAAGGTTTTTAATTTTTACTAAAATTTCTTTCATAATTACACCTTCTTATTTTTTTATGTATCTTATGTCATTACCTTCTAAAGTCAAAAGTGAATATTCGCCGGTGATTCGCGAAGTTATGCGCTGGTCGTAAAATTCCAAAAGTTCTTTAAGCGTATAGTTGGTTGAAATAATCGTCGGTAATTTTGCACCGATACGGGTGTTGATAATATTATATAAGCACGAAATGGTATAAGCACTTTTGAATTCTGTGCCTAAATCATCAAGAATAAGCAGGTCAACATCCAAAATTTCATTTTCTCTGTATTTTAAATTGTCGATTCTGCCGAAATTTTCGTTTTGCAAATCGCCTAAAATATTTTGTGCTGTACCGTAAATAACACTGTATCCTCGGTTGATTACTACATTTGCAATGGCGAGGGACAAATGGGTTTTGCCAAGCCCTGTGCCACCTGTGAATAAAAGGTTTTTCGCTCCTTTGCTGAAATTAGTTGCATATCCTATGCAGCTTTCTTTGATTTTTTCTGCTCTGTATTTTGGCGATATGCCGCCGTTTTGGGCAATGTCAGGGTAGTATTCAGTGGAAAAGGTGTCAAATGTGCATTCTTCAATCGGTGCGATTTTTTCAATCTTATCTCGCTCAATTTCTTTTAATAGGTTTACAAAGCACTTGCAGCGCCTGCCGTTTATAAATCCCGTATCCTCACACGCAGTGCAGGTGTATTTAATTGCAAGTTCGTTTTCATCATAACCGTTTTTCTTGAGCAGATTTTTCTTCTCTTCTTGCAATGCAAGGCTTTCAATTCGTAGCTTGTTAATATCAGCCTGCGGGTCTTTGCTTGTAAAAAAAGTTCTTGAAATATTAAGCCCGATTTGTGCAAGCTTTCTGTTAATTACATTAAGCTCGGGAATTTCGGCACATAATTTATCAATTCTGCTTTGTGCTTCAAGTGTTGCTTTTTCTTTTCTTCTGTCAAGTATATTTTGTGCCTTGTCATAAGTTTCAATTGAATAGGACATATTGCACCTCCTTAAATTTCAAAATTATTTAGTGCGTCACGCTCAATTTGGTCTATATCAAATGTCGGTTTGCTTGATAATTTTTCTTTGCTCTTTCCTTTGCTTTCTTTTTCGGATTTTGCTTTTTCAAATTCTTTTTGCTCTTTTTCCACATCAGCAGGAGTTTTAATGTTTTGCTTCTTCCACTTCTTTAATATGGAATTTATGTAACTCAGCTTTGGCTCCGGTATGTTTTCTTTCATAATATCTGATGCCAAAGTAATCATGGTAATATCAAAATCATTAAACCATGAAAGTACCATTTCCCTTTGCTTAACGGTTGGCTTTCTGTGCCTGATTCCCGTTATCGCAATGATTTCATTCCATATTCTGTTTCCACGCTCAATTTCGTGCAGCTTTTCTTCCGCTTCGGAGATGGAAGCGATGCCCTCATCACTCCAATTTTTTGCCATAGCGTTGATATATGAAAAACTTATGGACATTCCTTTTTGCTTTTCGTTTTTATAATATTCAAGTATCATTAAAACTACTTCCGGCTTTAATTCGTAGTAGTTAACCATATTTATTATTATTGCCTGTTCCGCTAAACTTATTGTTCTGCCAAGTACTTTTTGTGCTTCGTTAACAAGGTTTTTGAGTTTTTCGCTGTCACGCAGTATTGACACAATATCTTTGGGTGATAAATTTGGTGCAGAAATCGTTTCTTTTACCACAACCACATTTTTTTCTGCCGGTGCAGTTGCCTGCGGTATTTTGGTGCTTTCAACAATTTCACCGTTTTTTGATATTATGCCTTCCTCAACCCAAAATTCAAGCAAATTGTCTGTATCGGCAATTGTTTGGCCGAGTGCTTTGGCAATTTCGGCAGTTTCAGCCTGACCGTTGTTTCTGAAAATGTATAGCAAAGCTTTAAGCTGATACTCACTTGCAAGCTTTAAATATTCATCTACTACCTTGATAGGTAAATTAAAAATTCCGTTTTCCCAAACTGATGAAAACGGTAACGCTTTATATTCCATAGCATATTCCTCTTTCTTATTTTATATGATAACAAAAAAATGCATTGTTGTAAACAGATAAATAGTTACATTTTTTTCAAAAAAGTCTTGACAAGTGCAAAGCTGTTGTGTATAATCAATCTTGCATTCGCGGATGTAGCTCACCCGGTAGAGCGCAACCTTGCCAAGGTTGAGGTAGCGAGTTCGAGCCTCGTCATCCGCTCCAAAACAAAAAGCACCATTTCTATGGTGCTTTTTGTTTTTTATAAGAAACGAGGCTCGAAAAGAGCAATCCGTTTTACAACTGTTTTAATTTTTACTTTACAAGTATTTAAAAGAGTGTTATACTCTAACGGTAATGAAAAGCAGAGAGGTATTACCATGCATCAGGATGTTGAAAAAATACTTGTTACAGAAGAAGAATTAAACGCTATTGCTCACCGCTTGGCAAAGCAAATCACTAAAGACTATGAGGGTAAAAAACTTTTGCTTGTAGGTGTACTTAAAGGTTCTGTTTACTTCTTTACCGACCTTACAAGATATATTGATTTACCGTGTAATATTGATTTTATTCAAGCTTCAAGTTATGGTGCAGGTACTGTATCAAGCGGCAATATTCAAATAATTAAAGATATTGCTGATGATTTAACGGGTTTTGATGTTTTACTTGTTGAAGATATTCTTGATACGGGAAATACACTTAAATATATTCACGATATGCTTTCAAAACGCAATCCTGAATCTATCGGTGTTGTTACACTTCTCGATAAACCGGCAAGGCGAATAGCAGATATTAAAGCTGATTATGTAGGCGTGGATGTGCCTGACGCATTTGTTGTAGGCTATGGACTTGATTATGACCAATATTATCGTAACTTGCCGTATATAGGCGTACTTAAAAAGAGTATTTACGAAAAATAATTGCAATTTAATTTTATATGATGGTTTTCTCCTTGCGAGAAATTAAAAGGGAATCAGGTTAGAATCCTGAGCAACAGCCATTACCGTATTTGATGAAGAAAAATCATTTGCCATTGGGAAACTGAGAAGGCGGTTTTTCAAGCTATGCTATATCATAAGTCGGGAGACCTGCCACACATTTTAATTCTGCTTTTGGGCAAGGGAAAGCAATGGAGTTAAATTCCGTACTAAAGGTGCGTGCTTTCCTCTGTCTGAAAAGATGGAGGATTTTTTTATGCGAAAAAATATAGGCGTTGTTTTGGCAGTGATTATGAGCATCGCCATGCTTTGCGCCTGTTCAAATAGCAATGATTTTCAAAAAAGTGTGACAGATAATTCAACACAAATAACTGAAATGACTACCGCTTTGCAGGATGACGAAATTGATGAAGTAACAACCGATAATAAAGAAGTTACAGATACCACCGTAAAAGAAAAGGAAAAAATTACTAAGCAAGACAAAAAAGAAACTAAACCGAGCAGTCAGAAAAATAACGAAACTACCCAAAAAGGCAAAACGAAAAATAAAAAAGTAACTACTGCAAAAAAGGTTAAAAAATCAAAGAAAAACAAAAATAACAAATCAAAATCATCGGCTGTAACTACAAGCTCAACAGATGCATATGCAGCAGCTGCAACCGCAACTCATTTACATGCTGATAAGCCTACTGCAAAAATCACTTCTACCAGCTCATCTAAAAAAACTTGTACAATTACTATCGAATGTAAGTCAATACTTGATAATATGGATGATTTAAAATCCGGCCACGAAGCATATGTACCTAAAAACGGTATTATTTTGAGTGAATACGAAGCCACTTTCAACGGCAAAGCTACGGTTTATGATTTGTTGAAAAAAGCCTGTGATGATAATAATATTCCTTATAATGCAAAAACGACTATTTATAGCGTTTATATATCAGGTATAAATAATCTTGATGAATTTGATTGTGGTGGGGAGAGCGGCTGGTTATACTATGTTAATGGTAAAAAGCCGAATGTAAGCTGTGATTCCACCAAACTAAAAGACGGTGATAAGGTTGTATTTTCATACACCTGTTCATATAATAAATAATTTCATATTAGGAGGTTAATAAATATGAAAAAAATAATTTCTGTTGCTGTTGCACTTTGCATTGCAATTACTTCACTTTTTACAAGCGTTTATGCGATGGCTGACAGTAAGGTTACAAGTGGAGATATTAAAAAGAAGCTTAACGATACGGCAATCTATCTTTTATCTGAAAAGAAAGAGGATTTCTCTGTAAACAATGTAAAAAATCTTGTTGCTTACATCAATGCAGGCATTGATGTAAATGACTATAAGGATGAATTTACAAAGAGCGTTAAGGAAAATTTAGAGTCAAACAGCGGCAAGATTGTTGCGGTTGTAGGGTATGACGAAAATAATGGCTGGGCTCCTATTAAAGGCGAGTCGGTAGGCATTTATGCAAATGTAATTATTGCACTTGATTATTTCGGCTTTGATGTTAAAAATTTTGAAGGCATTAACCTTGTTGAAAATTTCAAGAATGTTAAACTTAATAAAGATCATGAAAATCAATATCTTTTCTCTTCAATTTTTGCTGTTGCTGAAAAATACGGACTTGCCGATACCCTTAAAACAGCACAAAATTTCTTGTTAAACAATTACTATGAATTTGGTACAGGCTCAACTTATTATACCAGTACAGACAGTGATGCACAGCTTGTTGTTGCACTTGCACCTTATTCAAATAAATATAAGTCTGTTATTGATGATACATTAAATTGTATGGAATCATATAAAGCTGACGGCGGTTATCTTTATAACTTGGATAAGGTTTATAATTATAACACTAAAGAACTTGAAGACCCTGTAATCAGCGGTAATTCAACAGGTCTTGCTCTTGCTGCATATTCTGCTGTGAATAATTTTGATAAAGCACAAAAGATTTATAATGAAATAGTAAATAGTTTTGAATGCAAAGATGTTAAGGGCGCATATGCTTATACCGCCGGTGGTGATGAAAATGCTTTAGCCACAGCTGATGTTTTCACAGGGCTTACAAAATTCTATGAGGCATTAAAAGTTAAAGAAACTAAAGATGCTTTAACTACTACCACAACAACTGCACCTGCAAATAATATCACCACAACAACTACAACATCAACTTCTCAAACAGCAGTTGCAAAAATCAAAGCACCTAAAAAGACTTCAATTAAGAAAGTTAAAGGTGCAAAGAAAGCAATTTCAGTTACTTGGAAAAAGGTAAGCGGTGTAAAGGGCTATCAAGTTCAAGTCGCAACCAATAAGAAATTCAAGAAGAACAAGAAAACCGTAACTGTTAAAAAACAGAAAACCACAAAGACTACCGTTAAAAAGCTTAAGGCAAAGAAAAAGTATTATG
>OOCZ01001357.1_pt1 | contig 15579 bp, 10 predicted proteins | sample 1671631 | NCBI WGS metagenome assembly OOCZ01 (sample SAMN06348176, study PRJEB24527) | human gut metagenome | reverse complement strand
TCGAAATTTGCATTTGCATCTGACGAAAAATCCATTCGCCAGCCGACCACCTCATCTGCGCGGTGTTACCTTAGGGAGCAGCAGGAAACGAGATTCGGCGGTTGACCCAACCGGCAATCGCCAAAAGGAGCCTTGATGAAGCCGAAGAAAATCCCGATGCGCATGTGCGTCGGATGCCGGGAGAGCAAGCCTAAACGCGAACTCATCCGCGTTGTCCGCGCACCGGACGGCACCGTGTCCATGGATCCGGGCGGCAAAAAGCCCGGCAGAGGCGCGTATGTATGCCGACAGGAAAGCTGCCTGATGCGCGCCATCCGGCAGAAACAGCTGGAACGTCAGCTGGAAGTGCAGCTCACTGACGACGTGGCGGAAGCCCTGCGGCAGGAGCTGGCGCAGCTGTCCCAATCCCAGACAGAAGCGGAGGAAAACTGACGCCGATGGATAGGGAAACGAAACTGCGCGGGCTGATGGGACTGTGCGTTCGCGCACGACAGGCGACCTTCGGTGAAGATGGCTGCCTGAAAAGCATTCGTGGCGGAGGATGCGCCGTGCTGCTGCTGGACAGCGGCGCGTCAAAAGCCACTCAGGATAAATACCGCGGTGTCTGCGACAATGCAGGGGTGCAGATGGCGCTGCTGCCGCGGGGACTGCTTCAGGATGCAACCGGGCGGTCGGGCGTGGCAATGGCCGTCGCGCCGGGCGGGCTGGCAGAGCAGATCAGGCAGAACCTTCCCGTTGAAGGCAAAGAAGAGCACGGGCAACAGATGAAATCGGAAAATCATGGCGGGGGTGCAAGCGTCGAATGACGAAAGTGAAGCTGAAGGATGCCATCAAGGATTTAACCACGGACGCGGCGAAGGTGCGCGATGACGCATCCCGCGTGCGTCAGAGCGCAGACGGACTGGCAAAGTCTCTCCGTGCGCTGGAAAACGGATTTATCAAGTCATTGAATGCAAAAGCGGAGCAGGAAAAGCGCGCCGAGGAGGAGAAGCGTCTCTCTGACCACTCCAAGGCGTATGTCATGCTCGACGTGGATGAGCAGGCAGCAGTGAATGCGGCGCGGCAGGAAGCGGAAAAGGCGGAAAAGGCGGAAAGGGCGGAAAAGCAGGAAGCTAAGTCTGCCCCGAAGCAGGAAGCGAAGGCGGAAGCGCCCAAGAGCGAGCAGAAGCCCGCGCCGAAGGCAGAAACCAAGCCGGCGGTGAAGGCGGAAGCGCTCAAGAGCGAGCAGAAGCCCGCGCCGAAGGTGGAAACCAAGCCCGAAGTGAAGGCAGAAGCGCCCAAGAGCGAGCAGAAGCCCGCCCCGAAGGCGGAAGCCAAGCCCGAAGCGAAGGCGGAAGCGCCCAAGAGCGAGCAGAAGTCCGCTCCGAAGGTAGAAACCAAGCCCGAAGCGAAGGCAGAAGTGCCCAAGAGCGAGCAGAAGCCCGAAACCAAGGCAGAGCCCAAGCCCGAAGCGCCCAAGAAGCCCGCGATTGGTCAGATTATCTCCCGGCCGGGTCAGGCACTGCCGCCCAAACCGGTCGGATTGGCACCGAATGTCATCCGTCCGCCGCGGCCGCAGCAGCCCCGTCCGCAGGGACAGCAGGGGGCGCAGGGCAACCGTCCGCAGCAGGGACAGCCTCGTCCAGGCGGAAATGGTGCGTTTATCGCGCGTCCGCAGCAGGGACAGCCTCGTCCGGGCGGAAACGGCGCGTTTGTGGCGCGTCCGCAGCAAGGGCAGCAGAATCGCCCCGGCAATGGCTCGTTCCAGCCTCGTCCGGGTGGAAACGGCGCGTTTGTGGCGCGTCCGCAGGGCGCACGTCCGCAAGGCGGCGCTGGCTTCCAGGCGCGTCCGCAGGGCGGCGTGGGTCGTCCGGCAGGCACGGGCATGAATCGCCCGAAGCCGGCTGTGCCGGATATGGCGCCCGCAATGGGCAAGGAGCGCGTCTCCAACTACGACCCGAACAAGAAAAACTACGTCCGTCAGCATGACCCGGAGCATGTGGCGCGCAACCGCAAGCAGCTCAGCCGCGATGCGGGTTACAGCGGATATGATGACGACGTGGTGCGCGGCGGCAAGCGCAGCCGCATGAAAAAGCCGTCCGCACAGCAGATGATGGCGCCGATTAAGATCGAACACGCCTACATGAGCGGCGATACGATTGTCGTGCGCGACCTGTGCGAAAAGATCGGCAAGACCAGCGCGGAGATTATCAAGAAGCTCTTCCTGCTGGGCAACATGGCGACCATCAACAGCGAGATTGACTTCGATACCGCCTCTCTTGTCTGCGCGGATTTTGACATCACGCTGGAAAAGAAGCCGGAAGTGACCGCGGAGGATCAGCTGACCGCCGAAAACTTCGACGACAGCGAGGAGAACCTCCAGCCGCGTCCGCCGGTCGTGACCATCATGGGTCACGTCGACCACGGCAAGACGTCCCTGCTGGACTACATCCGCAATAGCCGCGTCACGGCGGGCGAAGCGGGCGGCATCACCCAGCATATCGGCGCATACACGGTCAAGATGAACGGCCGCGATATCACGTTCCTCGATACCCCCGGTCACGAAGCCTTCACGGCGATGCGTGCCCGCGGCGCACAGGCGACGGATATTGCGATTCTGGTTGTTGCGGCGGACGACTCGGTCATGCCGCAGACCATTGAAGCCATCAACCACGCGAAGGCGGCGAATGTGCCGATTATCGTGGCGATTAACAAGATGGATAAGCCGGAAGCCGATCCGGAGCGCGTCAAGACCGATTTGACGAAGTATGGCATCGTCTGCGAGGACTGGGGCGGCGACACGATTATGTGCCCCGTTTCCGCCAAGACTGGCGAGGGCGTCGATGAACTGCTCGAAATGATTCTGCTGCAGGCGGATACGATGGAACTGCGCGCAAACCCGAACCGTCTGGGTCGCGGCGTTATCATCGAGGCGAAGCTGGACAAGGCGCGCGGCCCGCTGGCGACTGTGCTGATGCAGAACGGTACGCTGCATGTGGGCGACAACATCATTGCGGGTCTGGCGAGCGGCCGCGTCCGTGCGCTGATTAACGACCGCGGTGAGAAGGTCAAGGAAGCCGGGCCGTCCACACCTGTGGAAATCATGGGCTTCGATGAAGTACCGTCTGCGGGCGACGAGATGCAGGCTGTCGGAGACGACCGTCTGTCCCGTCAGGTCGCGGAGGAACGCAAGGCGAAGGTCAAGGCATCCCGCGAGGCGACGATGGCGAAGGTTAGCTTGGAGAACATGTTCTCGAACATGGAATCCGGCAAGCAGACGACATTGAACCTGATTATCAAGGCGGACGTGCAAGGCTCTGTCGAAGCTGTCAAGCAGGCAATGGAGAAGCTGAGCAGCGACGAAGTGAAGGTGCATGTGCTGCACAGCGCGGCGGGCGCCATCACCAAGGACGACGTGAACCTTGCCAGCGCGTTCAACGCCATCATCATCGGCTTCAACATCCGCCCGGATGCGTCCGCACGGGAAGCGGCGGAGCGCGAAAAGGTGGATGTGCGCCTGTACACCGTCATCTACAAGGCGATTGAGGACATGGAGCTGGCCATGAAGGGCCTGCTTGCGCCGGAGTACCGCGAGGTGCTGCTGGGCCATGCCGAGGTGCGCAATGTGTTCAAGATTACGGGCGCGGGCGTTATCGCCGGCTGCTACGTGACCGACGGCAAGGTGCAGCGCAATGCGCAGGTTCGCCTGCTGCGCGACAATGTGGTCGTGTTCGAGGGCAAGCTGAGCAGCCTGAAGCACTACAAGGAAGACGTCAAGGAAATGGCGGCTGGCTTCGAGTGCGGCATGAGTCTGGAAGGGCACAACGACATCAAGGAAGGCGATGTCGTCGAGTGCTTCATCATGGAGGAAATCCCGCGCTAAGGAATCCTTGATTCCCCTTGCGCAACGCAGGAGGCAGGGCAAAGTCAGTTCCATTTGGCTTTCCCTGCCCCTTTTTTCAAATGCAGCACATGCTTTTATGATGTTCGCGCGTCCTAAAAGCGCTGCTTCTGCTGCGGAAAAAGGCAAGTAACATGAGATTGCGTATGCGAAGCAGTCCAGAGGGCGAACGCAAAGCCCTCTGGTCGCGCCTGCAGGCGCGAAACCCCTGCTTTCGGGAAAGAACAGTTATGGTCGCAAGACAAGCAGTTCGGTCGCACCCATTTGGCGCGACACAGCATAGGCGCTGGAAAGAGCAGCTTGGGGGCGCGTCTGCGGACGCGCGAAGTTTGGGCGCGGGACGCTTCGCTGCCGCGACTTTGCTTGACTTCTCCCTTTGAATAGGTTTGACGCGGAACAGTTGGGGCGTTGCCCCAAACCCCACAAGGGACGCTGTCCCTTGACCCTGCGAAGGGGCAAAGCCCCTCTCGACACCCATTGACCGGCAGAGCGGCTTGAGCGCGCTAAATCAACAAGTCTTTTCCGAAAGTTTTTCTTTTCCCTATCCCTACCTTTAGGAGGAAATCATGAGCTATCAGCGTATTGAACGCATTTCCGAGGAAGTCCGCCGCGAGGTGGACCGCATCATCCGCGACGAGGTCAGCGACCCCCGCGTGACCGGCACATTCTCCATCACCCGCGCCGAAGTCACCCGCGACCTTCGCTATGCTAAAATCTACGTCTCCGTGCTGGAGGACGATAAGCGCGAGCCGCTGATGAAGGCGCTGAGGAGCGCGGCGGGCTTTGTCCGCCACGAGCTTGGCAAGCAGATGGTCATCCGCTATGCGCCGGAAATCCAGTTCGTCAGTGACCAGAATATCGCCTATGGCGTGCATATCGCGCAGGTGCTGGCGCAGGCGCAGAAGAACCAGAGCGAAAATCAGCCGGAAGCGGCGGCCAACGAGGAAGAACCCGAAGCATGAATGGCTTTCTGAATATCCTCAAACCGCCGGGAATGACCAGCGCCGCCGTCGTAGGGTATGTCCGCCGCATGACGGGCGAAAAGCGCGTCGGTCATGCCGGGACGCTTGACCCCGAAGCGGCGGGCGTGCTGCCCATCATGATTGGGCGGGCGGCGCGGCTGTTCGACTATCTGGTGGATAAGGAAAAAACGTATGTGGCGGAGTGCGCGTTCGGCGCGGCGACGGATACGCAGGACGCGACGGGCAAAATCATCGCGACAGGGGAGAATTACCCTGATTTTTCCGCCGTGCAGGAAGCGGCGGAGCACCTTGTCGGCGACATTGAGCAGCGCCCCAGTATCTTCAGCGCCATCAAGCAGGACGGCAAGCCCCTCTACGAACGCGCTCGCGATGGCGAGAATGTCGAAGCCCCGGTGCGTATCGTGCATGTGGAATCCATCGAATTGCACGAGGAAACGCCCGACCACGGCGTTCGCATGACGATTCGCTGCGGGCGCGGGACGTACATCCGCTCCATCTGCGACGATTTGGGGAAGCTGACGGGCTGCCCGGCGCATATGCGCTTCCTGCTGCGCGCGCAGAGCGGCGTGTTCACGCTGGACAGCGCGATGACGATGGAGGAAGCAGCAGCGTATCAGGCACAGGGGACGCTGCAAAGTCACCTGCTGCCGCTGGATTACGGCATCCAGCACATGCCGCGTGCGGATGCGCCGGAATGGCTGCGCAAGCAGGTGTGCAACGGTGTGAAGCTGCCCGCGAAGAAGCTGCCCGGCGTATTGGCGCTGCCGGAAGGGCAGGTCACACGCGTGTATCTGCGGGACGAATTCTGGGGGATGGCGGCGCGGGAAGGGGAATTCCTCGTCTGGAAATGCCTGCTCCCGCCGGAGAAGGAGGAGAACAATGCGAATCATCCGTGACCCGAAGCGCCTGAATCCCTGCGTGCTGGTGCTGGGGATGTTTGACGGCGTGCACCGCGGCCATCAGGCGCTGCTGATGCGCGGAGACGAGCTGGCGCAGGAGATGGTGTATCCGCTGGCGGTCTGCACCTTCCAGCCACACCCGCTGCATGTGCTTGCGCCGGAGAAAGAACCGGTGATGCTGACGACGCTGCCGGAAAAAGCAGCGGTCATGCAGTCCTTCGGCGTGGACGGGCTGTGCGTGACGACGTTTACACGGGCGCGCGCCAATCAGTCGCCGGAGGACTTTATGGCGGAACTGGTGGAGGTGTACGCACCGGTTGTGATTGTGTGCGGTTTTAATTTCACCTTCGGCGCGGGCGGCAAAGGCAATGGACAGCTGCTCAAGGAGTACGGCAAGAAGCACGGTTTCCGCACGGTGATTGTGCCGGAAGTGGTGATTGACGGCGAAACGGTATCTTCCACGCGCATCCGCCGCTTGCTTGCGCAGGGCGATATGCACGAGGTCAACAACCTGCTCGGACGCGGCTACAGCATTGCGGGGCGCGTTGAAGAGGGCAAGCAGGTCGGGCGCACCATCGGCTTCCCGACGGCGAACATCACCATTCCGCCGCACAAGACGCTGCCCGCGTTCGGCGTGTATGCCTGTTATCTGGAGACGAGCGGCGGCATTTTCCCGGCGGTGGTGAACGTCGGGCGGCATCCGACGCTGCCGGAAGGACACGTCACGGTGGAAGCGCATGTGCTGGATGAGTTCCTCTCGCTGTACGGGCGGAACGTCCGGCTGACGTTCCTGAAATTCATGCGCCCGGAACAGAAGTTCGATAGCATCGAGACACTGCGCGCGCAGATTGCGCACGATGCGGATGACTGCCGGGCCTATTTCGCGCAATTGCAATAAACAAATCACCCGTGCGGGGGGCAGAAAAGCCGATGCACGGGTGATTTTTGTAATTGTGGTTATGCTGCCTTTGCATAGAATAGACTTTTGTCGCAGGGATTTCGCGCCTGCGGGCGCGACCAAAGGGCTTTCCGATCGCCCTTTGGAAACCTTCGGTGCGCACTCCTGCTTATTGAGCTTTGCCGAAAGTTATTTAGTTAGTGTATCTTTGTTCCTCCCAAATAAACATTACCATATTGTAACTTGGGAGGCGAAAGCGAAGGGGTCAAGGGGGCGACCGCAGACTTCGTCTGTTTTCATTGCCCCCTTGTCCCCTTCGCAGAGGCGAAACCCTCTGCATGAAAAATACCAGTTTCATAGAACCCCAAACGAAAGGAACAACAATACAGAAAAAAACCTCATCTGCTTTGGGAGGTGGCAAAGCAATGTCCTACTTGCCCGATTACATCACTTGGCGCGGCGATCTTCCCTTCGCCGCTGATCCCGCCAATGACCTTGATACCCTCGTGATGGCGGCACTGTCTTACATCGACCTGCCCGCGGAAACGCAAGTCTTCGCCCAGTGCGCGAAATCTGTTCCGCCCGATGACCCGGACGACCATTTCCGGGGCGAGTGCCGCCGACTGCTTCAGCAAATCGCGAAAAGCAGCCGCTTTGGGGCATTGACGGTGCGCGACGCAGTGTCCGTCCTCAATGACGAAATCCAGTTCGCCGCCATGACGGTGGACTTGCCCGACGGAACGCATATGATTGCCTTCCGCGGCACGGACGGCAGTCTGACCGGCTGGCGGGAGGATTTCGCTATGTCGTTTGAAAGCCCCGTTCCGGCACAGGCGGCGGCGCAAAAGTATCTCGAACACCACCTGACGCAGGATGCGGGTGACGTCATTGTGACGGGTCACAGCAAGGGCGGCAACCTCGCCGTCTACGCCGCCGCGCACACCAAGGCGGACTTGCAGGGGCGCATCCGCCGCGTCGTCAGCTTCGACGGGCCGGGCGTGGATGACGAAACCGCCGCGTCCGACGGATACGCCGCCGTGGCGAGCCGCATCATTGCCTATGTGCCGCAGTTTGCGGTCGTGGGGCTGCTGATGGCGGCGCACCCGGTGCATCGTGTCGTCATGTCGGACAACAACGGCATCATGCAGCACGACCCGTTCTCGTGGGAAGTGCGGGGCAAGGATTTCTGCTATGCCGAGGATCTGGACAAGGGCAGCGTTCTGGTCAACCAGACGGTGCACCAGTGGCTGGCACAGTGCACCCGCGAGCAGCGCCGCAAGTTCGTGGATGCTATCTTCGACCTGCTGGCATCGACGCAGCGCATCAATTGGAAGGAAATGCGCAAGGATGTCCACGCGGGAGTGACGGCGATTCGCGGCGTGCGGGAACAAATCGACATTGAAACGGCGCGGATGATTGCGAACCTGCTGGGGCGCTTGGCGGTTATCGGCGCAGGCAATGCACTGGAAATGCTCCGCCAGAAGACCCCATTCCAGCAGGAATCAGCGCAGAAAGAACAGGGAGGGCTTGAACATGTTTGACGAGGCACAGAAGGAAACTTTGCGCGCGGAAATCAATCGCATTCTGAACGAAGCTGTCGGTGCGCTGATGGACGCGGGGCATTTGGAGAGCGGCAGCGTGATTGTGCTGGGCTGTTCGACGAGTGAGATTACGGGCGCGCGCATTGGCAAGGGCAGTGTGCCGGAATTAGGCGAGATTGTGGCGGAAGCGATGCTGGCGGCGTGCAAGGGGCACGGCGTTCATGCGGCGTTCCAGTGCTGCGAGCACCTGAACCGCGGGATTGTGGTGGAGAAGGCGGTGCTGAAGGAACTGGGACTGACGCAGGTGCGGGCCATTCCGCAGCCGAAAGCTGGCGGCAGTGTACCAGCGGCGGCGTGGAAGAAGATGGAGAAACCCGCCTTGGCGGTGAGCATTCAGGCGGACGCGGCGATTGATATTGGCGATACGCTGGTGGGAATGCACATTCGTCCGGTGGCAGTGCCGCTGCGGATTTCGACGAGCCATGTGGGACATGCGAATTTGGTGATGGCGTATTCACGGCTGCCGTATATCGGCGGTGCGCGTGCGGTTTACACGGAATAAGGATAAAAGTGGATAAACACGCGGGCAAAGCATGGGATAGCGACCAACTCAATTGCGCGGAGGGGTCAAGGGGGACTTCGTCCCGTTTTATTTCTCCTTGCAGGGTGCAGGGACAGCGTCCCTGCCAGTAACTTTGCGCTCCCGCAGGAGCCCCCCAAGCTGTTTTGCTCACAATTTGCACATTGTCGTGCCAGATGGGCGCGGACGACCAGCATGGGAGAAGGTTTTCTCTCGGTGCTGGCCTTTTTTGTTGCCGGGGGGATTCGCATCTATCCCCCCTCTTTTTCGGGAAAAAAGTTTCCGAAGTGTGCATTCTCTCCTTGCGCGAAGAGGAAAAGTATGCTACAATACCCACGGATAGAAGCGTTTGAAAGGGCAGGAGGATTTCCGCCTGTCCGGGAAAACGTTTTCGGAGATAACCCTGACGATGAATTACGTAAGGAGGATTTCTCTTATGCAGTTCGGTTACTTTAGTGATGCTGCGCGCGAGTACGTCATCACCGACCCGCGTACGCCCATGCCGTGGGCAAACTACCTCGGCTCTCCGGAATACGGCGCGATTGTGACCCAGAACGCCGGCGGATACAGCTTCGTCAAGTCCGGCGCGGCGGGACGCATCCTGCGCTATACCTTCAACCAGTTCGATGAGCCAGGGCGCTATGTCTATCTGCGGGATGACGAAACGGGCGATTATTGGTCGGCAACGTGGCGGCCGGTGGAGAAGCCGCTGGAACAGTACAAGACCATCACCCGTCACGGCACGAGCTACACGGAGGTCGAAAGCACATACAGCGGCATCGAGAGCAAGACGCTGTACTATGTGCCGCTGGGCGCGACGCACGAGGTTTGGCGCGTTGCGGTGACGAACAAGTCCGATAAGCCCCGCACCATCTCCGTTTTCTCTTACTGCGAGCTGACCACTGAGAGCAACTATGAGCAGGACTTGGTCAACCTCCAGTATACGCAGTTTATCACCACAACGACCTTCCACGGTGACCATATCATCGAGCATATCAACCAGTTCTGCGGCGTGAATGCGGACGGCGAAAACGGCCGCGAGCGCTTCTTTGGTCTGGCAGGCAGCCCGGTCAAGAGCTATACCGGCCGCCGCGAACGCTTCCTCGGTCAAGGGCGCTTCTCCAACCCCAAAGGCGTTGTGGATGGCGACCTGGGCAATTCCCTCAACTTCAACGGCAACCCCTGCGGTTCGCTGCACACGGTGCTGACGCTCCAGCCCGGCGAGACGAAGACGATTGCGTTCCTGCTGGCGCAGAAGGGCGAAAAGGCGGCGCGTGCGCTGCTGGACAGCTATGCCAACGTCGCGGATAAGGTGGACGGCGAACTGAAAGCGCTGGTTGATTACTGGCACGGCGAGCTCTCCGGCTTGACGGTCAACACGCCCGACGCGAATTTCAACAGCATGATCAACACTTGGAACGCCTTCCAGTGCTTCACGACGTTTGTCTGGAGCCGCGCGGCGTCCCTCATCTACTGCGGTCAGCGCAACGGTCTGGGCTACCGCGACACGGTGCAGGACATTCAGGGCATCATCCACCTTGATCCGAAGATGGCGAAGGAACGCCTTGTTTTCATGCTCAGCGCGCAGGTGCATCACGGCGGCGGTCTGCCGCTGGTGAAGTTCAACCACAACGCGGGGCACGAGGATTCCCCGGAGGACGACAGCTACGTCCGCGCCACGGGTCATCCGCATTATCGCGCGGACGATGCGCTGTGGCTGTTCCCGACCGTTTACAAGTATATCGCTGAAACGGGCGATACTGCGTTTATGGACGAGGTCATTCCGTATGCGACGCACGGCGAAGGCACGGTGCTTGATCACCTGAAGCGCGCGATTGACTTCTCCATGAATCATCTGGGCGCGCACGGGATGCCGGCGGGTCTGCACGCGGACTGGAACGACTGCCTGCGTCTGGGCGCTGCGGGCGAATCCTCCTTCGTCGCCATGCAGTTGTATCTCGCCCTGCGCCTGCTGGACGAGCTGATGCCCAACAAGCCGGAGAACGACGAATACCGCGTCTACCTGCGCCAGAAGGCGGAGGAACAGAAGGCACTCATCAACCAGCACTTCTGGGAGGATGACCGTTTCCGCCGCGGTTACAGCGAGCAGGGCAGCATCATCGGCAGCAAGAACGATCCCGAAGCGTCCATGTGGCTCAACCCGCAGTCCTGGGCGGTCATTTCCGGTCTGGCGACGCCCGAACAGGCGGAAAAGGCCATGCAGACCGCGTTCGAGCAGCTGAACACGCCCTTCGGTGTGGAAATCATGGCACCCTGCTACAAGCAGCACGCTTTCGACGGTGCGAACATGCTGCTGTTCAATCCCACGACGAAGGAAAACGGCGGTATCTTCTGCCAGATTCAGGGCTGGGCGATTCTCGCGGAAGCGCTGCTGGGTCACGGCGACCGCGCGTTCCAGTACTTCACGGAGAGCTGCCCCGCCGCCTACAACGACCGCGCGGAGCTGCGTGAAGCGGAACCCTATGTCCACACGCAGTTCATCGAGGGTCACGAGACGCCTCAGCCGGGCCGCGCGCATGTGCATTGGCTGACCGGCACGGCATCGACGGTCATGGTCGGCTGCGTTGAGGGTATTCTGGGTCTGCGCCCGACGCCTGAAGGACTGGTCATCAGCCCGGCGATTCCCGCGTCTTGGGACGGATTCACGATGGACAAGACCTTCCGCGGCAAGCGGCTGCACATTGTGGTGGACAACACCGCCCACCACGAAAGCGGCGTGAAGCAGGTGCTGGTTAACGGCACGGAAGTTTCCGGCGTGCTGACGGACGCTGTGCTGACCGACGGTGCGGAAATCAAGGTTATCATGTAATCAGATACGCAAAAGCCTCCGGAAGTGGCAATTGTCAGCTGCTTCCGGGGGCTTTATCATCTCGCATCAAGAAAAAAGGGCACGACCTGCATTGCTGCAAGCCGCGCCCTTTGATGTTTCGGGATTATGCCCAGGGATTCTCCGTGGGATAGGGCAGGGACTTCGGCTGATTCCAAGCGATGTCCTGCACACCGAGGTACTTGAAAACCTCGAAGAGCTGCTTCGCGCAGTGGTCGAACGCCACAGCACCGTGATGCGGATAGCGCTTCTGTACCAGCACATGACGGTAGAAACGACCCATTTCGTTGATGGCGAACACGCCGATGCCGCCGAAAGAGCGGGTCGCGACGGGCAGCACTTCGCCCTCCGCGATGTAGGAGCGCACCACGCCGTCAGAATCGCACTGCAAGCGGTAGAACGTGATGGGGCTGGGCGCGATGTCGCCTTCCAGCGTGCCGCGGGTGAAGTCCGGATCGCTGCCGGCGGGCTCCAGCAGGCGGTGCTGAATCAGCTGGTACTTGACAGCGCGGTTGTCGCACATCTTGCAGGACGGCGTATTGCCGCAGTGGAAGCCCATGAAGGTGTCCGTCAGCTTGTAATCGAACTTGCCCTTGATGTCCTCGTCGTAGATGTACTGCGGGACGGAGTTGTTGATGTCCAGCAGGGTGACAGCGTCACCGGTCACGCACGCGCCGATGTATTCGCTCAGTGCGCCGTAGATGTCCACTTCGCAGGCAACCGGGATGCCGCGGGAGGCCAGACGGGAGTTGACGTAGCAGGGTTCAAAGCCGAACTGGGACGGGAACGCCGGCCAGCACTTGTCCGCAAAGACAACGTACTTGCGCGCGCCCTTGTGGGCCTCTGCCCAGTCCAGCAGCGTCAGCTCGAACTGCGCCATGCGCTCGCACAGCTCCGGATAATACTTGCCCTCGCCCATTTCCTTCGCCATGTCTTCGCAGACAGCGGGGATGCGGGCGTCGCCAGCATGTTCCTTGTAGGAGACGAGCAGATCCAGCTCGGAGTTCTCTTCGATTTCCACGCCCAGCTCATACAGACCCTTAATCGGGGCATTGCAGGCGAAGAAGTCCTGAGGACGCGGGCCGAAGGTGATGATCTTGAGGTTCTTCACGCCGATGATGGCGCGGGCAATCGGGATAAATTCCGCAATTTTGTCTGCCAGCTCATCCGCCGTGCCGATGGGATATTCCGGGATGTAGCCCTTCAGGTGGCGCATACCCAGATTGTAGGAGCAGTTCAGCATACCGCAGTAAGCGTCGCCGCGGCCGTTAATCATGTCGCCGTCGCCTTCCGCCGCCGCCACAAACATGCACGGGCCGTCGAAATTCTTTGCAATCAGCGTTTCGGGGGTTTCCGGGCCAAAGTTGCCGAGGAACACGACCGCCGCGTTGCACTCGTTCGCCTTCAGCTCCTCAACCGCCTTGAGCATGTCCTTCTCGTTCTCCACCGTCGTCTTGATTTCGACGATGTCGAGCTTCTTCTGGCCGCACTTTTCCGCAATCGCGGCACGGCGCTTTTCGCTCAGCGCAATCGGGAAGCAGTCGCGGGAAACCGCAACCAGACCCAGCTTCACAACGGGAATATTCTGCATCAGAAAAGCCTCCTCTTAATGACTCTGATTCAGGGTGTACCTACTCGTAGTATACCGCGTTCGCCGTGATTCGTCAAGAGATTGCAGGCGCAATTCTTGCAAGAAAACGTGCAGATTTTGCCCAATTCATACTATTTTCAATGAAAAAGCTGTCCTGTGGGGAAACTCGAAGGGAATACGGACACAGGAACCACGTCCGCAGGCGCGATTCCCCCTGCAACACAAAAAACAACTACATTAGATAGCGAAAAAAGGGTAGAAAAATCCCCGTGCAGTTACCCGCACGGGGAAAGAGAAATTACTTGCCGAGCTTCGCCGCGATCACTTCCGCAGCCTTCTTGCCCCAGACAAGGCAGTTGCTGTGACCCATACCGCCGATAGAGTTGCGACCGCCGACGTTCGCCATGCCGACGATTTCGCCAGCCATGTAAACGCCTTCAATCACCAGACCGTCGGAGTTCAGCACTTCGCAGTTCTTGGTCATCATCGGACCGCCGCAGGTGATCATGACATAAGGAACCGTCTTGACCGCATAGAACGGACCGTTCGCCATGGCGACTTCCTGCTTGGTGCGGCCGAAGGGATCGTTGCCGTTGGCGCAGCCGTCATTGTACGCCGCGATGGTCGCCTTGAAGGCATCCACCGGCAGACCAACCTTTTCCGCCAGCTCTTCCACGGTGTCCGCCTTCCACGCCAGACCCTTTTCAATCAGGGATTCCATGTAGGGATCGAATTCTTCCTTCACGCTGCCCCAAGCGCCGGTGGAGAACACCTTCGCGTCCGGAATCAGCATTTCGGAGGAGAAGACCGTGTAGACGATGTTGTGGGGAGCATTCGCCCACGTTTCGCTCTTCACATGGGAGTCCGCGCCGGTTTCGTCCGCCATACGCTCGCCGTTGGTGTTAATCCACAGCGCGCCGTTGGTGGCGTTGAAGTAGCCGAAGGAGCGGAAATCGTCGCTGGTCGGGATGCCGCCCGCATACGCGGTGCAGAAGTCCATGTTCGTCAGCGGCGCGCCCAGTTCTTCCAGCCAAGCATAGCCGTCGCCGGTCACGCACGCGGGAGAGGTGGACAGCACGTTTTCAAAGTTGTACTTGTTCAGCAGCTCTTCGTTGCCGCCGTAGCCGCCGGTGCAGACGACCGTCGCGGGCGCCAGCAGGGTGGTTTCGGTGCCGTCCGCCAGACGAGCCTTCGCGCCGATAACCGCACCCTCGTCATTGGTCACAAGACCGGTGACGTAGGTGTTGAGCATCATGTAAGCGTTGGTGGAGAAATACTTTTCCAGTTCCGCGTACAGCGACACGACGAACGCACGAGCGCCGCCCTTGCCGGAGTAGTTGCGCGCCACGTTCAGCGGCTGATACACGCCGAAGTAGGGGACGCGGTCGCCGAAGTCGGTGCCCAGATCGTCCAGCCAGTCCACCGCTTCGCCGCTGATTTCAGCGAATTCGCGGGCAATTTCCTCGTTGAAGTTGCCAGCGCCGCCCAGACGCACGAAGTCCGCGAAGCACAGATCGGGGTCGTCCTCGATACCGGCTTCCTTCTGCATCCGCGTGCAGGTGCCCAGCAGCGTGCCGCCCGCAACGTTCGCAGAGCCGCCGTAGGTCGCAGCCTGATCGACAACCAGCACGTTCAGACCCAGCTCAGCCGCACGGGCAGCCGTCGCCAGACCTGCCATGCCCGCGCCGATGACCAGAATGTCCGGCTGCTCAAAGGGCATGGTGGCTTCTTTTGCTTCGTCGGGGTTCAGGGCGTTCTTCACCGCCTCGATGATGCCCTTGGAGGTAAAGGTCGCGCCGGAAACGATGTCCACGTCCGCAGACTGCGCTTCGACGATCGCCGCAGGAATCTTCTCAATCGCAGGATCGGAGATGCCCGCCGTCTCGGAATGCTCCAAGACCTTCACTTCGGTGATTTTGCCGCCGCTGACCGTCACAGAAACTTTAATCTGGCCGTTCAGACCAGCGCCGGTGCCTTCATAGACGCCGTCTGCCGTCTCCGCCACAGCGGGGATGCAGCACAGCACCATGACCAGCGCAAGAAGCAGGGAAAGGAACTTACGCATGATAGAAATCCTCCTTTTTTTCTGGTGGTGCGCTCATCAAATTTGCTTGTGCAGCTTGAAAAGCGTATCACAATATCCGTATGAAAAGTATAACCTTCTGAATTACGATTGTCAAGTAATTCACGAAAGTTTTCCCGCCATTTTCGCACTTTTTTTCGGCACGATTATTCCAAAACAGTCAATACAGCAAAAATGCCGCGAAAGCAGCATCTGTGTGCTTTCGTGGCAAAACGACTTTAGGCACCACCGCACAATTCGGCGGCGCGTCTGGCGATGTCTTTTCCGCCATCTGCG
>OOCZ01001355.1_pt1 | contig 15609 bp, 16 predicted proteins | sample 1671631 | NCBI WGS metagenome assembly OOCZ01 (sample SAMN06348176, study PRJEB24527) | human gut metagenome | reverse complement strand
CATCGGATGGGAGCCGTTCCGCTTTTGAAAAATATGGGGCATTTTATGAGTGATTCTCCGCCCAGAGCTTTTCGGCCTGGGGCTTCCAGTGGGCGGCGTGTTTCCTTCGATAGAAATGAAAGGTGACGCAAGAGATCAGCATCTCTGCCAGCTGAATACTGGCCGCAATAAGAAACTGGGGGGAACGGATGTCTGACAGACTCATGCCCATGATGGGGAACAGTATGCAGGCGGACAGAAGGCCCAGTAACCGCACAATCAGTACAAAAAAGAAATCACTGCCGCCCCGGAGGTCATGGAGCATGGCAGACTTCGCAAAGCGATGCAGAATATACTGCACGGCCTGACTACCCAGCCTTTTCCCCAACCAATAGGGAATACTGACCATGACCGCTGTGCCTGCGATGTTTACCGCAATGGCCACAGGCAACGGAAACAGAATGCCGCTGGCGGCATAGAGCAGGCCACTATACAAAAAGATGCTCAGGCTTTTTACCGCGAACAGAGCCCATAGCATTGCTGCGGCTAAAACTGGCTGCCGGGGTGTATAGCTCAAAATGCCCTCCAGCGTAAACTCGTCCTTATGCAGCAGACATACGGCAATAATGGCGAGCCAAGCCAAAGTAAGCAGGCACTTGGCTAAGCGCAGACGGAAAGCCTCCGGCGGGGTATGATCCTGCTTAGAGATGAGGCAATAAAAAAGGCTATAGAAACTGTTGACCTAAATACTGAGGGACGATCCTTTTGAGCTTTCCGGATAAGGCATATTTTTGGAGAAAACGGAAGGAGGGGCCATAGACTGGGCCCCTCCTTTGTGACGTTATGCGGCGGGATTTGATTGGGGGGCGGGGGATGTGCCTGCCTCCGGCTGCACCGGGGATTGGCGGCCGGCGTGGTCAATGGTATAGCTCTCGGTATAGATCAGGCTGCCGATAGGCACCACGGTGTAGCCATTTTGATGCATGTACTCCAGGATGGAGGGCAGGGCCTCCGGCGTGTGCAGGGCGGCGTTGTGAAAGAGCACGATGCTCCCCGGCTGCAGATGCTCCGTGACCCGCTTGAAGATGGTATCGGCATCGTAATCCTTCCAATCCAGACTATCCCTATCGGCAAGGGCTTGAAGGCCGCGTGGTCGGCGGCATTTTTGACGGGGGCGGCGCATACCATGAGGTGAGGTGAGAGCGCTATGGAGATTAAGAACATTTATCCCGCCTATCCGTCAACCCGGGAGCGGCAGGAGCGGCTGGAGGAGGCATATCGACGGTGCCTGGAGGCTCTGGCGGCATTGAAGGCCGGGAAAATGGAGGGCGGTACATGAACCGGCAGGATGCCATATATGCCCGGCAATCCGTGGAGAAAAAAGACAGCCTGTCTATTTCCGGGCAGGTGGACCTGTGCCGGCGGATGGCGGGGGAGAAGGATCCGGCTGTTTACCGGGATGCGGGATACTCCGGAAAAAACACGGAACGCCCGGCCTTCCGGCAGCTGATGCAGGACGTGAAGGCCGGGCGGATAGCAACGCTCTATGTATATAGGCTGGACCGATTTTCTCGGTCGGTGGCGGATTTCGGCCAGCTGTGGCAGGTGCTGCAGGCGAATCGGGTGGAGTTTGTGTCGGTCAGTGAGAATTTTGACACCTCCACCCCCATGGGCAGGGCTATGCTGCACATCATTATGGTGTTTGCCCAGCTGGAGCGGGAGACCATCGCCCAGCGGGTGCGGGACAACTACTACCGGCGGGCAGCCTTGGGGACGTGGCCCGGCGGCCCGGCCCCCTTCGGATTCGACAACGGCCGGGCGGCCGGACGGGATGGACGCCGGGCGCCGGCGCTGGTACCCAACGGACGCGGGGAGCTGGTGCGGCGGATATTTGCGGAATACGCCGGGGAGGGGACATCCCTGTCGGGGCTGGCCAAAAAGCTGAGCCGGGAGGGCATCCCCGGGCCCAAGCGGGCGGTGTGGGACAGCGTGAGCTTATCCCGGCTGCTGCACAACCCGGCCTATGTGAAGGCGGACGAGCAGGTGCGGCTGTATTATCTGGGCCAGGGCGTCACCGTCTCCGATCCGGCGGAGCATTTTGACGGGCAGCACGGCCTGCTGCTGGTGGGCAGGCGGGAGGCAGACAACCGCAGGCGCACAGATGCGGGGAGTCAGGTGCTGTCGGTGCTGAACAGCCCCGGCTTGGTGGAGGCGGAGCTGTTTCTCCGGTGCCAGGAAAAGCTGCGAAAAAACCGGCAGCTGGGCCGCAGCGGACAGGGAAAGCACACCTGGCTGTCGGGCCTGCTGAAATGCGCGGAGTGCGGATACAGCATTTCCGTGACGGAAAACGGCGGAAGGCGGTACCTGCACTGCAGCGGGCGCTATAACCTGGCCCACTGCCGCTCGGCCATACGGGTCGACCTGGCGGAGCTGGAGAAGCGAGTGCAGGGGGATATAAGCAAGCTGCTGGCTGATTGCCCGAAGCCCCGGGCGGAATCCGGCGAAAGCCGGTATGCCGCGTCTATGACGAAGCTGGACCGGCAAGCGGAGCGGCTGACAGATGCATTTGCACAGAGCGAATCCATGCCCGCCGACTATCTGCGCAGAGCTTTGGGGAAGATCCAGCGGCAGCGGCAGACCCTGCAGCAGGAGAGGGACCGGGCGCAGAGGCGGGGAGAGGAAACTCGGGAGATGAAATTTGCAGCCCTAACCTTTGCCGAAAAGAAGGCCGTGGCCGCACAGCTCATCGCATGTATCCGGCTGGCGGGAGATACAGTGGAAATTCGGTGGGCGGTGTGAGGGAAAAACGGATAGAAAGCTTCCCGTAATGGCTCCGCGCTGCGAAGATGCACAAAATGCCGGCGAATGAAGTCTTTTACAGTATTTTCGAATGCCCGGAAGGGGGTGAGAAAATGGCATATCCCCGTTCTTAACTATGCTTTTACATAAAAAAGATCCCGGGCAATAGCTCGGGATCTTTTTTGAGGAAAACCCTCAGTATGGAAAAGAAATGGGAAATAGTAAGGTTATCAGAGCTGCAGGCGGTCTTCCTTGCTCCAGGTGGGCAGGTCCAGGCGGGGATAGCGGCGGCGGAGCTCGTCCATCTCACCGTTGGCATCGCCCAGAACGGCGATGCGGTTCACAGCCGTCAGGTCTGCCTGGGGCATAGGCTCGGCGCTGTCCTTGCCACACACGGGGCAATGGTACAGACCGGCAGCCTCGTTGTATACCACTTCACTGCTGCCGCACACGGCACAGCGGTTCATCTTAGAAATCAATGCCATAATTTTTGTCCTCCAATCTTTAAGCTGGATTTATCATAGCACAGAAGATTATATTTGTGAAGCGCATGTTTGTTCTTGAAATCATGAGAAGTTGTATGGTATAATAAAAGCAGAACAGAGGGAATACACAGCTTGTCAAAAAGCCTTGCAGAGTTTGCGCCCGCAGACGCAAGGAATTCAAATCATTTTTCACTGCGACATGTGCGCGGGGGAAAATGCCGCTCAGACGGCAAGTGCATGATTTTTACGCTTGCGCATAAATCCTGCGTGGGGCAGGCTGTGAGCCTTTTGCTGGGAAATTTCAAGGGATTTTTCGACAGTATCAGGTAGGAGGTGTCTCATGAGCATTACAAAATATCAGATTTTTCTGAAAACTGCGGCCTGCGGCAGCTTTTCTAAAGCGGCGGAGGCTATGAATTTCACCCAATCCGGCATCAGCCACGCCATCAACTCCCTGGAGGGCGAGTTGGGCGTCACCCTTCTCAGCCGCAACCGGGGCGGGGTGGTGCTGACAGCGGACGGACGGGCCCTGCTGCCCCAGATCGAAAAGCTCTGTGCCGCCCACCACACCATGATGCAGACGGTGGAAAGCCTCAAGGGAATGGACAGCGGCCTGGTAAAGGTGGCAACCTTTTCCAGCGTTTCCTTCCTGTGGCTGCCCCGCATCCTCAAGAGCTTTGGTCAGATCTACCCCAACATTGAGTTTGAGGTGATTACAGGGGATTATTACGAGCAGATCGAAAGCTGGATCGTATCCGGGGCGGTGGATTGCGGATTCTTCCGCCTGCCGTCTACCAAGCATCTGCAAACCTATCCCCTGTACCGGGACGAGCTGCAGGTGGTGGTGCCCTGCGACCATGTCTATGCCCAAGAGGACCCGTTTCCGGCATCGGAGCTGGCCGAGGAGCCATTCATCCTGCTGGAGGAGGGGGAGGACTACGAGATCATGGCTGCCTTTGACAAGCTGGGCATCCGGCCCCATGTGAAGTACACTGCCCGGGAGGATCGAACCATCCTGGCTATGGTGTCCGAGGGCTTGGGCATCAGCCTGCTGCCTCGGCTTATGGTAAGCCACAGTCCCTTGCCCGTGCAGGTCTGCCGGGCACCCCTGCAGTTTGACCGGACCATCGGCATCGGCGTGAAGGACGAGAAGGCGCTGTCCAAATCCACCAGGCTGTTCGTGGACTATGTGCGCACCTGGGTGGCGGAAAACGGGGATAAATAATCGGTGATCGAAAAACTGCATGACCGGAAGGGGCGGGCCGGGCAAATATTTGTGTAGTATGCGGCGGCGAATTTGCTTGAGATTTTGCGCCTTTACCACTATAATAGGAGAACACACCGAAGCAGGGCTGCCGGTTGGGCCCTGGGGAGGGAGTACTTTGGATAGGACGGAAAGGCCCGTGGGTCGGGCGCCTATGGCGCGGCTGCGGGAAATGGCAATATGAAAAGGATCCATCATTTCAGGCTTGGCGGCTCCATCGACATGCTGACGGGACCGCTGCTGAAGAAGCTGCTGCTGTTTAGCCTGCCGCTTATGGTCTCCAGCGTGCTGCAGCTGCTGTTTAACGCGGCGGATGTTGTGGTGGTGGGGCGCTATGCAAGCTACGCCAGCCTGGCCGCCGTGGGCAGCACCACTGCCATTGTGAATCTGGTGGTGAACCTGCTCATCGGCATGGCCGTGGGCGTGAATGTGGTTGTTGCCCGGTACATCGGCGAGGGGGACAAGAGCAGGGAGATCTCTGCGGCTATCCACACGGCGGTGGCTATGGCCCTGGTGGGCGGACTGATCCTGGGCGGCGCCGGCTGCGCCATGGCAGAGTGGATTTTGCGCATGATCTCGACACCCGAGGATATTTTTGACCTGGCGCTGACGTACCTGTACATCTATTTCGCCGGAACACCGGCCATTATGCTGTATAACTACGGCGCGGCTGCCCTGCGCGCCCGGGGCGACACCCAGCGGCCGCTGCTGTTCCTCACTATCAGCGGCGTGACCAATGTGGCACTGAACCTGCTGTTTGTTATCTCGCTTCAGATGGACGTGGCGGGGGTGGCCTTGGCCACGGTTATCAGCGAGACGCTCAGCGCTGTGCTGGTGGTGGTATGCCTTATGCGCACCCAGGATGAGCTGCACTTTTCCTGGCGGAAGCTGCGCTTTGACCGCCGGAGCCTGGGCCTTATGGCCAAGGTGGGTATCCCTGCCGGAGTGCAGGGTTGCCTGTTCAGCGTGGCTAACGTGGTCATACAGGGCGCCATCAACGCCTATGGCAGCGTGGTGGTGGCCGGGTGCAGCGCTGCCGGCAGCATTGACGGGTTCATCTATGTGGCTATGAACACCTTCCACCAATCGGCGCAGACCTTCCTGAGCCAGAATATCGGCGCAGGAAAGTATGAGCGGGTGAAGGAGATCCTGAAAAAATGTATCCTGTGTACCGTGGTCACCGGGGCTACCCTCAGCGCCGTGGCCTGCATCTGGAGCGAACCGCTGCTGGCCATCTACAACCAGGATCCGGCGGTGCTGGCTGCCGGTGCGGTGCGGCTGCGGATGGTGGTGATACCGTATGTGATCTTCGGCATTGCAGATGTGCTTACGGGCGCCATCCGAGGCTGCGGCAGTCCGATGCGGCCGGTGGTTATCAACCTGCTGTGTACCTGTGTCTTCCGCCTGGCCTGGATTGCTGCCATCGACACGGACACTATGGCACCCACATGGGTGTATGCGTCCTATCCGGCCTCTTGGCTGCTGCTGCTTGTGGTGCTGCTGGTGTGCTGGTGCAGGCTCTACCGCAGAAAAATCAAGCCGAATATCGCACGAAACGGAGCGGCTGCATAAAGGCGCTGCCATATGTGAAAATAAAGTCCGCAGGTTCTTGAAGCCTGCGGACTTTTATGCTGATTTTGATGGGGCTACCGATAGCACAGGCATTGCTCGGGGAGCAGGTTGAAGGCCACGGCTGCACCCTCGACGGGGGCGGCAGCCTTGGGCGCAGACACACGCAGCAGCGGCCCGGCGGCATCCCACGTCGGGCGGAGCAGGACGGAGGCTTCGTTCAGATCGAGGATGGTTCGGAATACTTGCGCCCGGTAGGGGCCGGCCCCTAGGGAAACTGCGCTGTCCGGAATGGCCACGGTGCATAAAGCGCACCTGCCAGGGTTTGTTGCGCGTCAGGCGAACAAAATCCTCGATCTCGTCATCATTGACGCCGCCTAGGAGGACGCAGTTGATTTTTAAATTCTCGAATCCGGCATCCTCCGCAGGGCGGATACCCGAGAGGACAGCGTCCAGCCCGTCAACCCAGGTGATGGCCTGGTAGCGCTCCGGACGGAGGGAATCCAGGCTGATGTTCAGCCGATCTACGCCGGCCTTGCGTAGGGGGCGGGCCAGCTGCGCAAGGCGAATGCCGTTTGTGGTCAGGCACAGCTCCGCCACGCCGGGAACGGCCCGCAGCATGGCGCAAAGCTCAGGGATATCCCGGCGGACCAGGGGCTCGCCACCGGTAATGCGTATTTTATTCACGCCCAATCGGGCGGCAGGTGGAGCGCTCCTGGGACATCTCGCTGGTGGCGCGGCCCTATATGGAGCATCTGTGCCGGGAGACCCGTCGGTGATGCTCTCCGTTTACGAGGGCGGCAGTGTCATCACCCTGGACCAGGTGGAGAGCCGAGAGGGCTTGCGCATCGTGTCGGATATTGGCTCCCGGTTGCCGGTTTTTTGCACGTCCCAGGGAAAGGTGTTTCTGGCGCATATGTCACGGGCCGTGCTGGAGCGGGAGATCCCTGCCATCCCTGTGGCCATGTGGATGGAGGGGCTGAAGGTCACCCCCCGGGCTATGCTGTCCCGGGCTGTGGCCGGGATCAGGGGCAGCAGCCTGCTGCTGAATCTTCCGGGGTCTGAAAAGGCGGCCCGGGAGAATCTGGCTGCCGTGATCGGAGCCCTGGAGCACGGATTGCACATGATTGCCGCCGAGGGGCATGAATGAGGGTAAAGAACAGGAAAAAATGAGAGGTCCGCAAGCCCCATTGGGGACTTGCGGACCTCTTGAAGCTTTATGCCGCGTCCTTCAGCGCCCGACCCAGAGGGAGCTGCTGGATTTGCCGGAAGTCCAGAAGCAGCACAGGCAGATAGCCGAGGAGCACAAAGGTGATTATCTTCACATAACCTGCGGGCTCCTTGCGGAAGATTGCACCGGTCTGAGAGGATAGTGTTTTCACTATGTATGTACTTCAAAAAGCAAATGCGAGAAGTTTTCCGGGGTTTTTATAGGGCTGTAGGAAGAAGGCACCGAAAAAGCGGCCGCAGAGGGACTTTACTCTGCTGCCGGCGGTTCCACATCCCACTGGATGGGCTCCATGCCCATGGAGCGGATGGCGGAGATGACGTGGTCGTCGTATTCGCCGTAGGGACAGCGGATCAGGGTGGGGGCGACGCCCGTTATGGCCTTTACCTTATCGTTGCAGGCGGTGACATCGGCGATGATTTGGTCGGCAGAGAGGGCGTTGTAGTGGTCGTGGTGGTTAGAATGGTTCATGACCTCCATACCTGCCTCATGCAGCGCCTGGACGGACTCGGGATATTTATCCACCCAATCCCCCACCAGGAAGAAGGTGGCCTTGACCTGGTACTGATGCAGGATATCGATGAGAATTTGGGTGTCCTCGTTGCCCCAGGCGGCATCGAAGGAGATGGCGCAGTATTTTTTGCCGTCCTCGGCAGGGCGGTCCACGCTGTAAATGGGAAGCTGGCGGGCGGTCGTGGCGGCGGTGATGGCGGCGGGCACATGGACGACGCCGAAAATGGCGGCAGCGGCCAGCAGCGCGCAGGCGGCTAAGGCGATGCCCTTGGGGATGAGGAAGACCCGGGCGGGCTTGCGGGACATATGAATTCCACCTTTCCTTTTTTTGCTACCCTATGCATCCCCGGGTGGGGATATACCCCGGGATCGGGGTGAAAAAGGGCTGTTAATTCCGGGGCCTGGGAGGTATAATAAAAGAGAGAAGTAAAAATTTGACCGAAAATGAGGTGCGAATATGTGTACAGCGGCAACCTACCAAACGAAGGATTTTTACATGGGCAGAAACCTGGACTATGAGTTCTCCTACGGGGAGGAGGTCACCGTAACGCCCAGGAATTACCCCTTTGCCTTTCTCCATGGGGGCACTATGGAATCCCACTATGCTATGATCGGCATGGCCTTTGTGGCGGAGGGGTATCCCCTTTACTATGACGCGGTGAATGAAAAGGGGCTGGGCATGGCGGGGCTCAACTTTGTGGGAAACGCGGTTTACAGAGACGCCGTGCGCGGAAAGGATGCGGCGTATGTGGCGCAGTTTGAGCTGATCCCGTGGATCCTGGGCCGGTGCGGATCAGTGCGGGAGGCAAAAGCGGCTTTATCCGGCATGGCCATCACGGGGACGCCCTTTTCCCCACAGCTCCCGACGGCGCAGCTGCACTGGATGATCGCGGACAGGGAGGCATGCATAGTGGTGGAATCCACGGAGGATGGGCTGCACATATATGATAACCCCGTGGGTGTGCTGACCAATAACCCGCCGTTTCCTATGCAGCTTTTTGCTCTGAACAACTACGCCGGTGTATCCAGCAGCCAGCCGGAGGGTGTATTTGCCGGGGTGCTGGGGCTGGATCTATACAGCCGGGGCATGGGCGGCATGGGACTCCCCGGGGATCTGTCCAGCCAATCCCGATTTGTCCGGGCCGCGTTTACCCGGCTGAACGCCCTGTCCGGGCCGGGAGAGCGGGAGAGCGTGAGCCAGATGTTTCACATCCTGGGCTCCGTGGAGCAGCAGCGCGGCTGCTGCCAGGTGGCGGACGGGGCCTATGAGATGACCCTGTACTCCGCCTGCTGGAACGCGGACCGGGGGATCTACTACTACACCACCTACGATAACCGGCAGATCACCGCCGTGGACATGCACCGGGAGGACCTGAACGGGGACAGACTCATCCGCTATCCCACTGTGACGGAGGGGGAGATCCGGCAGCAGAACTGAAACAATTTGATGAAAAAACACTGAGGAGCCGCGGCAACGCCGCGGCTCCTCAGTGTTTTGGTATGCGTAAAATTTACGCGGAGGGTAACGATGGATTACAGCAGGGAATAGTTCACGATCAGCCCTGCGAACACGATGGAAACCATGCTCAGGAGCTTGATGAGGATGTTGATGGCCGGGCCGGCGGTATCCTTGAAGGGATCGCCCACGGTGTCGCCCACCACGCCGGCCTTGTGGCTGTCACTGCCCTTGCCGCCGTAATTGCCGGCCTCGATATATTTCTTGGCATTGTCCCACGCACCGCCGGCGTTGGCCATGTAGATGGCCATGAGGAAGCCTGTGACGGTGGCACCGGCCAGCAGGCCCACAACGCCCTTGAAGCCCAGGATCATACCCACCACGATGGGGGTGACCACGGCGATGACCGTGGGCAGGACCATCTCCTTCAGGCTGGCCCGGGTACACAGGTCCACGCACCTGGCGTACTCAGGATCCGCCTTGCCCTCCATCAGGCCGGCGATCTCCCGGAACTGGCGGCGAACCTCCAGCACCACACTTTGGGCAGCGCGGCCCACGGAGTTCATGGTCAGTGCCGCGAAGATGAAGGGCAAGCACGCGCCGATGAACAGGCCCACCAGCACCACGGGATTCATCAGAGAGAAATCCTCAAAGGTGACGCAGACGCCTACCTCCTTGACCTTCTCAATATAAGAGGCCATGAGGGCCAGGGCGGTGAGGGCGGCGGAGCCGATGGCGAAGCCCTTGCCGGTGGCGGCGGTGGTGTTGCCCAGGGAATCCAGGGCGTCGGTGCGGGTACGTACCTCCGGCTCCAGGCCGGCCATTTCGGCGATACCGCCGGCGTTATCAGCCACGGGGCCGTAGGCGTCGGTGGCCAGGGTGATGCCCAGGGTAGAGAGCATACCCACGGCGGCCAGGGCGATGCCGTACAGACCCATGCTCGTGCTGGCCGCACCACCGGACAGGAAGAAGGCCAGCAGAATACAGACGGCCACGATGATGATGGGAATGGCTGTGGACAGCATACCCAGGCCCAGGCCGCCGATGATGATGGTGGCGGAGCCGGTCTGACTCTTGCTGCTCAGCTCCTGGGTGGGCTTATAGGTATCGGAGGTATAGTATTCGGTAGCCTTGCCGATGAGCACGCCGGCCACCAGGCCGGAGAGAATAGCAACATACAGGCCCCAATGCTCAATGCCCAGCAGCGCCCAGACCAGGAAAAAGGAGATGACGGCGATGAGGATGGCGGCCAGGTTGGTGCCCCGGGACAGGGCCTTGAGCAGAGTACGCTGGTCGGCATTTTCATCGGTCTTGACGAAGAAGGAGCCGATGATGGAGCAGAGAATACCCACGGCTGCCATGACCATGGGAATGGCCATGGCCTTGAAGGCCTGACCGGAGAAGGCGGCTACGCCCAGGGCGGAGGCGGAGATGATGGAGCCTACATAGGACTCATACAGGTCTGCACCCATACCGGCTACGTCTCCCACGTTGTCGCCCACGTTATCGGCGATGACGGCAGGGTTGCGGGGGTCATCCTCGGGGATGCCCGCTTCCACCTTGCCCACAAGGTCCGCGCCCACATCGGCGGCCTTGGTGAAAATGCCGCCGCCTACACGAGCAAACAGGGCCATGGAGCTGGCGCCCATGCCGAAGGTCAGCATGGCACTGGTGATGTCCGCCGCCTCCAGCTTGAAGACAAAGCGCAGCAGCAGGAACCACACGGAGATGTCCAGCAGGCCCAGACCTACCACGGTGAAGCCCATAACGCTGCCGGCGGAGAACGCCACACGCAGGCCCTTATTCAGCCCATCGCGGCAGGCATTGGCGGTGCGGCAGTTGGCCTTTGTGGCAATGCGCATGCCCACAAAGCCGCTGAGGCCGGAGAAAAAGCCGCCGGTCAGGAATGCAAAGGGTACGAACCAGGTCAGCAGCTTGCACCCTGCCATGACGCACAGCACCACGACCATGCAGGCAAAGAAAATGCCCACCACGGTATACTGCCGGCGTAGATAGGCGTTGGCGCCCTCACGGATGGAGCGGGAGATTTTGCTCATCAGAGGAGTGCCCTCCTCGTAGCTCAGAACCCGCTTGCCGGTGATGAGGGCAAACAGCAGCGCTATGATTGACCCGACAAAGGTTGCTAAAACAAGATATTTTTCCATTTAGTCTTCCTCTTTTCATCTCGGCACTTGCCGAATTTTCTCGCCTCACGAGACGACTCATTATAAGAAGGATTGACGGAATCCGTCAAATTTTCTCTTTTTTTTTGGGAGAGACTAAAAAAATGTAGACATTCATTCGTTATTTTGCCCATAACTTTTTTGGGAAAAAAGTTATATTTTTCTATGGCTATTTTTTTCATTTTCACCTGAGCACAGAAATGTACCATATATGTGGTACATATTTTTGCACAGGTGTTTTACAAAAACTGCAATCAAAAAAATTTTTTTAGATAACTTTTTGAAGTGGAAACAAAAAGAATTCCGGCAAAAGTAACGGAATATTCCTGATACAACTTTTTGTTCCGCAATTTGTTTTCCAAGTGGCACGATTTAGGATATAAATAGCATTTTGCACAACGGCATTTGCGGGGGAGGAAACACCTGCGCCAGCAGAAAAAGCACCCCCGGGGGTGCTTTTTCTCTTATTGCAGGACTATAAATAGCCGGGACAGACTCAGCCTTCCTTCCGGTAGGGGACACCCAGCTTAGCGGGTACACGGAAATTGCTGCGGAAGATGGTGAGCACGATGGTGAGAATATAGGGCAGAGCGATGATAAGCTCTGTGGGGACAGCGGTGGTGCCGGTGCGGAAATAGATGGACAGGGCATCCGCCAGGCCGAAGGCCAGAGTGCCCAGCACCGCGCCCTTGGGCGACCAGTTGCCCAAAAAGCAGATGGCGAAGGCGATCCAGCCCCGGCCGCCAATGATGTTGCTGCTGAACATACCCAAGTAGCCCACCGTGTAGAACGAGCCCGCCAGGCCGCCGATGCAGCCGGCCACCAGCACCGTAAGGAAACGGATGCGGTTCACCGGCAGGCCCGCTACATCCACGGCCACGGGATTTTCACCGGTGGAGCGGATGGCCAGGCCCAGGGAGGTCTTATACAGCACGAAGATGGACACGGGGATGAGGATATAGGCCATGTAGGTGAGGATATTCTGCTGGAAGAAGATCTCCCCGATGAAGGGGATCTTGCTCAGCAGAGGAATGGACAGCTTCGGCAGAGTGTCGATCTGCAGGGGGGTGGTGGGGACACCAAAGAGCACACGCTGGAAGTAGGAGCAGATGCCCACGGCCAGGATGTTCATGGCAGTGCCGGTGACCACCTGCTGCTGCCCCAGGGTCACGGTGACAAAGGCATACAGCAGAGCCATCAGGCCGCCCAAGGCAATGGCCAGCAGCAGGCCCACCAGGAGACTGCCGGACAGATACGTGCCCACAAAGCCGCCCCAGGCGCCGATGAGGAATATGCCCTCAATGGCGCAGATCATCATGCCTGTACGCTCAGCGTAAACCTCCGCTAGGGCGCCCAGCAGCAGGGGCGTGCTCATCATAATGGCGCGGGTGAGAATATTGACCATAGATCATACACCTGCCTTTCTCATCATGGCCTTTTTCTTCCTGACGTCCATGGCGTAGCGGACGGCGTAGGAGATGATCACGCAGATCATCACAATGCCCTCAATAAGCTCGATGATGCTGGCGGGGATATTCAGCCCCGGCAGGCGGCCCATGGTGGTGCCCATTACGTTCAGAAAGCCGAAAAGAATAGAGGCGAAAATGCAGCCCAGGGGGTTGCCGTTGGCAAGAATGGCGATGCCGATGCCGTAGGAGCCGATGGAAGCATTGAAATCCCGCAGCAGCATGTGCTGCACGCCGTTGATCTCCGTGAGACCCGCCATACCGGCCAGGCCGCCGGCAATCATGAAGCTGATGACGTAGATCTTGCCGGAGCTGATACCGCCCAGGCGGGAGGCATCGGCATTTTTGCCCACAGCACGGATCTGGAAGCCCAGCTGCGTCTTGTTCAGCAGAATCCACGCGGCCACGGCGGCGGCCACGGCGATGAGAAAGCCCAGGTGGACCCGGGTGCCGGGGATGATATTGGGGAGATAGGCAGAGGAGGAGATGGCATCCGTCTGCATATACTCCGCCTTGGTCTCCTGCAGCGAGGTGCGCAGCAGATAGTCCATAAAGTTGGTGATGACATAGGTGCTCATCATACTCACCAGGAACTCATTGGCATGGAATTTTGCCTTGGCTCCGCCGATGAGGCCGCCTACGGCCGCACCGCCGGTAAAGGAGCCCAGCAGCACCAGCAGGAGCAGCAGCCAGGTGGGCAGACTATCCTGCAGGCCCAGAGACAGGGCCACGGCGATGATGGCGCCCATGGTGAACTGGCCCTGAGCACCGATATTAAAGAGATTGGCGTTGTAGGTAAAGGCAAAGGCCAGGGAGGTGAAGATGAGAGGGGTGGCCTTCACCAAAATCTCGCCCAGGTTATATTGATCGGTGACGATTTTCCCCAGGGCCTGGCCGCACACGTCCAGGGGGTTCACCTTCATGAACAGCAGCAGAAGGCCGCTGATGACCAGGCCGATGACTACGGCGGTGATATTATACAGAAGAACATTGCTTTTCGACCTCATGCGGTTTGCACCTCCTCCTCCAGCGGGACACCGGCCATCAGCAGGCCGATCTGCTGGGTGGTGAGTTGACCATTACGGTAAATGCCCATAAATCTGCCGCCGTGTATGACGGCGATGCGGTCGCACAGCTCAAAAATCTCCGACAGCTCCGTGGAGATCAGGAGCACTGCCTTTTGGTTGGCCTTTTCCTCCAGGATCACATGGTGGATGCGGTCCACCGCGCCCATATCCAGGCCCCGGGTGGGCTGATTCAGGATCAGCAGACGGGAGGCCAGGTCCACCTCCCGGCCCAGGACCACCTTCTGCTGGTTGCCGCCGGAGAGACTGCCGGCGGTATCGTGGCAGTCGTTGGCCTTGACCCGGTGATCTTCAATGAGCCGGTTGGTATAGCTGTCCAGCTTTTCCCGGCGAATAAAGCCATGGTTGAACCAACCTTTGTCGAAGCAGCGCTTGAGCAGAATATTCTCCGAAAGGGTCATATCCATGACCATGCCGTCCCGATACCGGTCCACGGGGACATAGCCGATGCCGCAGGCGTTGCGGCGGCGGATGCTGGCGCCGGTGATGTCCTGTCCGGACAGGAGGATCTGCCCGGCGGTGGGCTTTTTCAGACCGCAGATGACATCGCACAGGTCATCCTGGCCATTGCCGCTGACACCGGCGATGCCGAAGATCTCCCCCTGGCGGATGGTAAAGGAAATGCCGCTGAGCAGGGGGGCGGCGTGCTTTTCCTGCAGGGAGACGTCCCGGAGCGTCAGCACCGGATCGCCGGTGCAATCCTTCTGGTCACGGGCGGGGGGCACGATCTCCTGGCCGATCATCAGGCGGGCCAGCTGCTGCTCATCGGTGTCTGCCCGGCGGACCTCGTCCACTACCACGCCGTTGCGCATGACTACGATGCGGTCGGCCACCTCCATGACCTCCTTCATCTTATGGGTGATGAAGACCACACTGTTGCCCTTGGAGGTGAAGTCCTTGATAAACTGCATGAGATGCTCGGACTCCTGGGGGGTCAGGACGGCGGTGGGCTCGTCCATGATGAGGACACCGGCGTTGATATAAAGAGCCTTCAGGATCTCGACCTTTTGCTGCTGCCCCACGGCCAGCTCGCCCACCGGGCGGTCCATGGGCACGTCAAAGCCGTACTCCTTGGCAATTTTTTCCAATTTTTTATTGTGGTCCTTCAGAGAGATGTATCCGTGGACACTGCCCAGGATAATATTTTCCGCAGCGGTGTGGGTGGGCACCAAAGAGAAGTGCTGCTGGATCATGGCGATGCCCCGGGCCATGGCATCGGCGGGGTTCTTGATCTGCACCTGCTGGCCGCGGATGAAAATTTCACCCTCATCCAGGCCATACAGGCCGTATAGGATCTTCATAATGGTGCTTTTTCCGGCGCCGTTTTCGCCCAGCAGCGCCAGCACCTCCCCCTCGCCTACGGTGAGGGATACATCTTTGTTGGCAATGACCTTTGCAAAGTATTTGGTCACATGCCGCATTTCTACAACGGGAATAGCCATATATTTCCTCCAGCTTCCTTGGATAGCCTGCTGGCCTGCTTTTTTTGAGCAGGCCAGCAAGCAGGACGAAACCTTATATGTAGGGATACCATCGATTAACAAGGGCAAACACGCCTGCCAGCGCGCCTTTGCGGCGCTTT
>OOCZ01001350.1_pt1 | contig 15680 bp, 10 predicted proteins | sample 1671631 | NCBI WGS metagenome assembly OOCZ01 (sample SAMN06348176, study PRJEB24527) | human gut metagenome | reverse complement strand
CAAAACAGGAATGTATAGAAGAAAAGGATAATGTAATTACCTATCGATGGATAATTTCTGATACAGGAATTGGCATGAGTCAGGATTATATGACGAAGATTTTCGACGCATTCACACGAGAGCGGAACACCACAATGAGCAAAATTACAGGAAGCGGACTTGGAATGTCAATCGTCAAGAAATATGTTGATTTGTTGGGAGGAACAATATTTAATGTTCCTGTTGCTGGTTGGGAACAGCATAAATATATTATCATCAAGTCATTCATAGTGCTGTCTTCATGGATATTCGGTTATTTCGGGATGAAACATTTGCCCATCACGATCGTAGGACCGATCAATGCCACCCGTCCGGTGATGGTTCTTGTAGGGGCAATGCTCGTGTTTGGCGAGCGGTTGAACCTTTATCAATGGATCGGTGTGCTGCTGGCTGTTGTCTCTTTTTTCATGCTGAGCCGTTCGGGAAAGAAAGAAGGAATCGACTTCAAGCATAATAAATGGATATTCTTTATCGTGCTGGCTGCGATAACGGGAGCTATCAGCGGATTGTATGACAAGTATCTGATGAAGTCATTGAACCCGATGTTGGTGCAGTCCTGGTATAATGTTTATCAGGTTTTTATCATGTGTCCCATTCTATTATTGCTTTGGTGGCCGAAAAGAAAGTCGACTACCCCTTTTCGCTGGGATTGGACGATTATCCTGATTTCCATTTTCCTCTCTGCAGCCGACTTTGTCTATTTCTATGCATTGAGTTATGATGATTCCATGATTTCCATTGTTTCGATGGTTCGGCGGGGAAGTGTAATTGTTTCTTTCATTTTCGGTGCGCTTTTCTTCCGTGAAAAGAATTTAAAAAGCAAAGCGATTGACCTTATACTAGTGTTAATCGGAATGATATTCTTATATTTGGGGACTAAATAAGATAAATATGAAAATAAATAAATTAGCAGTCGCTATCTTTTTTTCTGTTGTCGGGAGCATTTCTATGACTTCTCTTCAGGCGCAAGAAGCTAAAACCGTATTTGTGAATATGCCGGATTCTTTGAGTCCGCTGCTGACCAAAGTAAATCGTGAAGACTGTATCGACTTTCTGGAAAGTAAGATGAGGGCACAGGTAGAGAACCGATTCGGTAAGAAATCGGAAATGACGGATTTAAGTAAAGACTATATCCGTATGCAGATGTCTCCACAGACTACATGGCAAATGAAATTATTAGCGTTGAACGATACGACGAATATTATTTGCACTATATCTACAGCTTGCGCTCCTGCTTGCGACAGCCGTATTCACTTTTATACTACCGACTGGCAACCGCTTGCAGCTTCTCAGTTTATCACTTTACCGATATTGAACGATTTCCTGAATACTCCGGAACCGACAGCTGTTTATGAATTTGATGAGGCTAGCCGTCCGGCAGATATGCTACTGATGAAAGCTGACTTTAATAAAGAGAATACAGAGCTGACCGTTACATTGACCACTCCCGATTATATGTCAAAAGAAACGGCAGAGAAACTGAAGCCGTTTCTCCGCCGTCCTATTGTTTATCGCTGGGAGAATGGAGCTTTTACCAGGTAAACTCTCCACTCTCAATTCTCCACTCTCAACTTTTTAAGCATTCGTTGATGAATTCCACCATTTCCGGTGTGTGAGCTTCTACGCTTTGCAATAACTTGAATTGTGCTTTGGTGCGAACCAAGTTATGTTCGGGATATTTAATCTTATAGTAAGTATCTCCATTGATGTAATCAGCCAAGAACCGTACACACTGCATATAAGGGAATAGAGCGGCTGCATAAGGAAGATTCTCGATCTCTATCGGAGTCAGGAATGACTTGGCGCCTTCCAGATAGCCTTTTGTAAATGCCTTGAATATTTCCATATTGAAGTTGACACGATCCAAATCCTTGTCGTCCTCGTCACCCGTATTGGCTCCCGTACGGAGGAAATCACCGTAGTCGGAGAAGATAAAGCTGGGCATTACCGTATCCAAGTCAATGACGCATAACACTTTGCCATCTTCGTCGAACATCATATTATTAACTTTCGTATCGCAATGGCAGACCCGTTTGGGGAGTTTACCTTCCCGATACAGACGTTCCGCTTTACACATTTCGTCTGCACGTTTTTCTATTTCATCCAAATAGTACTGTACTTCTGCCACTCTTCCGGCTGCATTCGCTGCAACAGCGTCACGAAGTTGTTTGAGACGGAACTCCATGTTGTGGAAGTCGGGAATCGTTTCGCCCAGTGTTTCCGGAATATCGGCCAGCATAGCCTGGAAATTACCGAATGCTTTTCCGGCATAATTTGAATATTCGGGATTGACCGTCTCGTAGGTCTTTGCACGTGGGATGAATACCATTACACGCCAGTAACTTTCACCGTCGAACCAATATGTCTTGCCTTCTTCCGTTTCGAGGAAGTTCAACACCTTGCGGTCAATATCCGCTTCGCCTGCTTCTGTCAGTTTTTTGCGTATATGTCCTGTAACGGCGGATATATTTGCTTGAAGCATTTCTACATTCTGAAAGATAGCATGATTGATGCGTTGCAGGACATAGTCGGGGGCATCTACCTCTTTGGTGTTTACTTTATAGGTGTCGTTGATAAGTCCTGTTCCTAAAGGCTTGATCTCTTCTACTGTGCCTTGAACTTTGAATTTAGCTACAATGCCAGATAAATCTTTCATGGGTCTTTTCTTTAAAAATTTATACTAAGGTTATCGATAATCATATTTAGCGGCTTCATTGGCCTGACCGGGAGAACGGACGGGGACGAGTGTGAATCCCCAATTGTATTCGCGATTGGCCGGAATCTGATAGATTGGTTCCGGACGTGAACCCCAACTGTCATAGCCACCCACGCCTTGTTGCTTCATATCCACACATACTTCCACGAAGTCTCTTGGAGTGATGTCATTGACATGATGCATTCTTCTCAGAACATTACGTGCCGCTTTTTCATTGTGATTGGCAACTTCTTCGGGGGTGAAGTTACTCCATTGGTAAGGATGAGGAAGCGCTTCTTCCGAATCGAAATCTTCGATGGAGTTGCGTAAAGTGTTGAATCCGACTAAGCTGTCGGCTACAATGACCAGCCCCTTACCTTTGTCCGGAGACAGGGCAATCCAACGTGTATCGGTGCGGTGTCCGTTTTCTTGCGGACGAACATAGTTGAAATACATTTTGTCTGCCGTTGTCTTATATACACCGACAACTGTTCCGTGATTACGGTCGATGTAATTTTCTTCCGGACCGCGACCGAAGTATTGTACGTTATTCATCTGAGCCGGCAGACGGAAACGTACTCCGATGCGTGGAACCTCCAACTTGGAAGCCGCTTTGCGGGCTGCATCACTTCCGGGAGTGAAAGTAGCCATGCGGGTAGCTTCGGAAACTTCCGTTTCTGCCGCTTGCATATCCGTAGAAGTAAACTTGGCATTCACATTGACCACTCCGCTCGGATAGATTTTGTAAGTGACTATATAAAGGTTTCCGGCAGCCAACAAGTAAGTTGCATTTAATGAAACCACTTTATTCTCATTCGTCATGCTGACGTCCGTCACATGGAAGTTCTTGCTCGACTCTTTCCAAACTTGTAAACGTTTGGGAGCGCCGTTTCCATAATCATTGTCATTGGGAGCACGCCAGAAATTAGGTTGGATACCGAATCCATCCTTGAAATATTCAGTACCGTCTACTTTATAGGAAGTCACCAGACCGCTTTTCTTATTAAATACGAAATTTACCTTTGAAGATGATACAATGAGTTCATCTCCTTGTGTGGATGTGCTTAGTGCAGGTCCGCTGACTTTATAAGTTTCTTTTTCTGCCTGAACAGGAAGTTGGAACTGGTCGTATGCTATTTCATAACCAATCGGAATTAAAGGTTCCGGCTCCACTGTCGTTACGCTGAAGTTGACAAAATATTCTGTTCCCGGCTGTGCTTTCAGCCCATTGACCGGTACTGTGAATTCTTTGGAAGCTTGCGGTTCGATATCCAATGATACCTTGCCGCCTCTTATGATTTTGTTGTTAGCGACCACATTATAATGAATCTGATATTTTTTCAGATTAGTGAAGTAGAAACGATTGGTAATCTTGAATTTGCCGGATGCGATGTCTGTTGCTTCAAATCCTACATTCTGATGTACATACTTCACTTCAGCCATTGCGGGGTGCGGACTTCGGTCGGGGTTTACAAGACCGTTGCAAAGGAAGTTACCGTCGCTGGGAGCATTTACACCGAAATCGCCTCCGTATGCCCAATATTCTTTCCCGTTTTTGTCTTTTTGGAGAATACCTTGATCTACCCAGTCCCAAATATATCCGCCCTGAAGATTCGGATACTTATAGATAGCCTGCCACTGTCCCCACAGGTTTCCGGTGGAGTTACCCATAGCGTGCGCATATTCGGAAGGAGCTACGGGACGGTCACTGCCGTTTTTGCCGATACTTTCCAACCAATCGGCACCCGGATATTGAGGAACATACATATCGGAGTTCCACTCCCATTGAGCACGTTCGTAGTTAACGGGGCGTGCCATGATATTCTTATCCGCTTCTTTCAGCCATAGGTAAGTCTGATAGAAGTTATATCCGTTTCCAGCTTCATTGCCCAATGACCAGATGGTAACACTCGGATAGTTTTTGTTACGTTCGAACATATTGATCGTACGGTCCATGTGTGGTTTCAGCCATTCGGGGTTGTTACCCAATGTGCCGCCTTTACGGAGATCGTAGTACATTCCATGACTTTCTATGTTTGCCTCGTCATAGACGTACAGCCCGTATTCGTCGCAAAGTTCGTAGAAACGTCGGTCTTGCGGATAGTGGCAAAGACGTACGCTGTTCAAGTTATGTTGTTTCATCAACTCGAAGTCACGACGCATCAAATCCTCTGGCACGTAATGTCCTGTAGCCGGGTTGTGTTCATGGATATTCACTCCTTTCAGTTTCAGAGGTTGGCCGTTGATGAATAAGCAGACATACGGCTGTCCGTTGGCGGCTTTTTGTTCGATCGGCTTAATCTCGATGCGGCGGAAACCGATATTGAAAGGAACCATTTCCACAATTTTATTTCCGTCCTTGATATACATCAGCAGTTTGTAGAGATTGGGGTGTTCTGAGGTCCATGTCTTTACATTGGGTATCTCTATTTCCGTATGTCCGAAGAGAGAAACCGTACTGTTGGCGTTGAATGCGGAATTCTTTTCGCTTTTGGCGATTACCTTATTTGTTTTCGGATCAAAAACCTTATATCCGATAATATAATCTTTGGAAGTTTGAGAACCGGTATTGCGGATATCCATAGTCAACTTGAAGATACCGTTTTTATAAGTATCATCCAATGTCGATGTTACCCGGAAATCCTTGATTGCCACTTTGGGCTGTGAATAGAGGTATACGTCACGTTCGATACCGCTTATACGCCAGAAGTCCTGACATTCGAGATAAGAACCCGTACTCCAACGGAAGATCTTTAGGGTAAGTACGTTCTTGCCGGGTTTCACATGTTTGTTGATAAGGAATTCAGCGGGATTCTTGGAATCTTCGCTATATCCCACTTCCTGTCCGTTGATATATACGTATACACCGGATTTGGCTCCGGCCAGATGCAGGTAGATATCCCGTCCGTCCCAATCGGAGGGAATGTCGATATTCCGGCGGTATACTCCTACCGGATTCGCTTCGGGCAGGGTAGGAGGCTGAGGGTTGCGCGGTTTGAACTCGTATCCGTGATTCGTGTAGATGGCTGTTCCATGTCCTTGTACTTCCCAGTTACCGGGTACTTGAATATCATCCCACGATTCTGTGCTGATATTCGGATCGGTAATGTTATCAGGAAGTTTTTTATAAGAATCTACAAAATAGAACTTCCATGTTCCATTCAATAAGCGGTAATATTTGCTTCGCTCAAACTTGCCGCTTAGCGCATCGTCGCGGTTGTCATACGTCATAAACACAGTACGGGGGTACTCTTTGTTGACAGCAACTACTTGCACGTCTTGCCAATAAGGCTTTACAGCGTTCTCAGCCGTCGCATTAAATGTTGTCAGGGAAACGATTCCCATGAAAATGCCTGTTAATAACTTGGGGGTTGGTCGAAATTTCATGTTTCTCAATATTGGTTTTTCATTTCTTGTTTATTTTATTTTTATATGATCAAATCCTTCTCCATACACTCCGATGACTGCACTTTGTGAAACAAAAGCATTCGGGTCTATATCTTTAATCAACCGGAATATGATAGGTGATTCCCGTTTTTTCGCTAATACGAACATCATCTTCACTTCACGTCCCGTATAAAAACCGGTTGCATTGATAATCGTCACTCCCCGATGTGGATATTCGTTAATACACCGCCCTATTTCTTCATATTTGTTGGATATGATAAAGAATTGTACGGATTGGCGTGCGCTGTTCACTACCTGGTCAAGAACGAAACTACAAATATATAGAGTTACAAATCCATACACCACTTTTTCCCAGTCTTTTAAGACAAAATAACTGGAAGAGATAATAATCATATCACAAATTAATACAACTCGTCCTAAAGTGATGTCTCTATATTTGTTGATGATGGCAGCGATAATGTCTGTTCCACCTGTACTCCCGTTGGATGAAAAGGCTACACCGATACCACCTCCGCAAAATGAGGCTCCTATGACACATGCCATGAATGGCTGGTCGTGAAGCAGACTGATACCTGTCGCCATCTTTTGAATAACAGACAAAAAAAAGGTCAAAGTGAATACTCCAAAAATCGTTTTGATACAGAACTTCAACCCTAATAATTTAAGGGCAAGCAAAAGCAAGAAAAAGTTGATGGCGAAATATGTGTATTGCACGGGGAAGCCGGTAGCCCAATATACGATAGATGCGATACCCGGTACTCCTCCGGTGGTTATATCGTTAGGTAGTAAGAATACTGTCCAGCCGATGCCGTACAAAATCATGCCGACGGCAATCATTACATAATCTCTGGCTTCACGGATAATGCTCTGTTTGGAGGGTTTTGGAATAGCTGTTTTCATAAATGAGTTTATGATGATCTATAAAATGTTGAAACACGAACCTATGAATAATCCGGCTTTTCTGGGAAAAACCGGATTGCTTCGTAGTGCTCGTGCTAAAAAAGGATATTGTTTTTTATTTTGCAAATGCGTGACGATAGCCTTTCACCTTGTTCCATCCGCCACGTGTGAAATCGGGGACTTCAACCGGAGCCGAATTGTTTTCGATAGAAAGTCTGGTCAGTTCGGCCATACAGCACCATTCTGCCAAGTCGTATACATCCATATCCAATGGCAGTCCGTTCTGCAGGCAATAAGCCAAACGATAGTCCATGATAAAGTCCATGCCGCCGTGACCGCCTATTTTCTTAGCTGTTTCTTCCAACTCTATGTGGATAGGATCTTTATATTTATCCATCAATGCTTTCTTTACATCTTCAGGAACAGAACCATGTGCGTTCAGATTTTCGTGATTCGGCACGTCTTTTGAGTCTACTTGTGAAGGTCTCAAGCAGTATTCTTCAATCGGATACTTACTTGCGTAACCGTCAGTTCCTACAACTTGATACATACGGCTGTACGGGCGGGGAGTCATTACATTGTGCTGAATCAGCATCGTTTTTCCATTCTCCGTGCGAATCAATGTGGAGGTCTGATCGCCATTCTGGAAATCGGTAACTTCTTCTCCTGTTTGCTTTTTAATATAAGCCGGTCCGTTGACTGCTTTTGTATCCATTGACACCAAAGTTTTCATACGGTCGCCACGGTGGATGTTAAGTAACTGGCAAGCAGGACCCATGCCATGAGTGGCATATACATCACCGCGATTCTTATGATTGTAGTCCATCCTCCAGTTATTCCAGTATGCTGGCCAGAAATCTTCCAGATTGTGAATGTATGAACCTTCTACATGGAGCACCTCGCCGAATACGCCTTGTTGAGCCATATTCAGACTGGTCAGCTCGAAGAAGTCATATACACAGTTTTCAAGTTGCATACAGTGTTTACGGGTCTTCTCGGAAGTATTGATTAATTGCCAGATCTCGTCCAGTGTCATAGCGGCAGGAACTTCGATAGCTACGTGCTTTCCATGTTCCATGGCGTAAACGCCCATTTCCGCATGGTGTTTCCAGTCGGTGGCGATATATACAAGGTCGATGTCGTTCCGTTCGCAGAGTTGTTTCCAAGCATCTTCCGACCCACTGTAAGAGGTTGCTTCGGGTAATCCCGCTTTTTTCAGAATTTCTTGTGATTTCTCCACCCGCTCAGGAAGTAGGTCACACAAAGCTACGATCTTAGTATTTGGAATATGAGTCCATCTTTCTACAGCGCCGGGTCCGCGCATTCCTAATCCGATGAATCCGACCCGTACGGTATCGATCTTAGGAGCAACGAGTTGAATGACATCCTCTTGTCCGGCAGGGCGTACAGGAGTTTCTACTTTAATGGGAGCGAAAGCTTCTTGAGCCTTTTGGGGTTGTGTACAGCTGGTGTGCAACGTTAACAATGTAAGGCCGATTGCGGCAGCTGTGAGTAGTTTTTTTATCATATTTAAAAGTTTTAATAGGGATTATGCGTTGTTTCTCATTTGGGTGTCAAAAATAATAATTTAATTCTTATTTCCGTTAGAAAAGGTACTCTAAATGTTCATGCCTGCATGAAGTTTGACTATTCAGACAGTAAAATACGTTTTCCATCAGCTTGTACGGCACATAGCTTGGCGTATGTCAATGATACGCTTGCAGGGATTTCGAATCTTGTAAAGGTAGAAAAATAAAGTAGTTTTCCATTGGCATCTTTCTCTCTTAATTCGAAAGCTACAGCTTCTTCTCCATTCGTGATAGCAACTTCCCGTCCGTTAATAACGCCTTTGATTTTCTTTGTTATGGGGCTCGGCTTTGTGAATTGTGTGTAGTAACCCACATCTGGAGGAGTTGTATCCAGTCCGGTGTCACCGGCTTTCCGGTCTTCAAGGTAATAGAACGGTTTGGCTTTTGTCCGGTATCTGGACATTGCTTGCTTGGTCTCGTTTATCATGTCTTCCGTCACGATATAGTTGTAATGGCCATATTGCTCTATTTGGGTGTTCACAGGAACAAAGAATCCCCACATTTCGAAAAATTCGGTTAGATCTTCTTGTGCGGCTTCGCAAGCCATTCGTGCAAATAATAGTTGTTTCTCTCCCGGATTGTTTGAATTCGTCCGGTTGTCGCGCATCAGCCTGAATAGCTTTTGCCAGAAATCCGGTTTATGTCCGCAACGATGATAATAATTCCACAGTTGCCAATTCATGCGCATATGTAGTTCCGTATTTTCTCCTTGATAATTACTGCCGAATTTGCACCAAGGACGGTTAAGTACACAATGGGCTTCCGAGAGCGTCATTCCTGTGATATTTCCATCATTGTCGGTCATCCGGTTATCGGCAGCTTTCGGGAGATTCAGTTCTGTGCCGCGTGAACAGTATTTTCCCAGTTTATACAGGATGAAATTGGAAAACAGATTGTTGGATGATTCAGTAGAGCTGGGCCAGTCGATAGCCTGTTGATGGATGTGCCCGATTTCATGCGCAGGTCCCCAAGCATTGTCTTTGGCACTCATCACCTTGTCATACAATAGAATATTCTCCAGGTAGGTATACACAAATGCGATGCGGTAATCGGATGCCCACATATATGCGCCTTCGGGAGAGATGGCAAACAGATGGTTGTTTACTTGGGAGGGGCGTACATTCTCAATTCCCATTAACTCTTGTTCCCAACTGATGATATTGTCCCACAGATTGATGGCGGATAATATCTCGTCTTTTACGAACTCACGCAACTTGTCCCGGTGGAAATAGAAGATAATCTTGTCTCCACGTACTCCGAAATATTTGTCGGTGGACTTGGCTAGCAGTTCGGCGTATTTGGTATTTGTCTTATGTTCTTTTAGGTCGAAAAAGCCGCTAACCGTTCCGCTACCTGGTGGAATATGTATTTTTATGGGTTTCGGATGGTTGGTCAGGTCGCAGTTGTACATGACAAATAGTTGCCCTTTATTGCGTACCTTGATTTTATTGATTCCCGGTTCCAGATAATAGACACTGCCCGAAGCGGCAGTCTGTACATATTCTTTTTCTGCCCAGAAGTTTGTTTTCTCTTCTCCCACGCATTGCAATGAAACCTCGTGTCCGTCAGTGTCGCCGACGAGAACCAAAATTTCATCGTCTTTCTCCACTGCGATGCCTGTCAGGTTGTCAAGGCTACTGTAATGTTTGGTCATCAGTTTCTCGGCCCATTCGTTGATATCACTGTAAGCGTTATAGTTACGGATACGGAACTCTTTTTCCCACTCATCGTAGGAACCGTTTTTCAGCACTTTGGCTATGTGGATGAAATATTCATTAGGTAAGTTGTTGATTTTTTCATCGGTAACATCCGGCTTCAGTTCGCTGCAAGTGATATCCTTAAATACTGTCAACAACTCGTTTTCTAATGTCTTGTCGGTATTCTTCTTGAAAAAAAGCATCTCATCGCAACTGACAAAATTACCTAATCCGCTCTTGACGACAAACTTTATTCCCGTTGCTTTCATGTTTTCTTTGAAAACGATTCTGCTCGGGTCGTTTTTCATCTTAAAGTCGTATGTCCCTTGTAAAGTATATTGTTTCCTGTCGGGATCGGTAGATGTATATACCTCTAATTCACCGAAGTTGCCGTTGCCGGAGCGTGTATGGTAGATGACGTAATTGATATCCGTATCCCCTTTGAAAAAATATTCCAAAGTGACCGGAAAGGTTGTATTGCTCCATGAACTGTGATAATGTGATTCGGATAGTTCTGTTGTGAACAAACCATCGTATGATTTGTCGATGTCAGCTCCGGGCTGGCATTCGCTGGCTTTCCCTCCGTATGGAATTACTTGAATATCTTCCGGAAGTACTATGTCTTTTATCTTGTTTTCCTCTTCCGGGGGATTGGGGGTAGCAAAAATTTGCGTTTTGCTACACGCCTGTATTCCATTGAAAATAAAGATGAATAGGAACAAGAAAGTAAGTTTATTGGCTATTTTCATATAAGTACCATTGTTTTTGTGAACAATCTATCTTTCGTCATTTAGAGTGCGGTGAGAAATCTCTTCTTAGCGTATTCGGAAGAAGAGATTCTTCACCGCAAATTCATTTGAATGATTGTATGATATTTATTGTTAGTTTGTGCGTTTCATCAATATGCGTGTCCCGTCTGCTTGCACGGCATAGAGACCACAACCTGCCATAGAGACGGTGCGAGGAACGAAAAAGTCGAATGAGTTGGAGAAGTAAACTGTCTCTCCCATAATTAAATTCTCTTCGCTACCGGTTTGTTTTCTTACCTCAAAAGCTACTGCCTGGTCTCCGTTGCTGACAACAATCGCTTTTCCTTGTGTAGAGGCTTTCTCTGTGTATGTCGGAGTTTTGGTAATCTTAACATTATCCTTGAACGTAGTATAGTAACCTACATCACCCACTTCTTTGTAGCGGGAATCGCTTTCTGTGAAGAATTCCTGTTTACGGTCTTCGATGTACTGAATCGGAGCGGCTTTCGGATATTTTAGACTCTTGATATACTGTTTTGTCTCCTCAATCATAGTTTTTGTCACCGTATATTGGAATGAACCGTATTGTTCGATAGATTCGTTAACCGGTTTGAAGAATCCCCATGTCTCGAAGAATTCCGTGAGGTCTTCCCCTGTGGCTTCGCACACCGCTTTCACAAATGCCATTTGGCGTTTTCCCGGATCATTTTCCGGAATATTTCCATAAGTTGTACGCATGATTTCGAATATTCTCGGCCAAATAGTCGGGTTATCTGCTGTTCCTTTGCACAATTCATAGTAGATCCACAGTTGCCAATTCATACGCATATGTACTTCGGTATCTTCATTTTGGTGGGTGGAGCTACCCATATTATACCAAGCGCGACCATCTCCGTAAACGGATTTCGCCATATAGTCCAATCCGCGTCCGCGTGATTTGTATTTGCCTAAGCGGTAGATAACGTAGTTGGAGAACAAGTTGTTGCTTGATTCAGTAGAACTAGGCCAGTTGATGGCATATTGGTGAACATGACCCATTTCGTGTGCCGGTCCCCAAGCGTTGTCTTCTGCTGCCATTACGTTATCGTAAAGCAGAATGTTTCTCAGGTAAGTGTAAACGAAAGCGACGCGATAGTCTGAAGCCCACATATAACTTCCTTCCGGAGAAATGGAGAACATATGGTTATTGTAGGATCCCTCTTGGCGATATTTCTCAACCCCACTCATTTCCTGTTCCCATTTCAGAATGTTATCCCAAAGATGGATAGCGGACAGAATCTCCGTAGGAGCTGCGTCCAACATTTTCAGTCGGTGGAAATAGAACATCATTCGTTCGCCACGTACACAGAAATATTTGTGGGTTGCCTTGCTCAGCAATTCCGCATATTTAGCATCTGTTTTATGTTCTTTCAAGTCGAAGAAACCGTTGACGATACCACGTCCCAACGGGATATGAATCTTCACAGGAGCAGGATTTTGTTTCAGACCTTCTCCTTTCACGTTATACATTACGAAGAGCTGTCCTTGTCCTTTCATCTTCAACATATTTACTCCTTCCACCAATGAGTATTTGTCTCCGCTGGTTGCTGTTTGTACGTAGTTCTGCGCATTCGGGTCTTGGTGGTCGAAGTCCTGCTTTGTTCCGCCTTCTTCCCAAATACATTGCAGTGAAACTTGTTGACCATCAGGAATCTTACCCACTAATACCATTAACTCTTCATCCTTTTTTACATAGATACCGGTCGGGTTATCCAAGTCAGAGTATTTTTTAGTCTGTATTTGGGTTGCCCAATAGTTGTTGTCGCTATATGCTTCGTATTCTCGGATACGGAAATTCTTTTCCCATTCGTCATACGTATTGTCTTTGAGCGCTTTCGCTACACGTTTCAGTGTATTGCTAGTTAATGCTTCAATAGCTTCGTCGGTAACATCCGGTTTCAACTCAGAACAAGTAAGGTCAGTGAACACTTGTAATATAGGATCGTTCATTTCACGATAGTTAGTCTTTTCGTAGAATGACATATCTTTACATGCTACGAATCCTTCCACCTTGCCGGAAGCTTCATTGTCTGGATTCTTATTGTTGCCATAACCATCCAATACGTGGAAGCGAATCGCTTTAGTTCCTTGTGGAAGTTTGTCTGTGTCTAAAATTTGAGTACCTCCACTTTGCTTAAAGTCGAAAATCTCATCTTCGTTGTTTTCGTCTTTTAAGAATGTAAAGTCGTCATTCTCATATTTTTGTTTTTCTTCTAGGCTGTATCCTAGTTTAAATTTACCAATGGCTCCATTACCATAGGGTTGATAGTAGACGATTTTGTCTATTTTATAGCTATTATTTGCAAAGTAATAGTCTAGTATGACGGGAAACCTGGTTGTAGGATCATCAATCTTGTATTCCCAAGGTGAATGATATCCTGTCTCAAGACTGGTATCGTATGAGTTTTCTATTCCGTCATTACCATGTTGTTGATTAGCCTTTCCGCCGGTTGGGACAATTTTCTTGTCATCTTTAAACTGGACATCATTAATCCCATATTGTGTCAAAGTGATGGTATAGTTTACATCTGCTATTTCTGATGTAACTGTGATTTTGGCTGTACGCTCATTTGTCAGCTTACTATCCAGAATAGATAAAGTGATTTCATCTTTTTGCTGGAATGCCGTTACCCATTTCTGGTTCGAATTCACGGTCCATTCACTTACACGCATATTCGTCTTTACAGGAATAGAGATTGTTGTGCTACGGAAATCGATCTCTTTATTCAATTCGCTTCCGTCTATCTCGAATTGTTTGGCTATGAGTTCTTCTTCATCGTCTTTACAGCCCGTATAGACGGTCATGGTAAAGAGACAGAAAAGGAAAGTCAGATAATTGTATATATGTTTCATAAATAGTTATCTTTGTTGATTAATTTTAATTTGCCCATATGGTTAATTTCGCTACACCCCAACAACCGCCAGCGGAAGAAGCAGTTCCATCAACCGCAGAATTTCCTTTTTTAACGGCTATTCTTAAATATTTGAATGGAGTAGATGAAATATATACTTTAGAGGTGAATTTTTTATATTCTTCACCTACTGCAGGAGTATTTGATACTTCACCGAGTTTGAACCAACTATTTGAGTCTGCGTTGCTTGTCACTTCATCATTGTTGGAAGCCCAAAGTGTAATGTCACTAGGGTTGGTACTTCCTGTGCCTCTGGTTATATATTCAAACATGACGGAATGCACTTCTTTCCCTAATTTGACATCTAATGGAGTCCCATAAGTTGAATTTCCCGTAACTGCCCAATATTGGGTCTCAAAATGTGTCGAGTTGTCATCATCAAGCATATTACCATAGTCATTAGCTATATGCCAACCATATATATCGAAGAAACTGTCTACTGTTAAATTAATCTTGTCATCTTCCGGATCTAGCGGATATTCCAGTATTATATAATGCATATTCGTCAAATGAACATTCGCTGTTCAATATAGTTACAGATTCTGCTTTATCATTATAAGCAAATGCATTTTCTCCAATTGTTAAATTTGAATTGTTAATAACGAGATTCTTATAATCGGAACTACTGAACGCCGAATCATTTACCGCCATAGTCACAGTATCAAACACAATATAGTCACATTCCAATCTATAAAATGCATCTTCTGAAATTTCCGTCACAGTATCTCCTCCCGGACTTGTTTGAGGTATAATTAAATCGTCTCCTTCAAACGTTCCCACAGATTTTATTGCACATGTACCATCTCCGTTGCTTTCAAATTCAAGTCCCTCTGAAGGAGTTAAATCGCCCATATATGTGTTATCAACTTTCGTCTCAACTGGCTCTACAGATGAATTCTGTTCTTTTGTTTTCTCTGCATTTTCAGATAATTCTGATTTATCGTTTTCTTTTTTCTGTCCTGAAATCGCTTCATTATCATCTATCTGTTCTAATTCTTGTGCAGTTTGTTCTGTAATTTCATTTATATTTTCTGTCTTATCATTTTTTCCGCATGAACAAAATATCATACTTCCTAAAGCACAGCTAATGCCAATCAAAAATCCTGCATATTTCTTCATCTTCATTTCCTCCTACTTATTTCCCTCATTTTTTTCTTTACCCTGCGGTCGTATAACTTTGTACCCATACGATTCCAAAATTGCTATCACATCTGGTGTAATGTTCACCATAAGATCTGCATCCTTGTAATCCTTACTGCGTATAATCTGATGCATATCATTGACAGATACGCCCATTGTTTCAGCTAATTTATACAGATTATCCCGATCCGGAATTCCTCCATCCGTTTCCCATTTTGCAATTGCTGATTTTGAAACATTCAATGTCGCAGCAAGTTCTTCCTGTGTCAAAGACATTCAAATCACTTTTTGATTACTCTGTGTAACTTTTCCTGTAATCTATGTATCAAGCATATACGTTTAAGCAGAAAAAATCCCCACCAAAATGGTGAGGATTTCATTTGAGTATTAATTTTTTTCATCTGGCGAAAGCTTTTTTAAGCCTTGTTCCACCAGCATATCGTCGATTTCAAACAACTGATATTTTCGATTATTGATTGCAACAATCATACATGCATCCCGCTTATCTTTCG
>OOCZ01001346.1_pt1 | contig 15701 bp, 13 predicted proteins | sample 1671631 | NCBI WGS metagenome assembly OOCZ01 (sample SAMN06348176, study PRJEB24527) | human gut metagenome | reverse complement strand
CTAACGGGAGTGAAACGCAGCGTAGCAGCGCTACGCTAAGTGGAACGAGCGGACGACAGAATGGAAAAGGCACGAGCAGACGACGCAGGCGAATGCAGGAAATAGTATCACAGGCGGAAGTAGTCCACGCCGCTCTCAAACAGCGGCTGATACTTGTCGCCGGGTACATTCTTGTAGAGATTTTCGCCGCTGCGCTCGGTGTGCCCCATCTTGCCCAGTACGCGGCCGTCCGGGCTGGTGATGCCCTCGATGGCGAAATAGCTGGCGTTGGGGTTGAAACGCATATCCATCGACGGCGCGCCGGATAAATCCACATACTGCGTGGCAATCTGCCCGTTCGCCGCAAGCTGACGAATCAGCGCTTCCGGGCCAACAAAGCGACCCTCGCCGTGGCTGATGGCGACCGTGTGAACGTCATCCACCTTGCAGCGGGACAGCCACGGGGATTTATTCGACGCAATGCGCGTGCGAACGAGCATCGACTGGTGACGGCCGATTTCGTTGAACGTCAGCGTCGGGCACTGATCGGACGTGTCGATGATTTCGCCATACGGCACAAGCCCCAGCTTAATCAGCGCCTGGAAGCCGTTGCAAATGCCCAGCATCAGGCCATCGCGGCGCTGGAGCAAATCATGCACCGCGTCCTTCATGGCAGGATTGCGGAAGAACGCCGTGATGAATTTCGCCGAGCCGTCGGGTTCGTCGCCGCCGGAGAAGCCGCCGGGCAGGACAATCATCTGACTGCGCGCAATCATGCGGCTGGCCTCGGCAATCGACTGCGTAATGGCTTCAGGCGTCAGGTTGTTGATGACGAGGATTTCCGCCGCGCCGCCTGCGCGCTCGACCGCCCGCGCGGTGTCGTACTCGCAGTTCGTGCCGGGGAAAACCGGGATGAACGCCAGCGGCTTGACCGTCTTGACGGCGGGCACGGGGTAGGTTTCCGCCGAATAGGAGAACTTCTCCGTCGTTTCGCCGGTGTGACCGCGGTAGGAGAACACCTTGTCCAGCTTGCCCTCGTAGATTTCCTGCATGGCGGTCAAATCAATGCGCTCGCCCTCGTACTCCAGCACCCACTCCGGCACGGTGTCGCCCACCTTCACGCCGAGGTCGATATCTTCGGTGCATTCCAGCAGCATCGCACCGATTTGCTGCGCGAAGAGATTGCCGTCGTAATCATCGTCGATACGCGTGCCAATCTGATTGCCAATTCCCATCTTGAACAGGCCTTCCGCCACACCGCCCAGACCCAGCGCCCACGCGGAAACCACCTTGCCCGCGCGAATGGCGGACAGAACGGCATCATAATTCGCGGTCAGCGCAGCGGTGTCGTGCGGGTCGCAGGAGACAAGGCGGATGGCGTGCCCCGCTTCCTTGAATTCGGGCGAAATGACCTCGCTCGCCTTGCCGGGGGCAATCGCGAAGGAGCAGAGCGTCGGCGGAACGTCCATCTTCTCGAACGTGCCAGACATGGAGTCCTTGCCGCCAATCGCCGCGATGTTCAAATCCAGCTGCGCATCCAGCGCGCCCAGCAGCGCCGCGAACGGCTTGCCCCAGCGCGTCGGATCCGTGCCCATGCGCTCGAAATATTCCTGGAAGGTCAAATACGCCTGCTTGTAGTCAAAGCCCGCGCAGACCAGCTTCGTCACGCTCTCGATGACCGCCAGATAGCTGCCCTCATACGGCGACTGCGACAGGATTTCCGGGTGCATCCCGTACGCCATGCCGGACACGGTATCCGTCACGCCATGACGAACCGGCAGCTTTGCAACCATCGTCTGGTTCGGGGTCAGCTGATATTTGCCGCCGAAGGGCATCAAGACCGTCGCCGCGCCGATGGTAGAATCGAACCGCTCGCTCAAGCCCTGCTTGGAGCAGATATTGAGGTTGCCAAGCATATCCGCCAGCTTCTCCGTCACCGTATCGCCCGCGAACTCGTAGGGCTTGACATCATCATCCGGGACAGATGCAGTCGTGTGCTTCTCCGCGCCGTTGGAATTGAGGAACTCGCGGGACAAATCGACAATCGTCACGCCCTTCCACGTCATGCGCAGACGGGGTTCGGCGGTCACTTCCGCCACGACGGTCGCTTCAAGGTTCTCGCGGTTTGCCGCCGCAAGGAACGCATCAACATCCTCCGGCGCAAGCACAACCGCCATCCGTTCCTGCGATTCGGAAATCGCCAGCTCCGTGCCGTCCAGACCGTCGTACTTCTTCGGCACTTTGTCCAAATCAATCAGCAGGCCGTCCGCCAGTTCGCCGATTGCCACGGACACGCCGCCCGCGCCGAAGTCGTTGCAGCGCTTAATCAGGCGGGTGACTTCGCCGTCACGGAAGAGGCGCTGGAGCTTGCGTTCGGTCGGGGCATTGCCCTTCTGCACCTCCGCGCCGCACGTTTCGATGGATTCCAGCTTATGGGATTTCGACGAACCCGTTGCGCCGCCGCAGCCGTCGCGCCCGGTGCGCCCGCCAAGGAGGACAATCTTGTCGCCGGGGGCAGGCACTTCGCGGCGGACGTTCTTCTCCGGCGCAGCGCCGACCACCGCGCCGATTTCCAGACGCTTGGCGGCATAGCCCGGATGGTACATTTCATCCACCAGCCCCGTTGCCAGTCCAATCTGGTTGCCATAGGAGGAATAGCCCGCCGCCGCCGTGGTGACGAGCTTGCGCTGGGGTAATTTTCCCGGCATGGTCTGGCTGACCGGAACGAGCGGGTCAGCCGCGCCAGTCACGCGCATCGCCTGATAGACATAGGTGCGCCCGGACAGCGGGTCGCGAATCGCGCCGCCGATGCAGGTCGCCGCGCCGCCGAAGGGCTCAATCTCCGTGGGGTGGTTGTGCGTCTCGTTCTTAAACATGAGCAGCCACGGCTCTTTCACGCCGTCCACATCCACATCAATTTTGATGGAGCAGGCATTGATTTCCTCGCTCACGTCAATGTTGGGGGTCTGCCCGATTTTCTTCAGGTACTTGCCGCCGATGGTCGCGATGTCCATCAGGTTCATGGGGCGCTCGCGGTCGCCGTAGACGGTTTTGCGCGCCGCCAAATAGCGCTGGAACGCCTTTTCGACCGCCGCTTTGCGCACATCCACCGCGTCAAGGGTCGTCAGGAACGTCGTGTGACGGCAGTGATCCGACCAGTAGGTGTCAATCATGCGGATTTCGGTCAGCGTCGGGTCACGGTGCTCGGACGCGAAATAATCCCGGCAGAACGCAAGGTCACCGTCATCCATCGCCAAGCCATATTTCTTGACGAACGCATCCACCTCATCGGCATTCATCGCCGTGAAGCCAGTCAGCGTCTCCACATGGTCAGGCGTGTCGTACTGCTGCTGGAGCGTCGTCTTTTCGCCCAAGTCGGCTTCGCGCGCCTCCACAGGGTTGATGACGTGCTTCTTCACGCGCGCCAGCTCATCCGCCGTGAAATCGCCGTCCAGCAGATACACGCGCGCACTGCGAACCGTCGGGCGGGCGCACTGCCCCACCAGCTGGATGCACTCCTCGCAGGACGCCGCGCGCTGGTCATACTGACCCGGCAGGTACTCCACCGCAAAAACCGCCTTCGCGCCCTGCGGAAGTTCCGTGTACGTCACATCCACCTGCGGCTCGGAGAACACGACCGGCAGGCACTTCTGGTACAGCGCATCATCGACACCCTCGACATCATAGCGGTTCAGCAGGCGCAGACCCGTGACCGTCTTGATTTGCAGGATATGGCGAATTTCCCACAGGAGCTGCTTCGCCTCCACCGCGTAGGGGGCTTTCTTTTCCACATAAATGCGTTTGACGCTCATGAATGGCTCTCCTTTCGTGATGCCAAGGCGCGCTGACCAATATCGCGGCGCATGTGCATGTCGGTGAAGGTGATTTTGTCCGCCGCCTGATACGCTTTGTCAATCGCAGCTTCGAGCGTATCCGCCGTCGCGGTGACGCCCAGAACGCGTCCGCCCGCGGTGACAATCTGCCCATCGACCAGCTTCGTACCCGCGTGGAAGACGGTCGCGGTTTTGCCCGCTTCATCCAAGCCAGAAATCAGGTAGCCGCTCTTGTAGCTGACCGGGTAGCCGCCGGATGCCAGTACGACGCAGCACGCCGCGCCAGACGCGAATTCAACGGGTGTATCCGCCAGCGTACCGTCCACCGTCGCGCGCATGATGGTCAGCAGGTCGCTTTTCAGCAGCGGCAAGACCACCTGCGTCTCCGGATCGCCGAAACGGCAGTTGTATTCGATAACCTTCGGGCCTTTGGGCGTCATCATCAGACCGAAATACAGGCAGCCCGTGAAAGTGCGCCCCTCGGCGTTCATGGCGGCAATCGTCGGCAGGAAGATTTCGTCCATGCAGCGCTGCGCCAGTTCGGGCGTGTAGCAGGGGTTGGGGGCAATGGTGCCCATGCCGCCGGTGTTGAGGCCCTCGTCGTGGTCAAGCGCGCGCTTGTGATCCATGCTGGACACCATCGGCTTGACCGTTTTGCCGTCGGTGAACGCCAGCACGCTGACTTCCGGGCCGGTCAGGAACTCCTCGATGACGACCCGCGCGCCGGACGCGCCGAACTTCGCTTCCTTCATCATGGACGCGACGGCTTCCACGGCGCTTTCGCGATCGGGGCAGATGAGCACGCCCTTGCCAAGCGCCAGACCATCCGCCTTGACGACGATGGGCATATCCGCCGTCTGCAAATACTTGACCGCCGCGTCATAATCGTCAAACGTCTCATACGCCGCCGTCGGAATGCCGTACTTCTTCATCAGGTTCTTCGAGAACACTTTGCTGCCCTCAATAATCGCGGCATTCTTGCGCGGGCCGAACGCGGGAATCCCCTGCTCCGCCAGCGCATCCACCATGCCGAGGCACAGCGGGTCATCCGGCGCGACGATGACGAATTCCACCTTGTTCTCCGCCGCCCAGCGGACGATACCATCCACGTCCGTCGCCTTGAAGGGCAGGCAGGTCGCAATCTGCGCAATGCCGCCGTTGCCGGGCGCGGCGTACAGCGCCGTCACTTCCGGGTTTTCCTTGATTTTCAGCGCGATGGCGTGTTCGCGTCCGCCGCCGCCGACGATGAGTACCTTCATCTTGCTTCCCTGACCTTTCTGAATGCAATCAATGGTGGAACAGGCGCATATGCGTGAAGCACATGACCATATTGTACAGGTTGCAAGCGTCAATCACGTTATCATCGCGAATCGAACCGCCGGGCTGGGCGACGTAGGTCACGCCGGAGCGGTGCGCACGCTCGATGTTGTCGCCAAACGGGAAGAACGCATCGCTTCCCAGCGCAACGCCCGTCTGCTGATTCAGCCACGCGCGCTTTTCTTCCTTTGTCAGCGGTTCGGGGCGCTCGGTGAAGAAGCGCTGCCAGCGGCCATCCGCCAGCACCTCGTCCGGCTCGTCGGAGATGAACACGTCAATCGTGTTGTCGCGGTCGGCACGGGCGATTTTCTCCACGAACGGCAATGCCAGCACACGCGGATGCTGCCGCAGCAGCCAGTTATCCGCCTTCTGCCCTGCCAGACGCGTGCAGTGGATGCGGCTCTGCTGACCCGCGCCGATGCCAATCGCCTGACCGTCCTTGGCGTAGCAGACGGAATTCGATTGCGTGTATTTGAGCACAATCAGCGCCACAATCAGGTCGCGCTTGGCGTCCGCCGGCAGGTCGTGATTCGTGGTTACGATGTCGTTCAGCAGATTTTCATCAATCACAAATTCATTGCGCCCCTGCTCGAAGGTGATGCCGAACACCTGCTTGTGCTCAATGGGCGCGGGACGGTAGGAAGGGTCAATCGTAACAATATTGTAATTGCCCTTCTTCTTCATTTTCAGCAGCGCCAGCGCCTCGTCGGTGTAGCCGGGAGCGATGATGCCGTCGGACACTTCGGGCTTAATCAGCCGCGCGGTGCTTTCGTCACACACATCGCTCAGGGCAATCCAGTCGCCGAAGGAGGACATGCGGTCTGCGCCGCGCGCGCGGGCATAGGCGCACGCCAAGGGCGACAGTTCCTGTTCCCCCACGAAATAAATCTTGCGCAGGGTATCATTCAGCGGCAGACCCACCGCCGCGCCCGCCGGGCTGACATGCTTGAACGACGTCGCCGCAGGCAGTCCCGTCGCGCGCTTGAGTTCGCTGACCAGCTGCCAGCCGTTGAGCGCATCGAGAAAGTTGATGTAGCCGGGTTTGCCGTTCAGCACGGTCAGGGGCAGTTCGCCCTGCTCCATATAAATCCGCGACGGCTTCTGATTCGGGTTGCAGCCGTACTTCAATTCCAGCTCTTTCATGCCTCTTCCTCCTGATCATGCTTGTTGATGATGATGGTATCGCTGCTGCCGTCCGCCAAGCTGATATAGGAAACGTACAGCGACACCTTGTTGTCCTCATTCAGATTCATCCATGTATCCAGCGCCAGCTGCTCAATGTCGCCGTGCAGCGCCACCTTCTCCGGCTCGCCCGCGAAGGAGGGAATCGGATTGCCGTCGCACTGGTAGGTGTGGATGAAATGTCCCTCGCCCGCCTTGGGCTGCGCGTACTCATAGAAATAGCGCAGGACGCTGCTTTCGTCGCCGTCGTCGGACTTGATGATGGACAGCTTGTAGGATGCTTTGCCGTCCGCGACGCGCACCAAGCCGCTGATGCGGGGCGTCCAGTTCGGACGGTCGTCCTCGAACGTGCGGGTACGCAGCGCGTCCTCGAACGTCTGCCCATTCTGCATGAAGTCGTAGACCGTGTCGGTCTGGTCGCCGTTGGTGACGATGGTGTATTCGCCGCCCGGCAGTACGCGGACAGGCGCGTAGATAATCAGGTGCGGATCGGTCATCAGGCTTTCGTCGTGCGCCTTGGTGATGATGCCGTCATCCGTTTCCTCAAAAATGCGGTTGCGGCTGTTGACGCTGCGGCCCATGATAAAGTAGACAATCACGGCATATTCGCCGCTTTCGTCCACGCCGAGGCAGATGCCGCGCCCAGGATAGGTGTTATTGCTCAGCACGTCGTTCAATTCCTGCTTCTTCATTGCCTTTCCTCCCGCTTTTTTGCGATTTCGCCTGCCACCTGCTCCAGCGCCTGCGGCAGCAGAATCCACTCCGCCTGTTCCATCATGCCACAGCTTCAGCAACAGTCTCAAGCTCCTCATCCGGCGCCTCATACTGCACACGGATGACCGCAGGGCTGGCGCCGATGCCGAGGAAGCCGGACTTGGCGCGCTCGACGATCTCAACGGAAACATCATCCCGGTCAAGGCCAAGCTCCTCGAGCGCGGCGGCGATGGCCGCCTCTTCCGTCTTGCCGGACTTTTCCAGTGTTTTTAACATCATTCAGTACTCTCCTGTTTTCCTTCCGGGACTTCGGCGGCCGGCGCCTGCTCCGTCTCGGGAGCGGCGGCCTGATCCGCTGCATAATGGTCCCGCGCGTAGGCGCGGCCGCGCGCATAGCGGCGGTTGCCGACCTGGGACTCCGGCGCAGCCGCCTGCTCGACGCCGAGACGCTCGCGGCGGGCGGCACGCTCTTCACGCACGGCCGCAGCCTTGCGCTCGTCATCCTTCTGCTTCTGGCTGGCCTGAATCTTCTTCTTGCTGGTATTGGGGTTGACGATGGTCTCACCGGCAGCCTTCAGGCGCTCGGTCTCGAGACGTTTGCGCTCGAGCTCTGCATCGCGCTCTTTTTCGCGCGCGATGCGCTCAGCGTCGAGCTTGTCGAGCTGCTTGTTGAAAACCTTCGTCAGGCTGACATCACGCAGGATGCCGAGGATGCTGTTGACGATCCAGTAAATGCCCAGAGCGGCCGGCATCGTATAGCAGATCCACAGCGACACGAGCGGCATCATGAACATCATGGTCTTGTTGGTCGCAGCGGCCTGCTGATTGCCGGCGGTCTGCGGCGTCATCGACGTGCTGATCTTCATGGACAGCCACGAGAGCACTGCCGAGACGATCGGGATCAGGAACAGGCCCAGAGCCGGAAGCCAGACGGCTTTGTTGCTCCAGTCAAACGTCCAGATCTTGAACGACGGCTGCTGGCCCATGTTCAGGCCGATGAACGAATAGTCGATATCCAGCAGCTTGCCCGAGAAATCACCGAGCGCGCCGGTCACGGCGTCCCAGTTCTGATGGATCAGGTCGGTGATCTGGATCTCCTGATAGGCGGACTTCGTCTGTGCGACATAGCCCGCATTGGTCGTGACCCAGTCGGTCAGCTGCGTGACAGCGTCCGCGCTCAAGCCCATCATCTTCGTCAGCGGCTGGCGGATGACGCTGTAGAGCGCAATCAGGATCGGGAACGGGATCAGGCTCCAGAGGCAGCCGGACATCGGGTTGATCTTCTCTTCCCGATAGAGCTTGGCCATCTCTTCATTGAGCTTTTGCTGGTTTCCCTCGTGCCGGCGCTGAAGCTCTGCGATCCGCGGCTGAAGGCGGCTGGTGCGCATCATGCTCTTCTTGCTCTTGGCCATGAACGGAAGCAAAATCAGGTTCACGACAACGCCGAAGAGAATGACCGCCCAACCGTAGCTGCCGGTCAGCTCATAAAGTGCTTTGAGCAGCCAGGCAAAGGGTGCAGTAATCCAGGACATAAGACGACTCCAATTCTAAAATTCTCAGGATTTCCCGGTCATGGCACCGGGTCATAAAATTCATGCTCACCCGTATGGAACGGATGGCACCGACATATGCGCTTGATGGCCAGCCACGAGCCCTTGAGCGCTCCGTATTTCTGCAGAGCCTCGAGCGCATATTCCGAGCAGGTCGGAATGAACCGGCAGCAGGGCGGCTTGAGCGGTGAGATATACCTGCGGTAAAACTTCACTAGCGCGATGAGCAGCCGCTTCATGCGCCGTCATCCCCTTCCGTCAGCAGGCCGAGCTGGGCGCACGCCGATAAGAACGCTGCCTCCAGCTGGTGATAGTCCGCTGTGCGCGCACGCACGCGCGACACGACGACCAGATCATACCCGCGCGCGATCTGCCGCTCATGCAGGCGATAGATCTCCCGCAGACGGCGGCGGATGCGGTTGCGCACGACGGCATGGCCGACTTTGTTGGACACGGTGTAGCCGATGCGGCTGCGGCCGGCGCGGTTTTTCCGGCAGTAGACCACCAGATACGCATTGGCGCAGCTTTTGCCCTTCGAGTACAGACGCCGGAATTCATAGTTTTGTTTGATCGTGCTGGTAAATTCCAAAGGTCTCCCCCGATCCTCTCTGCTGTGCAGACTCTCCGGATATGCCTTTAGGGCGGAAAGATCCCGCCCTGAAAAACATAATTAAGGAGTCTGCCTGCTCACGCGCAGCAACTCAGTAGCTGAGATGCTTTCTGCCCTTCGCTCTGCGGCGGGACAGCACCTTGCGGCCGTTGGCGGTAGCCATTCTCTTGCGGAAGCCGTGCTCTTTCTTGCGCTGAAGCTTCTTAGGCTGATAGGTACGGAACATGGTGTTTTCTCCTTTCGATCATACTCAACAGCGGCTCGCGCCGCCGTAGTTGGCAAAAAGTATCCGGCGCCAGACGACTGACGCCGGATACATATTATACACTATGGAATTTCTCCCTGTCAACCTTCATTTTTTGCACTCGCTGCACCGCGCAGATCCTCGCCGGTGATGTACTTTTTCAGCGGCTTCCACAGCAGCGCGCCGACGATGAGCACGAGCACCATGTCGATGAGCATGAAGCTGCCGTTATACAGCGCCGAGTAGAACCACGGCGTCGTCATCGTCAGGCCGAAGAAGGTCTCGGGCATATACTCGGCCCAGATCGTCGCGCCAACGACATAGTGCACGAGAAAGCGCGCCACGCTGCCGACGACCGTGCCGATGAAGAAGCCGCCCTTGAGCTTCGAACATGCGCCGGCAAAGCCGAGCACTGTGAACGCGAGCAGATAGTCGCCGATGAGCGACTGCCACGTCCAGGCATACGTGCTGCTGAGCACCGCCTGCAGAATGCTGTAGGCAAAGCTTGCAAGCATGCCGGGTCCGAAGCCCCAGCGGGCGCAGTACAGGAAGATCGGCAGCATCTCGATCGTGATGGAGCCGCCCTGCGGGAGTTCGAAGAGCTTGAGATAGCTCAGAACCTGGGCAAGGGCGATGAAGACCGCGCCCTCGCACAGCGCGCGCAGGCGCAGATGGGATTTGCTTTGGGTCATGTTGTTTCCTCCTCAAAGAAAAAACTGCATTGCCGAAACAATGCAGTCCATAGAAAACGATGATAGATATAGATAGATTTCGTTTCCTACGCCGGCATTATCCGGATCAGGTCTGTGGGTATCGAGCTTCGATTCACTCGTCTCAGCCGGGAATGACCCAGCCCCCCAATATACATTATTCTTTATACACGCATGTGCGATATTTGTCAAGTCATTGTCCGCGCGGCGGCGCATACATATCCGCAGCAGTGGCAAGCATATTCTGCATCTCCAGCCGGGCGGACGGCGGCGAGAGGATCTCCACCTCGGTGCCGAAGCCGAACAGCCAGGCATAGAACTTCGGGCTCGTGACAACGTTGAGCGCAACCGTGAAATGCTCCGGCCCGTCAGCTACCACGATCACGTCCTTGCCGAAGCGGTCGAGCACCGCACCGACCAAATGATTGGCAAAGCGCAGCCGCACCGTCTGCTCTTCCCCACTGAACATGCTGAATACTTTTTTGGAGTACGCCGACAGATCCAGCTTTGAAAGGTCTTCCGTACCCTCACGCGGCATCTCCAGCGCGGAGATATCCGTCATCTTGTCCACACGGTAGTGCTTGCGCAGCTCCGCCTCGGCATCCCAAGCCAACAGGTAATAATTCTCATTGTCCCACATCAGTGCCAGCGGACTGACGACATAGTATGCACCCGCCTTGCGGTAACGCCGCTGTTTGGAGATGGTGTATTCAAAGTAGTGGAAGCGGATCTGCCGATCCCGGGAAATGGCGTCGGCGATCTCGTCCACATTATAATATACGCTCTCATTCATGCTCTTGACGCGGCCGCGGACATAGACCTGCCGCTGCAGGAGCTGCGCATCATAGATACTGGCAAGGCTCTCGATTTTTTTGATGAGCGCCAAGGTCTTTTTGTGTGTAATGAATTTCGACGACTGCACACTGTCGACCAGCAGCTTGAGCTCCGGCACTTCAAATGTGCGCGAGCCGACGTAATACCCGGTCGTTTTCGTCTTGGTCTGCACGATGTCCATCCCGAACGTGCGCAGTGCCTCGAGATCGCCGTAAATGCTCTTGCGCTCAGCAGATATTCCGCGCTGCGCCAGCTGTGCGATCATCTCCGGCACGGTCATCGGATGACGTTCGTCCGTCTGCTGCAGCAGGATCTCCATCAGGTACAGCAGCTTCAATTTCTGATTCGGTGATTTTGGCATAGTTCTCCCTTTTCTCCGTTTCCAAACATGGACACGATTGGATTTTACCACAAAAATCCGGTGTAAAAAAGTGCTCTTGCACAACTCGCACGATTTTCGACATAATTTGCGCGATTTACTCCGCAGCGGCGGACACAGGCAACAGAATATCATCCAGATTATCCAGAATAAAGTGCTGTGCATCCGGGTGATACAGCGTGACCTGATAGGGACCGCGCTTGCCGCTGCGCTCCTCGACTGACAGACCGATGGAGCGCCCCAGCGCCGTTGGGCCGCGAAACGGCGTCCCGTCTCCCCACGTGTTCATCTCCAGGAAGCCGCGCTGCAGAAGCCAGTCCGTGATCGTCGTCGTGCGCAGGTACCTATAAACAAATGGATCGACCATTTCATTGAGCGCGCGGCAGATCTCGCTGACGGTCATCGGCTGCTCCGTAAACGGAAACGCCGCGCGCTGCTCGATCGGCAGAGCAAACGGCAGTCCCGGAGCCCGGGGCCCATTGTCATATATCTCCTGCAGCAGGCCGGATACAAAGAAAAAACAGCGCGACATTTCCACCCGATTGAGCACGCTGTCACCCGGCAGCTCTCCGCCCGTATGTGGGTCCAACCCAAGGGCAAGCGCATCGAGGCAGCGTTTGGCATCCAGAATTCGTTCCTTTCGCGTCATATCATCGCCCGCTTCCGTGTTTTCCTTGATAATAGCAGATCGAGAGTCCCATAAGCAGGACTCTCGACCGAAAAAACAAAAAATGTTCGAAAATTGCAGTTCCATTCGGCTGCGATAACGGGGCATCCTCAGCAAAAAGCGGGCGGCGCTGCCGCGCCGCCCGCGCACGCTTTGTGCCGTATGGATCACTTCTTCACGTTTTTGCAAAACTCCATCAGGATCGTCGCGACCTGCTCGCGCGTCGCGCTGCCCTGCGGCTCAAGATAAGTCTGGCCGCCGTTGCTCGCGCCGGAGATCAGGCCAAGCGCCACGGCATCCGCCAGCGCGTCCTTTGCCCAGTCGGACACGCTGCCCGCATCCGGGAAAGCGCTCAGGTCAGCGGGCGTCCACGTGCGCTCAAGTTTGAGCACACGCGTCACGTATTCCATGAGGATGACCGCGATCTGCTCGCGCGTCACCGGCCGGTCAGGCTCAAACGTCGTGCTGGACGTTCCGGCGACTACACCGGTCTGATACGCCCAGAGAACCGCGTCCTGGTACCAGTCGTTCGTCAGGTCGGTAAACGGCGTCTTGCCGCTCACCTTCGGCGAGCCCTGAAGGTTATACAGGATCTGCACGATCTGCGCGCGTGTCGTCGTCAGCTTCGGCCCAAACAGATCGTTGTCGATGCCGGACATCAGCTGATGCGTCACGCAGTATTGGATACCATCATCGGCCCAGCTGTGCGACACGTCCGTAAACATTTTTGTGACATCCACGCTGCCGGTGGCAGGGATGACTTCGGTCTTTGTCTCACCGCAGCGCGTACAGGTAAAGGTCTTCACGCCATCCTCCGTCTCGGTGGCAGGCTTCGTCACTTTGCCTTCATCCCACGCGTGGCCGAGTGCGTCGGTATAAGTATCCACATAGCTGTCGCCGCAGGAGCAAGTGTGGGTCGTGTAGCCCTTGGCCGTGCAGGTCGGAGCAGTGACGACAGCCTTGTAGCTGTGCTCGTGCGTGAGCTTCGGGATGGTCTCCGTCTTGGTCTCGCCGCAGCGGGCGCAAATGTACGTTTTGATGCCATTCTCCGTTGCGGTCGGCTCTTTTGTCACCTTCCCGCTTCCCCAGTCGTGTCCCAGCGGAAGCACATAGGAATCCACGTAGCTGTCACCACAGGCACAGGTGTGTGTCGTGTAGCCCTTTTCGGTGCATGTCGGGGCGGTCACAACGGCCTTGTAACTGTGCACGTGCGGCGCTTTAGTTACAGTAACCGTGCCGGGCTCAAATGTAACAGCGACAGGCTGGCTATGTTCGTCCACACAATTTGATGCCTCATTTCCCTTGCATGCAACAGAGACTTCATATTCACCGTCTGATACGTTGTCTGCAATGGTAAACGTCAGCTCCAAAATCACACCGTTGCCTGTGATGTTGCAATCCCCTGTCCAGTTGATGATTCCCTTTTTAATATTGACCGTAAATAAACCGTTGCCCGCCGCTTCGAGCACTGCGCCCCTTTTTATGCCAGTGAGCACAAGGCTTGGATCGGAGGTGATTTGGAACGTGAATCCCGCGAATCCGGCATTGTTCCAAATTTCTACCGGTACCGTGACTGTGGCTCCGGCCACCGCGGTGACGGCAGTCGGGCGAATCAGGAAAACCTTATTCCCACACACAGTGCAGACACCATTCACATACGTATGCGGAAGCATTTCCGTCTCCGCATCGCGGTATTCATCACCGCAGCGGCTGCATTTGTTGAGCGTGTAGCCTTTGGCCGTGCACGTCGCCGCAACGACCGTCTGCTGATAATCGTGCGCCTGCTTTGCAATCGGCTCTGTTTTTGTAGCCTTGCACACCGTGCAGGTATATGTTTTTGTTCCTTCTGCGGCACAGGTTGCAGGGACTGAAATCACACCGTCATCCCACTTATGTTCGCCCATCTGCACTTGGAGGTAGCGATATGCCGTCCTTGTTTCAACCTTTCTTGTATCGCTGGAAGTGCGCGCTTGCGCGCTCCAGTCGGACCAGGCTGTCCAGCGTGAATATGTAAAGACCTTCTTGTAAGTTGTATAGCTTTGTCTGGTCACAGCAACCGGGTAATACCAATGTGAATCCGTGCAGCAGGATGCATTTGCATAGACATAGCTGCCATCATCGGAAGCTGAGCCGAGGGAACCAGGCGCCGTGTCCGAATAGAACGCGTGGAAAGAACCAAATTCGCTCGTATAGTTCGGGCTGGTCTTGCGGTTGATCGGGCCGCCCGTATAATTTCCGCGGCACCAATGGTAATACAGATAGCCGCCGTTAGACGCACTGACAGTTGTTTTCGCTGTTGATGTCTCAGAGGCCAACTTTGGCGTATTGTTGTACTGACGATACAGTGCACTGTTCGTACTGAAGCCCGACGGCCAGGAATCGACATAGTCGATCGTTCCGGAGCCTGTTTTCTCCCAGTCACTGCCCGTCTTTGTCCAGCCGGAAAGCTCCGATGCATCCGACGTCTTTGTCTCATAATCGGAATACCGGTATTCCGTCCGGCTTTCGATCAGCTCCTCATCTACGCCGGCAGGTTTGGTCGTCGACCAATCGGAATAGCTCGCATCTTTGTACTCCGTATAATGATCTCCGCACAATGTGCAGGTATAGGTCGTGCGCGCATACTCTGTACAGGAAGCAGGGATATCTTCGCTGACGACATAGTTATGCGTCACAGCAAAATAACAGTCATTACTCCACGTATGGTACCAGTCGCAAATCCGAATTATAGGACAGCAGCTGCGCACGGTAGTGCCCGGGCTTAAGCTCACGGGTCAAGCCGCTCTTGGCGTAAAAAATCTGCTCGACCGTTTCCCATTCGTTGTTTTCATTGAGCTTGTCCAGCCAGAGATTATAATGCGTAGTACGATCTGTATCGTTCCACGCGAAGGTAATTTCCTTGTTCTCGGGATAGGTCTCCTGCATATTCTGAAGCTCCGGCTTGCCAGGACGGCACGCATCGCAGGTATTAAGCAAAGTAGGTTCATTCGTGTTCCGCTGTACTTTGCCGCAAATGGAGCATTTATAGCACTTATAATGCGGGTGGGCCGCCTCGTTATACGCAAACTCATTCATGTTGCAGGTGTGTTCCTGAGGCGTTGCTGAAAAGTAGATAATGGCATTAATGCTGCCATAACGTGATAGGCTTGAACTGCTCGCGCCAGGGTCCATGATCACTATGTTGCCTGTATCTGTTGCGGATCTTACCGCCACATAGTGGCCATAGCCATTTACAGCGACAACACAAGCGTAGCCCTGATTATATAATGAAACCAATTGTGACGCTGAATATCCAACACTTCCCTGATACACAAATCCAGGGTACGCCTTGCTAATATTAGCCGGTACCATATCCGCCGCTGAGTTTAGCGCACCCACATTTCCGAGTGCAGTGTTGCAAATCCATGGATTGAAATGATTCACATCTCCATCGCTAACTACATTATAGTGCCTCAGAAGTATGGCAATCGTTGTAACATAGCACCCCGCCTCCTTCATCCATCTATAGGTCGCATTCGGATATTGGGATGCAGGCCAAGCCTCCGATTGGTTCCACTCCGAATCATATTGTTTCCACTGTGTGTAGTCGTTCGAAGCGGTAGCACGTGCACTTACTGGCATACAAGCAACTATCAGCACAAACGCTAAAAAGAGACTTAAGGTTTTCTTTTTCATTTCTCCT
>OOCZ01001337.1_pt1 | contig 15743 bp, 9 predicted proteins | sample 1671631 | NCBI WGS metagenome assembly OOCZ01 (sample SAMN06348176, study PRJEB24527) | human gut metagenome | reverse complement strand
GGATTTATGCAGAGCATTGTTGGTTTGGCAGCAGTGGTTGGCATTGGCGTCGTTGCTCTGGTGGTAGTAAACCACAAGCGCAAAAAGGACGAAGACGACAACAAGGATAACCATAAGAACAATTCCGCTGAATAAGCGGTAAAACAATAGAGCGGTGGCTTGAAAGAGCTGCCGCTCTTATTTTTTTGCATAAAAAACTTCTGTTTTTTAGAATTATTATTGACCGCTGCTGCAAAGTGAGTAATATAATAGATATAAATACAGCATCAAATTTTTCAGAATAAATAATAGTCAAGCAGGTTCTGTGTTAATGTTCCAGCCATCCATGTCCATACGAAATACGATTATGCGCTCATGGGTGGCCTTTTTGTGCCGAAATTTTTGATTGACTTTTATGTCTTTTTGTGGCATATTGTAAATATGCAATTTGATTGCCTGTGTTTTGATATACTTTCTTATCTACAATCGAGGCTGCACACTAGGGAGTAGGTAAGGGTGTATATAAATCCGACTGTGGTCAAGCCACAGAACACTCACATTATTAGGAGGGCAACTAACATGCAGAAACCTCGTAAGCGGTTTTTGAGTGCGATTGTCGCCGTAGCAATGTGCCTGTCTCAGTTCGCTCCTGTCACTGCTTATGCAGTAGAGAGCGCGAGTGGAATCACGCAGAGTGAGGAAGCTCCGAAGGAAACTGATGCGCTCAGCACTACGACAACAAACTCCGACTCTTCCGCTACTACTCCCGCGCCGAAAAGCGATGTTACTGACACAGCAAGTCCCGCGTCCAGCGATACTTCTGTAACGAGCAATGTTGCTTCTGAGGCTACAAGTCAGGCAGGGGCCGAGACGACCACTGCCTCCGCAAACAGTGCTGCCTCTGATACTGGTGCAAGCACCAGCACTTCCAGCGAAGCTCCTACCACTGGCAGCAACATCAGCGAAGCGGCACAGGCATTTATCGATGCGGCCAACGCTCTCGTAAGCCGTAAAGATGAAATTCTGACTGCTGCAAACAACTTCGGCCTTGCAAGCAAGGCATGGCAGGCTGACAAGGAAAATGCGGTTCTTGATGCGATGGTCACGCGTCGCACTGAGGAACTGGATGCAGTTTATGGCTGGGAACCCATTGAGGACATGTATTATTCTCTGAGCGAGGATGAGCAGGTCGCCGAGCCCGTCATGAATGCATACCTTGATATGTCTGACCTGTATCTGCAGGTTTGTGACCGTCAGGAAAACCCCGTAGACACAAGCGGTGCCAGCGCATTTGGTGGCGGCGGTTCAACCACTGTCATCGGTGACTATCAGGCAATCACTGCCGCTGAGACTGGTAAGCAGATTGCCGCTGGTACTGGTATTCAGTACACCAAGATTGGCGGTCAGGAAAACGTTATTCGTATCCTGCCCCAGACTGTTACCTACACCTACGGTGATTCCTTCAAGTCCAAGGGCCTGACCATCGAATACAGCACTGCTGATTCCCGTACTTCTCAGGAAGTTGAAAAGGATATTCAGGCAGCTATCGACGGTCTGAGCTTCATCATGTACGCTCCGGCTGACGGCGACGGCCAGAATCCTACAGACATTCATTGCAATGCCGGTACTTATCCGACTTATGTCGATACGGGTGCAACAAGTGTTACTGTGAATGGTCTGAACTATACCATCATTGACGGTTCTAACTTGGATTCCTCCAAGAATATCCGCAATGACACGGGTGTGACTATCAACAAACGTCAGATTTACATTGTCCCTCATACCACCTATGTTACGAAGGGCAATACTATCAGCCAGATTAACTACACCGTTATGGATACCAATGGTGGTCTGGTTGACGGCGACCTGCTTCCTGCGGATGTTCTGACCACAGAGAACTTTGATAAGGACACTACCGGTTCTTACAAAATCATCTTAGGTTCCTCCGCGAAGAGCAACACGAACTACAACATCGACATTCAGCCCAATACCGGCGATGTGTATGTTGTCGTTTCCGAAAAGACTCTGACCCTGACTCCCGTATTTGTCTTCAAGGGCAATGATGGCGTACAGACGACCGGCAGCAAAGCCACTCGTCAGTATGGTCAGCAGAATCCTCAGGTTGACTTCGTGATTACCGGTTGGTCTGATACCGATAAGACGAATTTCGAGTATAAGACCAACAATGAGCACAAGTCCAACGCAGTTGCTCTGAAAGAGATGCTTGGTTTGAGCGGTGAACCCACCGTTGTTCTGCCCAGCATCACCTCTGCTCCCGGTGGCTATACTGTTACAATCGGCAATATCCAGACGAATGCGCCTATCAATGGTTATAACATCAACCTTGCTACCGCAACGTTTGAAATTACCAAGCGTAACGTAACCATCACCAACGACCAGATTGATGCCATCTATGGTGAGGCTGAAAAGGGCAAGTCTTCCACCATTACCTTCGACGCTGTTGCTTATAACGGTGCTGCTCAGGCAGTGGCCTCCGATAAGCGTATTGTCGCCGGTTCCGACATCACCGCTGATGACGGTGTAAACAAGCTGGTCAGCATGGTTCTGACAACACAGCGTCAGGATATCGACAATAAGAATGTTGGCGAATATCCGATGACTGTCGAAGTTCCCCCTGCATGCACTGCTTACTATGACGTCAAGGTCATCAACAGCAAGTACATCATCCATCCTGCAATGCTGACTGTCACTCTCGATGACCTGTCCGCAATGTATGGCGCTGCTCGTTCCGGCAAGATTAAATCCATCGAAGGTTTCAAGCTGAACGATACACAGGCAAGCATCGGTTTGACCGAGGATAAGCTTGGCTTTACTATGGTAGATGCGGCTGGCAACAGCGGCACTCCTACAACTGCCAATGTTGGCGAATACACCGTCAGCGCATCTGTGCAGGGTGCTTCTCAGGAGCGTTGGTCTTCTGACTGGGACCCCAATGCCGATGGCAAGAACTACGACCGTTACGACAACTATCTGGTTCGTTTTGTCAACAGCAAGCTGACCGTCACCAAGCGTCCTATCGCCATCAATGTGATGGGTGGTCAGACGAAGGTTTACGGCGACAGTGATGCCAAGGGTGGCGTTGCCTTTACTCTTGACCCCGTCAATGGCAAGGGTGGCCGTGTTGGTTCCGACTTTGCTGGCTGCGTTGTGACCCGTGAGGTCGGCGAGACTGTTGGCTCTTACGCTTACAGCGATGCACAGTTCCAGACTGCTGAAATCGCCAAGAACTACGACATCACCTTCAATGCTCCCGATAAGTACACTATCACCAAGCGTACTCTGACCATCACCGTTCCGAACCGTGAGCGTCTGTATGGTTCCGAGAATCCCAGCGATGCCGACATTACCGGCGCACTGGAATACAAGAACTTCGCAAGCAACGATGAAATTGGCATCCATGATACCGTCGCTTCTCTGGGCGGCACTGTCACCATCAAGTATGGCGTTGACAATACCGTTGGTAAGCTGACTGGTGTCGGTACCTATCCTATCGTTGTTTCCGGTTACACCAACCCCAACTACAACATCGTTTACACCGGCACTTACAGCGATGGTACAAGCGGTACGCTGACTATCAATGCACTGCCTGTCACCATCAAGGGTACTACCAACAGCGTCCGTAAGTACGGCGTTGCCGGTAAGAACACCCCCAGCTATGCGCTGTATGACGAGACCGGTTCTCAGGCCATCAATGTGGTTGACCCGCAGGGCAGCCCGCTGAACATCCACATCGACCTGACCAAGTGGGAAGACCCCACTACGGTTGTCGGCAACTATGAGGCTACCATCTCTTATGATGAGAACCCCAACTACATCGTAACGATTGCTCCGCAGGCCACGTTCCAAGTCACCGAGGCTGATGTCTCTGTCACCTTCAACGCACTGCAGACTACTTACGGTGAGAAGAAGCCCGATACCATCGCCAAGGAAGTTTCCGTCAACGTGAATACCTCCGATGGCACTCAGATTTACCACGATGGCGAAACCGTCAACATCAAGATGGACGGCAAGGATGTTTCTCTGGGCGTTGTTCGTATCGCCGTTGAGGCTACTGCGAACGCTTCTGGTCTGTACGATGCAGGTTCTTACAACCTGACCTTCCGTCTGGATAACCAGCCCGCAAACAGCGTTAAGCTGTCTGAGCCCGATGGCAAGAACATGCTGATTGTTCACCAGATGCCCCTGACCATCACTCCTCGCTATGGCCTGTCCAAGACTTACGGCGAGACTGACCCCAGCTTTGCAGTCAACGATACCTATGTCATCTTCGACTACAACACCACCAGCTTCGCAGAACCCAAGGCCGATTTCGCACAGGCTCGTCTGAGCCGTGAAGCAGGCGAGAACGCTGGCACTTATCCGATTTACAGCGGTAACATCTATGAGCAGACGATGGCAAAGAACTATCGTATCAGCTTCACCAATGATGTTCGCTTCACCATCAATAAGCGTACTGCCGTTATCAACCTGCTTGAAACCGAAAAGACCTATGGTGAGACCCTCACTTCTATGAACGTGAAGGATTACATCAAGGGCGGCACTGGTCTGCTGACTACTACTGATGTTCAGGCAGCAGAAGCCGAAAAGATTCTTAAGGGCATTACCCTGACTTCTGGTGCAACTTCTGCTTCCGCAAGCGTTGGCACTTATGCTCTGAAAGCTATCTACGCACAGCCTGCCAACTACGACCTGACGGTGATTGATTCTACCATCACCATCACTCCTCGTCCCATCACCCTGACTTTCTCCAACTACGAGAAGGATTACGGCGATGCAGACCCCGCATTCTCTTACAGCGAGATTTCCGGCAACATTTCCAACGATGGTCTGAAGAAGAATACGCTGGAACTGACTACTGGTGCTCTGAGCGGCTCTGTCACTCGCAAAGCCGGTGAGGATGTCGGTGAATACCCCATCAGCTCCACTCTGTACAATAAGTACGGCAACTACGCCATCACCATCGTGACTGGCTCCGGCACTTCCGTCGACGTTGGTTCTTCCACCACCGAGCCCGAAGCTATGGAAGTTGCTACTCTGACCATCAAGCCCGTTAAGGTCACCTTTACCGTGGCTGGCGGTTACTCCATGATTTATGGCGGCACCGTTCCCACGTTCAGCTACACCGTTACTGGCCTGAAGAACAATGACACCGTTGCTTCCGCATTCACTGGCTCGGTTGCCTACAACATCAAGAATGCTGACGGTTCTCTGTCCGAGATTCCTGCTCGTCCTGCTGCTGGCGATTATGTCATCACCATGAGCGGTCTGGAAAACAAGGGCGCAAAGAACTATGACCCCATCGTCTTTGTTGATGGTTCTCTGCATGTCGATAAGCGCGATGTAATCGTGGTTGTTGACGAAGGCCAGAAGAAGGTCTACGGCGAGGCTGACCCCGAACTGACTTGGACTGCAACTGGCGACGGCGCTTACTATGTAAGCGAAGATGCAGGTGACCTTGCAAACCTAAAGGTTGTTCGTCCTGACGCTGGCACCGATGCTGGTGAAGATGTCGGCAAGCACCCGATGATTATCGAGGGCGACGATGTCAACTTCAACATCACCCGCGTAAACAACACCTTTGAAATCACTCCTGCTACTCTGAATGTCACTCTGGCAGCTCAGAGCAAGATTTACGGCGATGAGAACCCTGTTCTCTCCGGCGATGACCTGATTTTCGATGGATTCGTTGTGAAACCCGTCAAGGGCAACACCACTCCCGATGATGCTGGTGTCCTGAGCATTGCAAACCTGACCTTCAACTTTACCGATGCTGAGGGAGCTCCCGCAACGGTAGCTTCTCACGCTGGTACCGGCAAGGTCGTTCCTGCAAATGTTGAGAATGCCGCAGCAAACAACTACACCTTTGTTTACGCTCCCGTTGATTTTGTTATCGACAAGCGTCCCATCACTGTCACCGCTAAACCCCAGACTTCTATCTATGGCGACGATGTTGCTGTTGAAGATTGGTCTGATTACGGTACCGTGAACGTTCTGGAATACACTGGTGACACTGCCAAGGCAGCTCTGGTCAATGGTGATATTCTGGAAGGCACGAACCTGTGCCTCGTCACTTCTGCAAGCCATGTCGGAGGCTATGACATTGTTCCTTCCTTCTCCGGTCTGGCTCACCGCGTCGGTCAGGCTTCTTATCAGGATTATCTGGTAACTGCTATGAACGGCACTTACACGGTCACTCAGCGTCCTCTGACTTGGACCATCGGCACTGTTGGTTCTGTCTACGGCAATGAAATGGCTGAACTGAGCAATACTCTTACCTATACTGGCGATGCCGATAAAAAGACCATCGTAAATGGCGATGACCTGAAAGCTATTATCAGCATCACTCAGAAGGATGTTGAGAATGCGGTTGCCGAAGAGATTTCCATGAAGTCTGCTGACGGTGCTGCTTCTCTGGTTGCGGAGAGCGTGCCCGAATCTGTCAAAAATTACGGTGCATACGACATGGTCGGTTCTTACGACAATGACGATTACCTGATTACGATTGTTAATGGCGTTTATACCATTGGCGAACGTCTGGTCGAAGTCACTGTCACCGAGCCCAAGGATATCGTCTATGGCGATACCACTAACCCCGACTTCACCGTAAATGCTGTTGCCACCAATGGCGACGGTACACACGGTGCAGCTGTCAAACCTGATTCTCTGGGCCTGAAGATGGCACTTGTTTATACTCCTTTCGAGAACGACAAGACCACCGACAATGCACAGACTGCTCCCTTGACTGCTGATGCAAAGGCGACTCTGACTCCTGACATCGCCAGCGGCGATGACGGCGTGGAGAGCGACAGCCAGTTCAAGACTGAGAATGTCAAGAACGCTGGTACTTACACCTACACCGTTACCTCTGATTACGATGCTGCTGTTGAGCAGAATTACGCAGTAACAATCAATGTCGTCGATGCCGATAAGAACGAAGCCGATGGTCAGTTCGTTATCGCTCGTAAAGACCTGACGGTTACTCTCGACCCGAACCCCGTCGTCAAGCTGTATGGCACTAAGACGGAGATTCCCGAAATCAAGACCAGTGGTTACGCTTTCGACGAGACTGCTGAAACCGTTAAGCTGCCTTCCTTCGAACTCATTGTTGCTTCCAGCATCGATGGTATCTTCGGTAATGTTGGTTTGACGAAGGACGCTTTCAAGTATGTTGGCGGCGCTTACGACAACTACAATTACCTGCCTACCACCGGAGACCTCGAAGTTCAGCGTCTGCATCTTGCTGATGTAGAGCCCGCAACTATCGTTGGTACTGTGGCTGACGAAAAGACCGGTAAGCCTGTTGAGGTTACCAAGAAGACGACTGATGACCTGAGTGGCCTGTACTTCAACTCTAAGGTTGAAGTTATCGCTCCTAAGGGTTACGCAATCGGAACCAGCGATTCCCTGACCGATGCTGAGTGGGCCGAGAAGATGGTCATTTCCGCTAATAGTGAGAAGGTTACTTCTACCTATTACCTGATTGACCTGAAGACCGGTGCCATTACCGAGATGGGAACTATCACCACATCTGTTGATACCGAAGCTCCTGTCGTTGCTTCTGCTTTCGCTGCCGATAAGGTTGATTCTACCAATAAGACCGACTTGCTGAACGAAAAGTTCGTCAAGTTCGAGAGCACCATCAATGTGTTCATTACTGGTGAAGAGACCGGCAAGGCTCCCGAAAAGGACGACGATAAGAAGGACGATACCGACAAGAAGGAAGATTCCGGTAAGAAGGATGAAACCGAATCCGGTACAGATGAGAAGGTTCCCGCCGAGTCCGAAAAGGCCGAAACAACCGATGACAAGACCGAAGCCACTACGCTTCGTATTGCTCATGGTAAGCCCGCTCTCTTCACAACCGGCGACGAGACCGGTGATGAAAACGGTAACGATGTCGTTGCTACTCCCGACGAAAACGGTGGCAAGGATGATACCGAAGACCCCGACTTCGTGCCTGTTGTAAAGGTCAAGGATTCCGTTCCTGCTATCTCCGCTCTGGATGGCGAGTACAACTCCGGTGTCGCTAAGATTCAGTATTACAAGGTCAATGGTTCTGCTATTGCCAAGAGTGCTGATGGCGATTACACCTTCGACGAAACCAAGTTCGAGACTGTCAATGTTACAAACATTGATAAGGACAACGGTTATGTTACCTTCAAGCTGAGCCCCGATTGGACTGGTTACATTGTGACCCGTACAGTCGATAAGGCAGGCAACTACGGTGATGTTCGGGTAGCAAGTGTTAAGCTGGAGAATCCTCCGGAAGAAAGCAGACCGACTCCGACTCCTGTAGTCAAGAATGAACCCGCTCCCACTCCGGCACCTGTTGTAGTTAACTACAAGACTGGCGTTGGTTTTGGCGCAGACATCATCGTTCCTGTTATCGTTGTTGTTGCTCTGATTGGCGTTGGCGCATTTGTCATCGTTAAGAAGAAGAAGGGCGATAGCGAAGAAAAAGCTGCTGAAAAGACCGAGGATAAAACCGAGGAAAAGAAGCAGTAACCAACTAAAATAATCTCTACTCCGCGTAAGAGATAACATATAGCGCTCCGCAGGTAAATCTGTGGGGCGCTATTCTTTGTTGACTATTTATGCTTTTGGTGGTATAATATAAGCATAGTGCATGAAGCTTGTTTATGCACATCAAACAAACACACATGAAAAAGGAGAAGTTACTCATGCAGAAGGTTAACAAGAGTTCTGTAAAGAAGGGTGCTGCGCTGTGTCTTGCTATGGCAATGGCCTGCACTGCATTTGTTGGTTGTGGCAAGAAGGATGATGCTGCCAGTGCAAGCGGCGCGACCAGTGAGTCCGCAGTTGAGGTTCTGGATAACAGCAAGCTGACTGAGATGCCCGATGGTGTTTCTCTGAGTGAGGACCAGATGAAGACCACCATGAACGCTTATGCCGCTTATATGACCGAAGCTCTGGCAAGCGATGGTTACACTGTCGCCGTTCGCTATGACGAGGATGGCAGCGTTCATTTCGACGGCACCAAGACCGCTGAGGACGGTTCTACCGTTGAGGTCCCTGACCTGTCCAAGTTCGACAATCTGAGCGCCGCGTTCGCATATCTGTACAACTGTGGTCAGGCTGACGCCGAGGGCAATCTGCTGGTGGCCACCTCCGTGCCTGCTGAGGAAGCGGCCGCATCCGAGGCTGAGAGCACTGCTGACAGTGAGGCTTCCGACAGCGAGGCTGAAAGCACCGAGACTGATGGTGATGCCGCCGAATCCACTGAGGAGGCTTCCTCTGAGGATACTGCCGAGGCTGATTCTGCCGCTGAGTCCGAGGCCCCTGCTGACGAAACTGCAGTAGGCTAAAAGACGCCTTGTGAGGCTGGCACATAAACTCGATTATTTTCTCAAGTGCGATGCAGGATGTATAGACCTGCGGTTGGCGAGCAACGATAAAACCAGTCATCAGGGAGACAAAACAGTGTTTAGGCACTGAATGCGGACCTCAAATCTTCAGATAGCCGCTCAGAAATGGGTGGCTATCTTTTTTGTATTATGCAAGTTGACCATTAAAGCGAAATGTGGTATAATATAAAAAAGAGGAGGAATAAAAATGCCAGTTATTTTATTTTTAAGCACACTTTTGTACACCTTTACAAGAGAGCTCGGTATTTTCCATGTCATCGCCATACTCCCGATTTACGCCGTGCTCATAACTGTTTTTGTATGCGTTATGAAAATGTCTTATAAAGCGTACAAGAAAGGCGCATCGCCGTTAATTTTCGCATACGGCTCTTACGGTGTATATCCCATAGTATACGGTGTCGGTTCTATTGCCCCATGCATTCCGTCGTTCTTTTGGATTGCGTTCTTTATGGATAGAGTTCAACATCCACGCTTTACGATTTTGGATTGCGATTATGTAGTCTGTACCATTGCATTGACGATTTATTGTTGGTTTTTTTACAAGAAGCTTGCCAAAGCATTTGATAAGGATGAAGCGTTTGCCAAGAAACTATTTTTTGCCTACCCGTTAGCATTGATGGAACTTGCGTTTGGTGATAGTGAATATGTACTCAAATGTCGTTGTGAGCCCACACCTAAGTACATTCCGAAAGAGGAACGAGTAAACACGACTGTCAACGAAGACGTCGATGAAGATTGATATGTGATGGGGATGCCGAGCGGTGATAAGCCGCTCGGCTTTTTTCTTTGCTATTTGCTGCAAAGTAGATACAATAAAAGGAGAATTCGAAAGGAGGCGGCGTACAAGCAGACAAGCTGCTAAGACGCCCAAAAAAGCTATGAAAAATGTAATGAGAGTGCTTGCTTTTGTAAGTGCGCTGCTTTGTGTAGGATGTATTTCTACACAAGCGTTGACTTCTCTTGGCGATGTTGATATTGATATCACTCGTGAGTTCAATTACAAGGACCAAGAAGAAGCCGATGCCAATCCTCTTCCGAAGGAAATTGAGGAGAACGGCAATACCTATGTCCTCGACGAAGACAGCGTAGATTATCAGCAAAGGGAACTCAATACCAAGTATCAAGAAACCGTAGAATATACGGATTTGACTGTAAAAGAAGTTCCTCAGACCTATACTGTAACGCTGGGTGGAGAACAGTATGAGTTGCCGCTCGAAGATGTTCAGTATACGGAGGAGCAGGCGGATATTCCTACGGAAATGACAGTGGAGTACAAGGGCGAAGACAAAAAACCGAACGCCCCGCAAAACAAGACCTTCACTCTTGATGATGGTACGGAAGTTGAAGGCGTTCTGAAAGAGGTCAATGAAGTCGAGGACACCGATACATGGGTCGATTTCACGATTGATGGACAAGTCGTAATTCCGGAAGGTGCCACCGCATATGTCTATCTCGGAAAAGTCCACACATACAATCCCGCCACACCGCTTTGGGATGGTTATAAGAGCGATTTGATGTCTGCCATCGGTCTGAACAGTGATTCCTATAAAATCACAGGCGGTAAGTGGACAAGCGACCCCGTAGCAAGGGCAGAAGGCGGATTCTACCGCACACTGTCTATCTACGGTCAAAAGAATACCGGCAAGAGTTATGTAGCTGTATATGAAACTGCTGCACCTATCGAAATCAAGTATGTAGCCAGCGCAACATATTCCATGTCGCTACTCAGCATCGGTCTTGATGAATCGTTCGGTAACGCTTCTGAACTTACAATTTGCGCGATTGCACACTATGTATTGGAGCAGGTAGCTAACGCCAATTTCATTGTAGGCGCTGTATATCGAAACAGACTCATCATGCCCATCATGGCAGTAATCTTTGGAATTTCTGCAGGCGCATGCGGTTTTGTTGGGTTCTCTAAGGATAGTCGCAAGGAAGAAGATAGCGAAGACAGCGAAGAAGCCTAACAACACAAAAGAGCAGAAGGCGAGTGAGAAATATCTTGCTCGTCTTTTTTGATTGATTCTTTCGCCTATTTGTGGTATAATATAATATATCAATTGGAAAGACAGGGGGAATTCCATTTATGACATCGAACAGCAATACTGGAAGTGCGAGCGAACACGACATTTTTAGAACCTGTTATCAATGTCCACATCGCAAAGCTGGATGTCATTCCGTATGCGAAGGCTATTCGGCTCGTGTTGCCAAACAGCAGGAGATATATAAAATGCGTTTGGCACAATGTGATGAATATGCATTCAAGAAAGAGGTCGCCAGCAAAGTGTCAAAGTATTGCAAATCCCATTGCAGATAAGAAAAGGAGTATACCATGTTTTTAGGAATCATCATTGTCGTATTGTTTGTTTTGTTCGCATTCACATGCTACAAAAAAGCGCCTCCCACAGCAGCCATCGTTGTGACTGGATTTGGCTTGAAAAAGCCCAAAGTCGTTTGCGGAAAGGGTACATTCGTCATCCCTGTGCTGCAGCGTGCAGATAAGCTGAATATGCGTCTTCTGAAAATTGATGTCAAAACCCCCGAGACGGGTGTCAAGACAAAAGAAGGCGTATCGCTCTGGATTGATTCTGTTGTAACGATTCAGGTATACAGCGATAATTCTACTGTTCTCGACTCTGAGGTTCAGGCATCTGGTGCAAAGGATGTCAAAGAATATATTACGGGTCGTCAGCAGTCAGCTATTTCGAACTTCCTTGGTATGGACGAAAAAGGCATCAATGACAAAGTAAATGATGTCTTGCAAGGCAACCTGCGCGAAATCGTTTCGGATATGACGGTTGACCAGATTCTCACAAATCGTAAACAAATGGCGCTGTCAGTAATCGAAAATGCTCGTCCTGACCTTGCAAAGATGGGCCTCGAAGTTGTAACCTTCAATGTGCAGGATGTAAAAGACGCCGTCGATGCGCAGGGTCACAATCACGGCGTCATTGAGGCTATTGGTATTGAGCAGGAAGAAGCCGTCAAGAAACGCGCAGAGATTGCTCGTGCCGAAGCCGCTCGTGATATTGCTCGCGCAAAGGCTGACGCTGAAATGGCAGCCAATGAAAAGGAAGTTGAAGCTCAGACTGCTATTGCACAGCGCAACAATGAATTGCAGCTGGCAAAGGCCAAATTGAAGGCCGAGGCTGACAAGGCTGCTGCTGATGCCAACGCTGCAGGACAGATTCAGACAAATCTTCGCGCCAAGGAAATCAAGGAAGCCGAAGCTGATGCGGAAATCGCAAAGCAGAAGAAGATGGTCGACCTTGCTGCACAGGAAGCCGAGGTTCAGCAGAGAAAACTGGATGCAGAGGTTCGCAAAGCTGCGGATGCCGAATTGTATAAACGCCAAAAAGAAGCAGAAGCAAAAAAATACGAAGCCGAACGCGCTGCTGAGGCCCAGAAATTTGCAAAGCAGCAGGAGGCCGAAGGTATTGCCCTTGTAGGTAAGGCAGAAGCTGAGGCTATCCGTCAGAAGGGTATTGCTGAAGCCGAAGCTATGAAGCAAAAGGCGGAGGCTTACAAGCAGTACAACGATGCCGCTGTCGCTGAAATGCTTATCAAGGTCCTGCCTGATATTGCTAAGAATGTGGCTCAGCCCTTGTCCGCAATCGATAAGGTATCTATCATCGGCGGCGATGCATCTGGCGTGTCCGGCGTGTCCGGGAATGTTCCCGTGCTGATGGCACAGACCATGCAGACCGTCAAGGAAGCTACCGGTATTGATATGGCCGATATCGTTCGTGCGAATAGTATCAATGCTAAGACTGACCGCAATATCAACATTCACGGTTTGCCTGTAATCGAGAAGGCTGATGACAATGCACACATCGAACCTGACGAAAACGCAAGCGATATAAAATAATTTGCTCAAAAAAATATAACTTCAGCCGTCGTAAATGCGAAAACTAACATTTGCGACGGTTTTTGTCGTTGACTACCTTGTTTTAATGTGGTATAATATAGATATGTTCAAGATGAACAGGGAATATCGGTGATATTTCTATGGTGGAACAGCGCAGAAGAACATCTGTGCGATTTTTTACGCAGTTTTTTGATGTTGACTATATTAGAATAAATAGGCAATATCATACGAATCAGCAAGCAAACACGGGGGACAGATTCAATGGTAGAAAAACGTTATGTAGCAAAGAAAAGAATTCCGGAGTATTGCCCTTTCGGGTCAGTTATGTCCCTGAAAGTAGAAAGTGAAAACGATGCGCCTGCATGTTTTGGTCGTGTCGTTGGCTATCAGTACGAGGGTTCTGACGAAGTCGTTTCAACGATTGAGGGCGACAATTTGAAAGCCAAGGGCGAGAGAATCATTGACCGTCTTATGTACGATGGCTATCTCGTCAAGCATCAGACTGTCAAGAAGATTGACAACCTCGGCACCGTCAATGTTACGCAGTACGGAATCATGTACGAGGCGGAGAGTGCAGCACAGCACAAGGGAACGCCTACACACGGAATTCCGGCACCGACAGCAGGGCAGTTCGTCTGTACCTTTGAACTTCTGATGGTTACGGAAATCAACGGAGAACTTTACGAGCGGTACATCACCATCCGTAAGAAAACGCCTCCGGTATTCCGGTTCACTACAACCGATTTCTTCTGCAACATGGGTAGTTATATTACCACGATGCTGTGCAGAGGAGAGAGCGGATTCAAAATGCTGGATACCGATGACAATCCGAGTCGCTGCTCTGCTCAGTTCTATGATACCTTTGGCGAGAAGAAGAACATCATCTTCAATAGCACCAAAGACCTGCTTGCTACCATTGTTTCTGTAAGGCTTGTTGATGTAAAGCCATTCGAGGTTGCTGAAAGCAGCATCGCAGGATAAGCAGAAACGGTGGTAGACCATGAGCAAAAAGAAATTCTACGTACTTCAAAGCGACGCAGATACCCTCCCCGCAGAGATGAAGGGAACTTATACGGGAGATGAGTTCCCTGAATACAAGGGTGCGGAAACAATCACCTTTAACAATAAGACTTACATCAACGGATTGGATTATCAAACCGTTAAGTCCGGAAAGCATGTCCGAATCGAAGAATGTCCTATTTGCAATAGGCTTTCTATCATATATGCGCGTGGCGTATGCAAAGCCTGTGCGCAGCGAACATTGTATAGGCACAGAAGAGATAAGACCGGTGATGTCATGACAGAACGGAATATCCGCGAAGCAAACATTGCCTTCCGTAAGGGTTGGCCCGTGAATATCATTTGCGGGCTGGACGGGGTCAGGTATAACATCGACGATTATCCTTATTCGAAAAAAGAAGAAGCGAGAATTGTCGATGCTATTCTTGCAATCAGAGATACGACTGTTACAGATTATCTCTTGAAGCATTACAAAGACGGCATCAAGTATTCTGATATGGCTTATGCCGAAAACAAAAGTAAGCAGAATGCACATGGCTTTGGCAGAAGACGCCTTGCATATGTGCGGAACATTCTCAGAACCAAGGGGCTTTTAAAAGGCCCAAAGACCACGAAATAAACATCATCAATCGTAAGGGGAAGATTGCCATGAACAGCGTAGAAACAAAAACAACGGATAAGACTTATGCAGTCAAGAATACTCACAAACAGGAATGGGAGACGCCTCAGGGGCTTTTCGATGACCTGAACAAGGAATACGGTTTCACTCTGGATGCGGCTGCATCGGACAAGAATCACAAATGCAAGAAATATTACACGGAGCGTGTCGATGGTCTCTTGCAGGACTGGAAAGGTGAAACAGTATTTTGCAATCCCCCGACAGGGCACAAGTCCTTTAAGTTGTGGGTGCGCAAGGCGTACGAGGAATCAAGGAAAAAGAATACCACGGTCGTCATGCTTTTACCCGTTTCTACGGACTCTGACTGGTTCCAGAGATACATCTATGGACAGCAGGGAGTAAGGGTAAAGTTTCTGCCTGCCAGAATCAAGATGACGAACCCTTATCTGTTCATTGATTCTGAGAATCGGAAAGAGACTATCGGCAGTCGTCGTCCTTCTATGATTGTTGAGTTCACAAACAAAAAGCGTAAGTTCTCGATTATTTAAGCGAGGCAAACAGGCCATACCGCCATTTCTTATAGGAAATAGAGCGCATGGCCTTTTTGCCGTATTTAGAGTGAGGGTTAAATCATGTACGGAAAATTTGGCTGTGGCGTAACACATGAACAGGCTGTAGAGGAATTCAACGGAGGAAAAACGGTCGTTCAGATTGCCAGAAAGTATGGTATCACAACAAAGGAAGTAAAGACCATTCTTCGGGAAGGCGAAATCGAAAAGAAGAAAGAAGAGAAGAAAACCGTCAAAGCCCAACGCGGTGTTATTTGCAGTCGGGCGCACTGCGAGTGGGG